>Ga0136656_1000061_pt1 | contig 30101 bp, 26 predicted proteins | sample CPBDNA_9_FD_94862 | JGI IMG/M metagenome (GOLD analysis project Ga0136656, IMG submission 94862) | Freshwater to marine salinity gradient microbial communities from Chesapeake Bay, USA - CPBay_Sum_15_0.8_DNA (version 2) | ecosystem: Environmental > Aquatic > Marine > Coastal | place: USA...
AGCAGCAGAAGATCCAGAATTCGAGACGTTCTATACCAAGAACATACTACTGAATGAAGGTCTTCGTGCGTGGATGGCACCAGTAGACCAACCTCATGAGAACTTTGTGTTCCCAGAGGAAGTCTTGCCACGAGGCAACGCTCTGTGATATACTAAGAGGGTTAACTACCCTCTTTTTTTATGCTCGGTAATCTGGAACCAGAGGAACATGTTATGGATGAGTCTGTGAGATATCCTGGACCTATGCTTGGACAACTTGCCCTTGCCCTAGAAGCACTGGGGTGGGATGCTAATGATGAAGTTGCTGTTGAGATTGGTGGCGTTGCTGTAACTGGAACTGCAACTAACCCCAACGGAAATCCAAAATGGTCTAAACCATTTGGAACCGTTACATATCAGGATGATGCATTTATTGTAATCAAAAATAAATCTAGGAGTCCTATGGTTTTTTCTAAACCAAATCCTGATTTAAAAGGACACCATGAATAAAGAAGTCATAAGTTTATTCCCAACTCCAGTAGGAATATACCAAATTGATATTGATTTGGGTTTAGTATATAAGAATTTAAGTAAATTTAAAACTGGTCCACATGGATTGTTGGAGGATTCAAACTCCAGTTATGACCAAGACTCAAGTGTTCTGTATGATGAAGACTTTAAAGATCTTCATATGAAGATTCAGACTTGTTTAGATGACTATGTTAGTATTGTTCAATTGCAACCATTGGTTGTAACTGGTAGTTGGTACAATGAGATGAATGTTGGGTGTAAAGTCAATTTGCATCGACATGAGGGCAGCGTAGTTAGTGGTGCATTTTATGTAAATACCAAGGATGCTGTTCCATTGAGATTTAAGAATCCACTACTACCATATAAAATGAATGACCTTCATGAGGGTATGAGTTGTCAATTCTCTAGTCCTGGAGTACAGTTGCCCCCCGAATCAGGAAACTTGGTTTTATTCCCAAGTTGGTTGGAGCATGAGACAGATGCTGAAGTTGGAACTAGATGTGTGATTAGTTTTAATACTTTATATAAGAGGATGTTTTTCAGTGACTCCTGACAAAAGTAGCATTAATATTAGTTGTCCTTATAATATAGTATTGGACGTATAAAAATTTAATGCCAAGAGGAATTTTAAGTAAGGTTGATATTCTGTCTCGTGTTCTTAGATTAAAGAAGAGTCTTCACGACAAATCAGAATATCACCACTGGAATAATCAAGAGAGAAACGCTGCGGATCAAATTTTAAACAGAGTTCTTGATATACTCAACGAGTACTCTCAATAGGAACAAATATGTTATTAGCACAAGCACTTAAATTTTTGGCAATACCATTTGTATTAACTACGATATGGTTTGGATTTAAAAAATACGAAACATCCTATTATGAATCCGAACATTATAAGGGAAATGGAACCGCACACTAGGCGGAGGTTCCATTTTGCAGCATCATCATTTTCTAGAATATTTGGGGTTAAAAAAGTTTCAGAAGAGATGTTTAAATTTTGTATTCAATGGTCTCACGGAGAAGAGAGTGCCCCATTGGATTGTTTAAATCATGTCGATAGATACTTTAGAGAACTATGGACAAAATCACAGAACTAAAAAGAGAAAATAAGTGGCTCAAGGAAGAGATTAGGCGATTGAGACATCACTTGTCTATGAGGAAAGAGCAAGAATGGGCACACCCAGAATCTTGTGTTCACAATACTGACCCCTGGGAAACATGGAAGTCCAAATAGGTATACTTATTTTTATGTGTATGTTTGGAGTATTTTTATTTGTGGTCTCTATTTGTAGTGATCAATAAGACATAAATATATGAAACCGAGGGTGAATTATAAATGGCAGCAGTACCCTTGAATCTGACCCTTGAGCAGGGTACAGACTTCCAAGTAAATTTTACTGTGAGAAATAAAGATCAAAGTCCTTTGAACTTGTTTGGATATACCGCAGCAAGTCAAATGAGGAAGCATTACACTGCTGAAAAGAAATATGATTTTAATGTTACCTTTGTAGACAGGGCAACAGGCAGATTACGTCTGGAAATGTCTGATTCTGTAACTGGTACAATTCCCGAAGGTAGATATGTTTATGATGTCTTTATTGAGTCGTCGAACGGAACCAAGACCAAAGTTGTTGCGGGGATGGTCTTAGTACAACCAGGAGTTAGTTTCTAATGCCAGATTACATAATCACGTTAGATGATGATCAAGATGTAAGTATTGGTTCCCCAGACTATACTATTGGGGTTAATTATGAGATTCCATCAAAGAGTGTTCAATACACCAATCTCATTCTTGATGATATATCTCAAGAATTTGATGGAACGAAAACGACTTTTGATTTATATGTTAATGGTGAACCATACACACCAATTAATGCTCAAGGTCTCATCATATCTTTAAATGATGTAGTCTTAGAACCAGGAGTTGATTACAACGTATCTGGAAGTCAAATAATTTTTACAAATCCTCCAGCAGCAAACATTGGATCTCCTGGTTCTAATGACTTTTGGGGAGTTGCTCTTAGAACGGTTGCTGATCTAACAAGAACAATTAATTTTGTTCTTGATAATGGATCTACAGACATTACATCAGGAGTAAAAGGATCTTTAGGTCTTGATGTTTCGGGTAGAATTGAATCTTGGACACTCATCTCAGAGAATGAAGGTTCAATTGTTATAGATATTAAGAAGGATACGTTCGATACTTATCCAGACAGTTTGACCTCAATTGTAGGATCTGAGTATCCTAGATTGTCAAGTCAAAAAAAGAATAGAGACGAGTCATTATCCACTTGGACTACAGATGTTGTTGCTGGTGATATTTTAGATTTTAGTGTTGTCTCTTGTACAGGAATACAAAAATGTTCTCTCTTTTTAAGGTTAATCCTTTAATTGGAGAACTTTATAAATAAATCATAGGAAACAAATGTTCATTAGGAGTCCGCTCAGATGGCTTTATTAGTATCCGACAACGGTGAACTTCAGTCGCTCAGATATCTGGTAAATTCTAACAGAAATATCCCCAGAAATCTTATCTTGAAACTGTATACCTCAAATACAGTTCCCACTGAGACTGATGTTCCTTCGCAGTCAGCTTATTACGAACCATATGATTCTACAGGTCTTGTAGGATATGGTACAGAACCTTCCACAGGTTATCCTTCCATCATCAATGCACGTCATGATGAGGATTATTCCAGACAGTATGGAATTCTCCTTAATGGAAGTGAGTGGAATGTAAGAACAATTCTTAACCCCATCGCTACCACCACTGGTAGCGGTAACATCAACGAGTATACAATCACCGTATCGTCTGTTTCCAATATTGCTGTCGGTCACTATGTAAGTGGTGGTAACGTCGGATCTAACGCAGTTGTCGCTGCTATTGATGGTAACACAATCGTTCTTACTGTAAAGAACGCTGCTACCTTCTCTAACCAACCTCTTGAGTTTGGTGTTGGTACAACCACCGCTTCTTATCCTGAGCAGACCTTTACCTTTACCTCTGCTGCTAATAACATCTATGGTTATTATCTGATCAGAGCAAACAACCTGCCCATCTCACTGAATGGTGTTGAGCACGCAGTTAACGTTGGTACTGGTTTAACTATTGCTAAGGCACAAACCAGCGGTACTATTGGTCAGTCATTCGTTACTCTGTTCCCATTCTCATCTGAACCAACAGTTGCAGGTGTAGGATCGGAATTCACCCTGACAGTATCTAGCAACGTTGGTATCAACACCAGACAAAGAGTTCTTGGTGCTGGAATCGCTGCAGGTGCAAGAGTTGTTGGTATCATGAATACCACAACAATCGTTCTTGACAAGAAGAACACTGGAACAGTATCTGGTGTTGCTACATTCTATCAAGAGATTACCGAAGATATCTGTGTAGGTATGGGTGTTACCCACGGTAACCTTGCTGGTGAAGTTGCTGCTATTCTTGATGGTACAACTATCACTGGTATTGACGAGAGAATCGGTAGAGTTTACCTGAGCAGTGAACTGCAAAACAACATTCAGGCTGCTACTGGTAACGTTGTTTACTTCAACTATGCTGAAGTAAGCGTTGGTGCTACTACCCATGGTCTGGTTCCTGGCGATGTAATCTACGTTGCTGCTGGTGCTGCTAACACCACCACAACCTCTGGTACATACACCATCCATACCACTGAAGATGTAAGCACATTTACCACAACCCCTGCTCTGACAGGTATTGGAAGTGCAACTCTCTACAACAGTATCTTCTTCGCTGAAAGATTCACAAATGGTCCTTACAACATTCAGAACAACGGAGACCAAATCAAAGTTACTCTGAACGTCAGCCTCGACTGATTATTTGAGATCATATACTTTGTCATGGAGGGGTTGCCTGGTGCGATCCCTCCTATTTTTTTAGGAGATAAGAATTGCTATGCCCGCTTTTAATGTAGGAGTAAGTTCAACCTTTGAACAGCAACGGCAGGTTATCAACTCTATTGCCGTTGATGTTTTTGCACTATCAACAACTTTATCAGGTATAACTTCAGATGGTCTCGTAGTAACTTACAGTGAGTCTGCTGGAGTTGCTACCGTTTCGGACTATGCATCTATTGCTGGAGTCTCGACTTATGCTGGATTAGCAGGAGTTGCTACAGTTTCAGTAGCATCCTTAACATCCAATTATGCGGAAGTATCTGGACTATCTACAGTCTCATATTTAAGTGCATTATCGTTGACTTCATACTATGCTGATGATGCTGGTATATCAACTTATGCATCTTTTGCTGGAGTTGCAACTAATGCTGGGTATGCAACACAAGCAGGAGAGGCAGCGTTTGCTCCTTACGCTGGCATCTCTACTTACGCAGTAACTGCTGGCGTAGCAACTAATGCTCAAGGTCTTACAGGAACACCTAGCGTTATTGTCGGTGTTATCACTGCTGCTTTATTTGTTGGAGATGGATCAGAACTTACAGGTATTAATGTAGGTGTCTCTACTTATGCAGCGATTTCTGGTTTTGCAACTGTTGCTGGCATAGCAACTTATGCATCTGTTGCTGGATTTGCCACTGTAGCGGGATCGACACCATTTGCTAGTTATTCACCTGTTGCTGGATTTGCAACTGCTGCAGCAGGATTAACTGGAACACCAAACCTTAATGTAGGTATTCTTACAGCAACAAAGTTTGCTGCTAATGACGCAGAGTTTACTGGAATACTTACAGCACAAAGTTTAAAAGCAATTTCTGGATACATCTTATCTCCAGATAGTCAACAGTCCATAAGAATTTTTAGTGGAAGTGGATCTGTATCATTCCCATTAGGAATTGGATCTGATATTAGCGTTGCTGGTATTATAACTGGCACAAAGTTATATGGTGATGCTTCCAATGTAACTGGTATTACAACTGCAGGAATTACCTCAGTAGTTGCTGGTGCTAACATCATTGTTGAGCAGACTGGTAATGTTGCTATTGTTACTGCTACATTTACTGGTAGTTCTACTGGATTCTTTGAGGGTGGAGTTGCTGGAATTGGCACAACATCTGCTGTTGGTATTGGAACAACCATACCAACAGAGAAGTTAACCATCAAAGGTAATGCTTCTATTGATGGTAACATTGTTTTAACTGGTGAGATAAGCGCACCAACTAGAATTAAGTTTGGGACTGGTGGAGAGAATATAAAAATTGGTGACCTAACTGGTGGTAATGGTGCTGCTAATATTGCTATTGGTGACCAGGCACTAGGAACTAACAATGCTGGTGCGGGACATAACATTGCTCTTGGACAACTTGCACAATACGGTGTAACTTCTGGTCAATATAATACGACTATTGGTGATAGAGCAGGACAGAATTTGACATCTGGATCTTATAATGTTCTTCTTGGTGCATATAGTGGTAATCAAAATGGATTAGATCTCAGAACATCATCTAATAATATTGTTCTCTCTGATGGTGAAGGTAATATCAGACAGTACATCAACTCCAGTGGTAATGTTGGAATTAAGACCACAATTATTACTGAAGCACTGACTGTTGCTGGTGTTGTATCTGCAACATCATTTTATGGCGCAGTTCCTGCAAGTCAGTTAACAGGTGCTCTTCCTGCTCTTGATGGATCTGCTCTTACTGGTGTTACTGCTGTCGGATCTGGTGTAGAGATAAGAGGCAATGGAACCCCAGTTGGAGTTGCTGCAACATTTGACTTCTCATCTGGAACAAATCTTGTATTCTCTTCTGGAATAGCAACAATTACAGCATCTGTTGCTGGAATTGATACTTCTAATACTTCTGGGTTCAATCGACTTAATGTAACTGGAGTATCAACCTTTGCAAATAATATTCAATTAAATGGAACTAATCAGGTTCTATTTGGAGATAAGGGTAAACTCTACGAGAATGGAACAGATTTTTATATTGATGAGATAGGAGCTGGAGATCTTTACATTAGAGCATTTGATAGAATTAATCTTAGCAATTCTAATGCTGCTTTTGATATTGCATCATTTAATGTTGTTGGTGGTGTGTCTTTATCTTATGGTACTGGAGGATCACCTGGACCAAGATTTGAGACTACATCGATTGGTGCTAGTGTTTATGGGCAGTTAGATGCAACATCTGCACTAGTTGGTTCTGCAGTCACTATTACTTCTGGTGGTATCCTTGCTGGTGTTGTTACCGCAACAACATTCTCTGGATCTGGATCTGGTCTTACAAACCTTCAATCTGGACAATTGACTGGAGCATTACCTGCCATTGATGGTTCAGCACTTTTAAATGTAACTGCTGCAGGTACTGGTGTTAACATTGAGGATGATGGCGTCAGTGTTGGTGCCGCTGCTACTGTAATTAACTTTGCTTCTGGTTTGAATGTAGTTGCCTCTGCTGGCATTGCTACTGTCACTGGTGCTGGTGGTGGTGCTCAGTCAAGAACTATTGTCAGCGGAGTGACAACAGCGATTGCAAATCTTGGAATTGGCAACACCGATATCATTGGTCAAAAGTCATATGCTCTGATGAAGGTTGGTCTATCTACAGCAGGGTGGATAAGACTATATACTGATAGTGCATCTAGATTAAATGATGTAACCAGAAGTGTTGGAGAAGATCCAGCACCTGGCAGTGGTGTGATTGCTGAGGTTGTCACTACAGGCATCTCAACTCAACAGATAATTACTCCGTTTGCTATTGGTGGCAATATGGATGAACCTGTTACAAATAAAATCTACGTCGCCATACAAAACCTATCTGGTTCGACACAAACAATTACTGCAAACCTCACCATTCTTCAACTGGAGGCATAAGGATAAATGGCAATTACTACAGAGACTTTTAAAGTAAATGCTGGGTGGGCGACAACTGATGTTATCACCCAGATGGAACAGGCAATGACCTATCTTGGGTGGCAAGGTGGTGAAGTTAGTGGGTATATTGTTGGTCTTGGAACAATGACTGGTGGTGGTGATACCAATGCAGCAGATTGGTATGAAGATGTGAGACCAAAAACAACCACTGGTGTTGGTACTCAAGCCAGTTTCACTGTTTATAGAGATACTTATGGTGTTAGGAAGGTTTTGATTGATCGTCCTGGAGTTGGATATACCTCAGGAGAGATAGTAACTATATCTGCCGATGACATTGGTGGATTCTCAAATGGCGCTACCGATTTGTCCTTCTCAGTATGTGTTGATGAGATAGTTGGTAACGGAACAACAGTTGCTATAGCACTCACTACTCAGGTTTTTCAGGGTACTGGTGATGCTGGTAATACCTATATTTTTGGATTTGATGTATTAAATGCTGATAGGGCAGGAGCAATTGGTGCAGGAATCTCTATAATCACTGTCAGGGAGGGTGATACTATTAGTATCGCCAACAGTTATACTAGTTCATATGATCCAGTTCTAGAATCTTCGCACTTGTATCTAAATGAAACGGCAAATAATCCTATCGCGGGATGGGATTATGATATAAACCCTGGTGATGGGTATTCGCAATATACATTTAAGATTGGGCAAGCAGGAACATATTATTGGAAATCTAATCAAAGTGGTCTTGGACCAGAGTGTGGAAGAGTAATTGTTCTACCTTGGAGTGGTGATCCTGGAGATAGAACTACCGTTGGGTATGGAACAACTGCCGCATTTTTTGACAAAGATCTTGCTAATTCCAGACCATGGGCAGTTCAAAAACATCAGATATCACAAAATAAATTATATGGAGATACCTATAGATCATTTAGGTATCAGGGTACTAGTGGTTATTACCGTATTACTACTCATAGTGGATATAGTCATTATGATGGAAATGAATATTATGCAAACGAGAGCAATGGACAAACCACTTCACAACAGAATCATGGTGGAACTGGATATAGGTCAAGAATTGTTGGAGCATCAAATTTGGATTATCCTTCTGAACAAGTAGGAAATAATACTGCTGCAATTTTGTCTCATTATGAGAGTAATGCTAGTTTATTCTATAACTTTCTATTTGATGTATATCATGGCACTAATTTTGGATTCGATTTAGATCTTAACGTGTTTAGATCTGGTATAGATCCAAGATTTGTTGTATTCTCGTATAGAAATCCCACATTATCTTCGACACATCTTACCTCTAATACATTTAGTACGTTCTTCTTCCATAATTTTGATTGTAATCTATGGGATTATGACCATGTATATCTTGCTGGAGCAACAGAGATAATTCCTATTATTGGTAATACTGCAGCTCCCGACTTAACATTTAGAACTCGTCTCACACCAAACTATAGTGATTCTAGTGGTGGTTGTAAAAGAGCTGCTGAATATCCATGGTATCCTCATCGAGGTTATAGTTCCAACGATTCAAATTATGTTGATACTATTTACGATAGTAGATCTTATCCACAAAGTATGAATGTATTAGCATCAAGAATTTATTATCGATCTGAAGATCAACCACAGACATTTAAGGGAGGATACCCCTACACTGATGAGCTCAATGCCACTAGTAGAATATCTCCAGAAGCAAACTTTAATGCAGTAATTAAAGGATTGCCTATAAATGTAAACTTGATTCCATGTCCATATTATCTTCCTGATGATTTTGGATTGATTGAGTTCTATTACAATGCTGCAAATGCAAACATCCAGCAGGGAGATACATTTACAATCAGTCCAAGTGAAGTTTGGACAGTAATCACTGCATCATATAATCAAACTACAGTTACTCGTGGAATTGCATTCTGTGCGAGGACTGTTTGATGGCAAATTATTCTCTTCCTAATTTAACGTCTGCCGTTGTTGGTGTTGCTTCAACGGCATACTCAACAAAACAATTAAGATTTTCAAAGATAGGATTAGATTTGCCTGATGGTGTTGGTGTTGGTAGTGAGAAGATTTTGGAATTAGATTCCATGGATCCTCTCTCTAATAATCAAGTACCTAGTAATAGGTGGTCTGGTATTGGAACTAATACAATATGGTTTGATACTGGATTCCCTCAAAATAATGCTACATTTTTTGGTAGTTATTCTTTTAATGGTAGAGATATTGTCTTTGCAGACACTGGATATGCGGGATTAGATGATAGTGTTGAGTTTGATTTTGCTGGTGATTTTGCGATAGAAGTATCGTTTATTATGACTGGAACACCAAATGCAACATATCCTTCTGCGTTGATTGCCAGTTGGAATAACTTTGGCAATAGTGATAATAAGTTTATTTTATTTGCCAATAGTACACTTAATCTTGTTATGCAAATAAATGGTGAAGGAAATACATATACTTATCCATCTACAATATCACTTAACACCAATCATCATGTAGTTATTACTAGAAGAGAAGGAGTTATCAAGTGGTGGTTAGATGGACAACTTGGATCTGAATTCACTTACGCTGCAGCAATTGAACCAGTTTTAGGATATAAGATTGGATCCTATGATGGTAGTTCTGGTCAATCTTTTGAAGGTGGAATTAGTCTTGTAAGAATGTATCGTGATAGATCTTTAAGCGATACTGAAGTACAGAGTTTGTATGATCAACAGATCAATAGAACTATTATATCTGAGACAAATGGTACTAGAAGACTTATTAATTATGATTTAAATATTACATCAGCATACCCTGCGGTTGAACCAAATAGACCTGTCACTGGACAGTTGTATCCCCGCTTTACTAAATAAAAGAAAAGGCGAATATGGCGTTATTCCAATACGAAGGAATAGGAAGCCTGCGCTCTCTTGGTAACAGATTTACCACACAGAGAGCGGTATATTCGTATAACCAATTTTCCTTAGTCAATTACGAAGAACTTGACTATGGAAGCATTACTGATAGTGTTTTAGAAGCAGAAGACTACGGTGAGATCACTGCTTCTATTGAACAGTATTATCAGATTCAAGACTTTGGAACTATTACATTAGACACTGCCCGTGTACCGATGGGTAAGGTCGGTGTACACTTGGCAGCAACTGACTCCACCATGAGGGTAAGTGTTGGTGGCGTTGAGTTTGCACTGTACGGTAGAGCAATAACTGAGGTATTCTTCAACCCAGTTGATAGGGTCTTTGACTTCCAAGGTCAATCTGTTAACAGGATTACCTCTTCCTGGTTGGGAAGAGGTGTCCTGCCTATCTTGGAAGAGGAGGCTCTGGATGCGGTTATTGCTGTACCACCCACATCCATCCTCCATCTTTCTGTATCTGGCAAAGCACAGACGGAAGTAATATTCAATCAAGAGAATCGAATCTTCGACATCGTTGGTGAAGCAAAGGAAAGCAGATCCTATCTCTTCGATGAAGAAGATGCTATAGACTTTGAATCTGATGACTTCGGATTCCTCAATGAGACTGTACTGAGGAGCGAAGACTACGGAGACGTTAATTATATTCAAACAACTACTGGTCATCCGTTCACGATTGAACCTGATGATCTTTTAAATCCTTCATATCAACTGGTATCTAGATTTATTTCCTTTGAGACTGGAGGAACTGGAACTAGTCAATCTGGTGGATTTAATATTGGACCTCACATTAGATTATCTGGTCCTTCTACTGCAGATGCACCTCCATTCCCATATGCACTTGATTCAAATGAGAATGATAGGTATTTTGAATTTGTAGTAGACACCAGAAATCTTGATAGAGTAGTATATGAAGTAATTAGGGGAAATAATAGTAATGGTGGATATGGTGGTCATGCCACTGGAGAAGAACTTTATTTACAATACTTCGATAATACTAGTAATACTTGGCAAGATTTAGATAATACTGGAGTAGCACTATACAGCACATTAGGTACAAGAACAGTAAATCTTGTTGAATCTGCTAAGAATTACGGGCAAAGATTTAGATTTATTCAGAAAGACAACAACTCCAGATGGTTCAAACCATTTAGCGGTCCAGCTATTTGGATTGAAGATTCTACTTGGGGAATCAGAAACATTGAGTTTCAAGAATTGGAAGTTGGCACTGGGATCTCTGTTGAAGATAGAGGATTCCTCTCACCAGAAACCACCACCAAGATTCATGGCAGAATGCCATTCGGCGGTACTGCAGAAGAGAGATTCATATTTGCAAATTATGAAGGATCTTATGGCAATAAGATGCCAAGACTTCTTGGCACTGCAATTGACTACACCATTCCTAAGCACATTGGTGAAGGACTCATCAATATTGATGGTACGCCTCGCGTCCAAATCAGGATGCACTATAAGGCAGATGGTGGTTGGGACTTCTATCCACAAAGATTCCGTGGTGGTTCTCTCTTTGGATTCTCCAGCACTGCTGATGCAACTGCAGTTCTTGCTGAGGGTGCAGGAAAACTCTTCACTATCAAGAGCGCAACTACCTTCAAGGCAGTCCGTGATGAAGTTGGTAAGAGTGAGAAGGACATCCTTGTGCAGGGTGGTGCCTTCTATGAAGTCATCTTTAATCAGGTTGATAGAGTCTTCTCCTTCGGCAACATTGAGATTAATAGAAGAGCATATGCTTATAACCTCTCTTCTGTTGTCAATATCGAGAGCATTGATTATGGATACATTACTGAAACTGTAAGTCTCTCTGAAGATTATGGTGATGTTGGTAACCATGATCTTGTTTACCCATGGGAGACTGAAGACTTTGGTACTCTTGATCCCAGAGAGACCAAGATTCCATTTGGTCTGGGTAGACTTTATAGCACTACTGGAACTCCAAGAGTTAGAAACTTTGTTGGTAATCAAGAGAATACACATCTTAGAATTCTTGGTACTGGTAAGGTATACGTCCTGCCTAAGTTCACCTCTAAGGGTGATCTCATTAATATCAGATCCAGCACCACCAATCGTAAGGCAAATGATTGGGTTGGTACTGGTAATCTTCCAACTCTGTCTGGTGCAGCAGATGCAGTTGCATTTGTACCTGCCAAGGATGATAAGGCACTCTTCAACTTTGAAGGTAATGCCAGAGAGCGTATTGGCATTGGTAACTATGATGGTTCTGGAACCCTCTTTGGATTCGATACCAATACAATCTCCATCATCCTCAGCACAATTAATGATGGTCTCTTCTCCATTCATGGTGAAGTTGCTGAGAGAACAATCTTCAGAGAGATTGGATCTGGTACTCTTGGTGGGTTTGATGGTGCTGCAGAATCCTTCACCTTCTCCTACTCTGACGAATCTTACTTCGGCACATGTGAAGGTGACGACTATGGATTCATCAATGAGTCTGTATACAATGTTGAAGAGTCGCCAACTCTCTCTGGATTCCTTAGCACTCCTATTAGTGCTCTTGCCAATGAGGTTGTCTCTGAATATGGAAGAATACCAAACCAAATCGATTATGGTTATGTAAATCAATACTATCAGTACAATCACGAGGATTACGGTAATCTTTATCCAGATGATTGTCTTGAACCTCAAGGTCTGCAACTTGACTTTGTTGGTAGAGCAACTGAGAAATTTGGTAAGGGTAACTACGCTGGATCTGGTTCCATCTTCTCTGTTGTTGGATCTGCAGAAGCATCCGCATTCATACCTGCAAAAGATGATTCTCTCTTTACCTTTGCAGGTAATGCGGCAGAATCTACAACTCCAGCCACAGAGATTGGATCTGGTTCACTCTTCGGATTCCTCACCTTTGAAGAATCTACAACCTTTGTACCTGCACTTAGAATTGATAACGTTGATCCACTCTTCCAGATTCAGGGTGGTCTCCGACTCAGTTCCACAGAAGATCAGGAGTCTGAACTCAAGTTCACCGCTGCATGGAATGGTTCTGGATCTCTCTTCAAATTCTCCGAGACAGATCCTGCTCGTGTTCGTGTCTTCGTTGGTGGTGGATCTCTCTTCGTTCGTGACTCTGGTCTTAGAATTGAACCAGAATCCTTCACCCCATGGATTCCTGCTGGAACTGGATCTATCTTCAGTTTTGTATCCTTTACAGAATCTGCAGCATTTACCGAAGAGACACCACAACCACTGTTTGCATTCTCTGGTTCTGCAACAGATATTCAGTTCAGCTTTGCTTGGGAAACCATCGAGACCACACACCTCTTGGTCAGAGGTACTCCAAAGATCTTCGTTCTTCCCAAGCACGTTGGTACTGGTTCATTCTTTGTTCGTTCTTCTGGAGTCAGAATCGAGGCAGAATCCTTTACTCCATTCATCCCACCTGGAGAAGGATCACTCTTTGGTTATGTTGGTGCAGCAGAAGCAACAGGATCAAACCCACCAGACGACTTCACCCTCTTTACAATCACTGGCGAAGTCGATACACCTCTGCTTACCTTCTCCGAGCAGAAGTTTGTTCAGGCAAGATTCCTTCCAGACAAAGCATTCGCAACCTTCCAACTCAGAGTTACCGAGACTGGTCAACAACCTCTGGATATCGAAGGCAAACTGGACGAATCTTTCACTCCAGCACCTGCTGTTGCAACTGGATCTCTCTTTGGATTCTCCAGCACAACAGAAGCATCAGTCTTCAACCCAATCGACAAGACTACTCTCTTCACATTCGAGGGCAATGCTGCAGAGAGCGAGACCAATGTCGAGATTGGATCTGGTTCCTTCTTCTCCTTCCAGTCTGCAACAGAAGTCACTGCAGTTGCAGAAGAGAAGCAAGCACTGTTCTCCTTCGCTGGCAATCTGCAGGAGAGTACATCTCCTGCTCCACACGTTACAACTGGTGGACTCTTTGGATTCTCCAGCACAACCGAAGCAAGAGTTATCGATCTTCCTGCTCGTACAACTCTCTTCACAGTTGGTGGAACAGCAGTCGAGCGTGCTTCGATTGCGGAAGATGGAACCCCAACTCCTGGTCTGGATGTCAATGGCAATCTTGTCGAGAGAACGACCTTCGCGCACGCTGGTTCTGGCGGACTCTTTGGATTCTCCAGTACTACAGAGGCGAGAGTTATCGTTCCTCGCGGACTCAGAAATCTCTTCACCGTTAATGGTGATGCTGCAGACAGCAGAACAAGACCATTTATTGGTTCTGGTACGCTCTCTGGATTTGTCGGTGGAGCAGAAAGCACTTCTAATGTTGAAGTCAAGTACACTCTCTTCAACGTCACTGGCACACCTATTGTTAAGTTTGCTGGTTCCAATGTTGCAGTTGGTCAGATCAGAGTCGGTCTTAGCAACCCTGGAATTCCAGGTGATATCTCTAGAGGTATCACGGTCTTTAGACTCAGAACCTTCCCACAAGGTCCAACCGTCAGATTTGCTGGAACAAAAGCAGAATCCTTCACACCTGCTCCACACATTGTCGAAGGTCTTGTTAATGTTAACAGAGGAAGTGAAGTTACCGAAGATCGTTACATAGAGTTCAGAGAACCTCACCCAACCAGAATTGTAGTTATTTAAACTGATAAATAAATATAACGCATTTTAGTGGACCTTAATGGCTAATACCAAACGGGTACAACTGCGTAAAGGAACTGAGTTAGAGCACTCGACATTTACTGGTGCTCTCGCTGAGGTAACATTTGATACTGACAAAGGAACTATTAGAGTTCATGATGGTCTTACCTTATCTGGTGTAGAGATACAGAAGTCCAGATTAACGGATTTAAGTCCTTCTAATGATGGAGATACCTTAAGAACTAATATTAAGTACTTTGGCGATACTTCAACGGCTCCTTTTGCAGTATACTTACCCACCCTTCGATTTGTAGGAGATACAATCCATCTGGCAGATTCTAAATACACTTGGAATATAAATAATCTTACGGTATATGCTCAAGGTGGAGACCAAATTAAGGACGGCACTGGGTTCATTGACACATTTTTAAATTGTGACGTTGCTGGTGCTTATGTTGAACTTATTTGGGAAGGAACTTACTGGAGATTGTTCACATGAATCTAAGTAGAGCTGAATCCACTCAGAAATCAGTGGAACAATCAAATGACTTCATCGTCCATGCCCTTCGCAGAGATGCGGATGGCATGTTGCATTATACAAAGGTAGGTTCTGGAAGTACTGAAATAGGAGACTTTCACAGAACAAACGGAACTCAATATCCAGGGTTCCTTGATGGTGTTGATTATGTGGATGAAACAACTGAGGATAAATCTTATAAGAATGATCCACATGATAAATATCAACAGTACAGATTTGATTTTAGAAATCTAAATTATTATATTGATGGTGATGGATACTTTGTCGCCCGTATCAACGGCACATATGATTATACAACAGAAGGACCTAAGTAAGAAAGGAATTAACTAACAATGGCTGATTTTAGATTAGGAAGACTAAAATTCAATTGGAGAGGCGACTGGGCTCCTAGCACCGCTTATGTTATTGATGATATTGTCAAGTTTGGTGCCAACACCTACGTCGTCACTACCAATCACACCTCTACCGCTGATGAAACTACTTGGTACGATACCGATGCATCGTACTGGGCACTTCACACAGAGGGCATTAGGAACGTTGGAGCGTATGCCGAGGGCACGTTCTATAAGGTTAATGACGTTCTTCAATACGGCAACACTCAGTATAGAGTAACTGCAGGTATCGGTACTACTGCAGGACTTGTTTTTGCTGGAGTTGGAACAGAGGCACCAGCAAATCCAAACGTCATAGGGTACGTTGCTGGATTTAATGGAGAAGGTCCTTGGGACCCAGGAACAATTTACGAAACTGGAGATGTTGTTCTCTATGCTGGTAACTCTTATGTAGCAATCACAACCTCTGTTATTGGTGCAATTCCTCCAACAGAACTCGGTAATCAGTGGAATTTCCTTGCAGAAGGTGTTAATTCTGTTGGATTAACCACTTATGAGTCTGGAGTTACCTATTACAAAGGTGATACAGTAACCGTTGGTGGTGATACCTTCCAACATGTTGCTGGTTCTTCACAGTACGTACACCCAACTTTAGGTCTTACCGTTGGTATTGGATCGACCCTTGTTGGCGTTGCAGTTACTGCATGGAACCTGTTTAATAGAGGACTGAGATACGCTGGTACATATTCTACAACAACTGAGTACTTCAGAAACGATGTTGTTGAGTATGCATCATCTTCCTACGTTGGTCTCGGTACAACCTCATTTACAAATGTCACTCCTGGATCTGCTCCTTCAATCTGGGCAGCGTTAGCAGTTGGTGATTCTAATGCACTGCTGACACAACCAGGCGACATTCTGATTAGAGATGAGACAGCACCTACTAGACTGGGTGTTGGAATGACCTATCAGTCTCTGGGTATTGGTACTAATAACGTTCCTACCTGGATGACAATTGGTGATTCAACTAGAATTTATCACGTTGACCCAGAACTTGGATCTGATACCTTTAATGGTAGCACTCCAGATATGGCGTTTAGAACTCTGAGGTATGCTTGCGACAACGCAAGTGCTATTACTCAGATTACAAACTTTATTTACGATGAAGTAACTGGTCTGTCAACCGTTACCGCACCTGCACACGGTATTCTTTATCCAAATATTACCGTTAGACTGAGAGACATTGAGTTCTCTTGCCTCTCTGGTGGTAATACTTATGCGGTTAACGCATTCCAGTATGATGCTTCATCTGGTGTTGGTACTTGTACCGTTGGTGCTGGTATGACTGGTCTCCAGATTGGAGATACAATCAGACTTGATAATCTTGAGTTCACCTGCCCAGGTGGTTCTGGTATCACAACAACCATCTTCCCAGATGGCACAAGACCCGATGGTTTTAACTTTACTGTAAGCGCAATCAATAGTTTACAACAGTTTGAAATTAGCGTCGGTATCTCAACAATTCAACACGTTTACGTATCTGGTGGTACTGTATTCGTTGGTGTTGATACCTCATTCTTCCCAAGAAACGTTCTTACATCATACTTCAACGTTATTGATGTTATTGATAACAATACCTTTACTATTAACGCTGGTGTATCGTCTATCACTCACACTTATGTACAGGGTGGAGAGGTTCTGAACCTGTCTCCTGCTGTTGTTCGTCTGTCAGCATCTGAATTCGTTGAGCAACTGCCTATTGTAGTTCCTCCATTCACATCAGTTGTTGGTTCAACTCTGAGATCTTCTAAGATCAGACCTGCTGAAGGTCTGTCTTCTGATTTGGTGACTCCAAACAACCGTCAGACCATGTTTAGACTGTCTGATGCTACCACAATTCAGGGTCTGAACGTTGATGGTATGGTTGGATTTGACTATGATGAAAACAACCCATACGAACTTCAGTATACTTCTGTTAGAACTGGTGTTGGTACAACTGCTTGTGGTGTTTACTTCGCATTCAACCCCAACTCACCAATTCTGAACAAGTCACCTTATGTTAAGGACTGTACCGCATTCGGTAATCCTCCAACTGACGGTGGTCCTGGTGGTGCTGGTGTTGGTGTATTCATTGATGGTAACGTCCACAACAGTGGATTTAAGACAATGGTATTCGACGCCTTCACGAACGTTCTGAGTGATGGTGCTGGATTCATTCTTGATAATGACGCTGGTTCTGAGATCGTCTCCTCCTTCACCTACTATGCTAAGTGGGGTTACTACGCAGGCGGTGGTTCAAGAATCCGTTCCGTTGGTGGTAACAACTCCTACGGTGACTACGGTGTTATCGCTTCTGGATTCTCTACCGCAGAAACTGCTAGAAGTCTGAGAGTCTTCGGTGATAAGCTCGCAACCCAAGTTGGTACAAGTAATGGTACTGTTGGTGTTGGTATGACCATGATTGGTGAAACATCTGGGGCATACGCAACCTTCATCAACGACCAAATCTCTGCTGATGCAATCTACTTCAAGTACTATCCTGGTTACGGTTCACCTAGCGCAGGTATTGGTACTACCTCCTTCATTCCTGGTGAGTGGATTACCTTCATTGGTGCAGGTACAACTGGTGCAATCCAAATCAATTCCGCTGCTAATGCTGTAGGTGGTCAGAAGGGTGTTCTGATTGAACTTGATCTTGCTGATGGTGATAACCTGCCTCTGGTTGGTGATGCTATCGGATTTACAACCACTGCTGCTGGTATTGGTAGTGATCTGGTTAATGATCAACCAAGATTCTACATTGTTAACAACATCACTGGATTTACTACATCATATACTCAGCATAGAGGATCTATTGGACTCGCACCTGTTACATATTCTGGAAGAGTAACTGTAACCTTCTCACCTGAGAAGACAATCCAGACATTTGATACACGCGCAGGTGTTGGTGATACCATCACTGATGGCGGTTCCTTCACTGAAGTTAGAACAAGATTCTCTAACGCACGTCTGACTGGTCACGACTTCCTCTCGATTGGTGTTGGTAACAAGGTTGAAACCAACTATCCAAACGTTAACGAGGCAAACGTACAGCAGGGTAGAGAGACCAATAACTTCGGTCCTGGTAGAGTCTTCTTCGTCTCTACTGACCAAGGTGGTAACTTCAGAGTTGGTGACTTCTTCTCGGTTAACCAGTTAACTGGTGCTGCAACCCTGGATGCTAACGCATTCAACCTGTCGGGTCTGACAGAACTGAGACTGGGTTCGCTGGGTGGTCAGATTGGTGAAGCGATTAACGAATTCTCCTCTGACGAAACTCTGAGTGGTAACTCCAACACTGCTTGCCCAACTGAATTTGCGGTTCGCGGTTATCTGACAAGAGATAACATGGGCGTTGAGGCAATGGTTCCACCTAAGGGAACAACTGCTGAGAGACCTGTAGTTCTCATCGAAGGTCAATTCAGATATAACCAAACTCTGAAGACCATGGAGTACTACAACGGTACTCAGTGGATTCCCGCAGGAGAGAGAACACCAACAAACGTTAATGGTAACGTTACTACAGAGTCTTGGTCAACAAACTTTGTAGATACTTCTGGTGGTGCAATTACGATTACACTTCCTGCTTCTCCTGCTGCTGGTGATAAGATCAGATTCTTCGATGTTGCGAAGTCATTTGATTCCAATACACTTACCGTTGCTAGAAATGGTAAGAGAATTCAGGGAGACACTGCAGATCTGACAGTTACAACTGAAGGCGCTGCATTTGAACTGGTCTTCTCTGGAGACACATATGGATGGAGACTCTTCACCGTCTGATGGGTGAAGATTGGGGGAACCTTCTGGTTCCCCTTCTTCTTTGTTATTTGGATTAAATAAATAATAGAACGAGGATTAGTTAAAACAAATGGCATCCTACGGAAGTTACAAAAAAATTATTAGTGGTCAACTTATTGATGGGACAGTTCCAAAATCTGCTTTGCAGGCAGATGCGGGACTGAACTATTTTGTGAAGTGGATTTACGGAACACCTGCAGTGTGTTCTCCAGGTTGCTGCTGTCTCTGGACAGTTCCCACTGGCGTAAGAAGGGTAACCTTTGAGCTTTGGGGAGCAGGAGGAAACGGACACGGAGCATGTTCCTGTAACCGTTGTCACCACTACCAGGGTGCTGGTGGTGGTTATTATAATAGTAAGACCATTAGTGTTCAGGCAGGTTGGACTTATACTGTCTGTGCTGCTGGCGTCTATCGCTGCTGTTCAAGAGAATGTACAGGATGTAATGGATGCACCAGTTACGTTAATGGATGTAATCTCTCTAACTTCTGTGCCATTGGTGGATCTACTGGTAGAGCAGAAACTTCTTGGGAGACAGCTTGCTTCTCCTACTGGGATTGCTGTCTTGCTCCAGGAAATAATGGAGGAGACTTTGGAATGGGTAACCACACTGGTTACTGGGGTGGTTCTGAGTTCTGTCACTGTAACTATGTCAATACCTGTACAACAAATGCTCCATTCCTTGCTGGAGGAAGTGGATCTATGTATAACTTGACACCTAACTGTTGGATTCGTTGTGGTTGCTGGCATGTTCCATACGGCGTTGGTGGACAAGGTGCTATGACTACCTTATGTGAGCGTTGCTGTGGTCAAGGTGGCATGGGCGGCGGTGGTGTCGTCAAAATCACTTACGTCTGATAGGAGAGTTACTAAAAAATGGCAAATTATTCAAGTTATAAAAAGGTTAAGGCAGAGTCTATTCAAGCTCAAGCAGTTGATGCTGCAGACTTTGCTACTCCATTAAACTCTACTTATGGTGTAAAGTGGATCTTTGGAAGCCCTGACGCTTGTACTGCAGGTTGCTGCTGTCTCTGGACAGTTCCTACTGGAGTAACAAGAATTCACTTCCAGATCTGGGGTGCTGGTGGTAATGGTTCTGGTGCATGTTCCTGTAACCGCTGTCACCACTTCAGAGGATCTGGTGGAGGATACTACAACACCAAGACTATTACTACACAAGCAGGTTGGCAGTATACTGTTTGTGCTGCTGGTGTTTATCGTTGTCTCTCTAGAGAATGTAATGGTTGCGAAGGATGTTCTTCCTATGTAAACGGTTGTAATCTCTCTAACTTCTGTGCTAGAGGTGGTTCTAGAGCATATGCAAATACCTCTTGGTCAGAGTTCTGTTCCTCTGTAAACGAATGTTGCATTGGTCCTGGATCTCATGGTGGCGACTTCTATCAGATGTCACACACTCCTGGATGGTCACACGCTGAATTCGTTTATGATAGAGGACACTGCCATTGCTATAACCAAGGTCTTCATAACTCTGGTGCTGCTTTGATTGGAACAGTATCAACACAGTCGATTAGGGAGTGCTGGATTCGTTGTGGATGTTGGCCAGTTCCTTATGGTAATGGTGGTCAAGTTGCCATGAATACATATTGCGAACGCTGCTGTGGTCAAGGTGGTACTGGTGGCGGTGGTCTTGTTAAGATCACATACTTCTGATTCTAAATAGCACTATAGAGAGCATAAAAAATGGCACAGTATTCAAACTATAAAAGAGTTAGCGGAGAGACAATCGCAGATAACACGATCACATCGTCTCAAGTTAATCCAACTGGATTAGATACTTGGTGTGTAAAGTGGATCTATGGATCTCCAGGAAATTGTACTCCAGGTTGCTGCTGTCTCTGGACAGTTCCAACTGGTGTAAGGAGAGCAACTTTTGAGATTTGGGGTGCTGGTGGTAATGGCACAGGAGCATGTTCCTGTAACCGCTGTCACATCTATGCTGGTGCTCAGGGTGGTTATTATAATACTAGAACAATTGATGTTACTGCGGGTTGGACTTATACCATCTGTGCTGGTGGAGTTTATAGATGCTATTCTAGAGAGACAACTGGTTGCCAAGGATGCACTAGTTATGTAAACGGATGTAACCTTTCTAACTTCTGTGCTATTGGTGGTGCTTCTGGATTTGCTGAGAACAGCTGGTCTCTCGCTTGCTTCTCCTACTGGTCTTGCTGTATGGCACCTGGCAACTGGGGTGGGGAATTTGGAATGGGTCCTCACAGAGGACACTATTGGAACCCAAGAGGTGTCTTCTGCCATTGCCACGGTAGATATACTATCCCTACCTCTGCTCCATTCATTGGTACTAACGTTAAGCAACAAGCTAACTTCTGCTGGGTCCGTTGCGGTTGCTGGCAAGTTCCATACGGACATGGTGGACAGAATGCTATGACCAACTATTGCGAACGCTGCTGTGGTCAAGGTGGTACTGGTGGCGGTGGTCTTGTTAAAATTACTTTTGTCTGATATAATATAGATCCGTGTGAAGGAAGTGCAAAGGGAGTGTTAACCACACTCCCTTTTTAATGTATAATTATAAATAAAACTGAAGGAGTAAACCTGAACAAAACCGAACTACTATGGCTACTAAACAAATTCGAGTAGAGTATCAACTCGCTCTCCCCAATGATTTTTTGGTCGATCATGAGATTACAGACGGAAATACCCGTACTGCAGTATACAATGGACCAGACAAAATCTATCTTCAAATTGGTGCAGATGGCACTGAGAAGCATGGTCCTCTCACCGAAGATGATATCCTGGATGGTCGTCCCATGCCAGCAGATGTTGTTGAATGGTTTGAAGTTGATTGTACAACCAATCCTTTAGTATGTGAACTTAGAGGACAACCCGTAGATGAACTGCAGGAAGAGTATACTGGTGATCAATTCCACTCTAAGACACCAGATATTGAAGGGTATCCTAGATTTAAGTATGCAACACCATTGATGCCAGCAGATATCTATGACAAGAGTAAATTGACAGTTGATCTTGATGCTGGTACAGTTGAAATTCCTAAATGGACAGTTCCTCAGAAACTCCTTGATCGTGAAGAACTTCTCACTTGGGAACAAATTCGTGACAAGAGAGACACCATGTTGGAAGCTACTGACATGAAGGTAAGTGTTGACATGCCATCAGCATTAGTTGATGAGTGGAAAACATATCGTCAGAAGTTGAGAGACTTCCCTGCAACCATGCAGGCAGCTGGTGTTGAACCAAGTTGGGCATACTACATGCTCCCACAAAGTCCAGATGATCTTAAAGAACCAAGAAACGGTGCATCACTCTGATTTTAATTTATGATTGAATCTTATAAAATTTACAAGTTTGAATATATTAAAGAAAATCAGTCAGGGATAATCAACATAGCAAATCAATGTTATGATTCATTGATATCTGATGGGTTTGGAGACACCACATGGAGTTATTATTTGTATAATATCTTCAGTGTCTCCTCCCCATCTTTTTATTTTCTGCAGATATATAAACGACTTGTAGAAATAATTAAAGAGAATGTAGAAGAGCAATGTTTTTTGCAGGCATGGTTAAATTACCATGATCATGATCAAGTTCTTGATTGGCATAATCACTCTGCACCATATCATGGTTACATATCAATAGAACCACAAGATACAACGACAGAATTTAGTGATTGGCAAATAAAAAACGAGTGTGGTAATATCTATTTTGGTAGAGGAAATGTTAGGCACAGAGTTGTAAACAACTCATATTATTCTGGCAAGAGAATTACTATAGGGTATGATGTGATTCCTTCTAGTGCCATGGACCTTAACCGAATGACAAAACAATATGGAGCAATACCTATACTGTAATGTTTGAAATATCTAGAGACCTGAGAGCAAAGGTTCTTAATTTTGGTGGCAGGCAGATCATCGAAATACAAAATTTTTATAGTAATCCAGATGAGGTTAGAAGTTATGCATTAACCTCTACAAAATATACTAAAGACGAGTATCCAGATTTATTAGCTTTTGCTATTGGTCGTAGGGTATGTGAGGATGATTTGCGTTTAAACCCAGAGATGGAACCAGTGTTTCGACAACTATGTCAACATCCAGGATGGCATATTGAATTTGATGAAGAACATCATGAATATATGTGGTCTGGAATGAGATTTATGGTTAATGTTACCAACAATCAAGAGATTGTGGATGCCAATAAACCATTCATTGCTCACAAAGATGGACCAGAGCGGAAGTGGGCATGTGTTATATTCTTAAATACTCCAGAAGAATGCGAGGGTGGAACAGAATTTTACTCGGAAGATATTAAACTTGAATATAGTTCTAATATGGAGTATAATAAGGCAGTATTATATGATGCGAATATGATCCATGGCGCAGTCATGAAAAAGGATATGTTCAAAACTTGTGATCGATTAGTACAGGTTATGTTTATGTAATAAATAACCCAGATTAATAATTCTACAGACCATTTGGAGTTGATTTCATGAGATCAAAAGCATTTTTTGTAAACGGTGGAGCGGGCAGAGTCATTTGTTCCATCCCTGCATTTGAAAAATACGCAGAGACCCACGACGATTTTGTAATCGTATGTGAAGGAGGAACAGATTTTTTTAAGGGACATCCTACCCTCGATGGTAAGGTATTTGACCATTGGCACAAAGGACTATTTGAACAGGAACTGAAGCACAGAGATATTGTTACTACTGAACCATATCGTATTTGGGAATACTACAATCAGAAGTGTAGTCTTTCTCAAGCATATGATATTCAAATTAATGAACTTGATGAACCAAGGGAACTTCCTGCACCAACAATCCATCTTGCAAAGATGGAGGCAATCTCTGGATTCAATGCTGTAGAAGAGGTTAGACAGGGGACAGGGAAAGAGAAGGTATTGGTTGTTCAACCTTTTGGTAGATCTGTAGAAACAATCGGTCAAGATTTTATTGCAGATGCAACTTCTCGTAGTTTTTCTTTAACACATATTGTTGATATTCTTAATGAACTTAAGAAGGATTATGCGATTATTATTATGAGTGAGATTCACTTCCCCCTGGAAGAGAATGAAGAGAACTCTAAGTACAAAGTTGCTAGACCCGAGATTCAGGATATGAGAACCTGGGCAGGAATTATTAATGCAGCAGATCATTTCCTTGGATGTGATAGCATGGGACAACACCTTGCTAGAGCATTTGGTAAGACAGCAACTGTCGTAACGGGATCTACATTCCCAATCAATATATCTTATCCAGATTGTAAGGACTTTGATATTATTGATGCTGGTGAAGGAAGAAGAGTATATTCTCCAATCAGATTGACTATGGATGAGACTGCTGATCGAGCAAACGACCAAGCAATGGAACTTACGAAGGAGCAAGTAAAGGAAGTAATTGCATCCGTCCGCAAGAGACTTGGGAAGTCAACGGCATATACCAAGTATAATAACAAACCACAAGTAAGTCCTGGTACTAATCCACAATTGAATGGATCTACACCAACTTATGGTGTTCCTATTGGGACAAAAAAACCTGAAATTAAAAAACCATCTAAAGGATTTTTGGATGAGGTAAAGGTAGCAACACAACAAACTAACGTTGATAAGCAAGTTAGTGATCTTCTAAAAAATCTTAAGTGAGGTAAAGAATGGCACAATGGATCGCAGCAATTGCTAGAGGACACAACTCTGGCATCTGCCTATTAAAAGACGGAGAGATGGTTCTCTCTATCGAGGAAGAAAGACTATCAAGACACAAGTATGATGGTGGTCCTCTTGCTTCCATGGTTAAAATTCTGGATTATACTGATAAGTTAGATTGCCTTGTCATCGCTCATACTCAACCCTTGGGTGAGAGTGGTAGGATTGATTTTACGGGTGATGATATTTACACTGGTATCGCAAGAAAGTTGGGTCTCATTGACAGAAATGCGGATCCGTATAATCATCCTCAAGTTATTGATTTGAGTAGAACTCACCATAAACTTCATGCAGCATGTGCCTTTTATCGCTCTGGATTTGAATCTGCAGTATCTGTGGTTGTTGATGGTGCAGGAACGTTTATTCCTCTGAACATCGGTAAAGAGACAGAGATGACATGGGAACTTGAATCCATGTTTACTTGCGACTACCCTGCAGAGTTTAAAACAATCTATAAGCATCAAGCAGGTAGGGGACCTTGGGGTTCTGTCAAGGTTGATCAGTTTAGTAGTGAAGGCGAAGGTGAAGATGGCACTCATCAATTTATTCTTGACGAGAGTGCTGGAATCACTAAAGCATATGAAGCAGTAACTCAGTATTGTGGTTGGGCACCGATTGAGGCAGGTAAAACCATGGGACTATTCCCATATGGTAAACCAAATGATAAAATTCCACCAATCTACTCTGATTATGATGGTATCTCTGCATGGAAAACTTCTAATAGAGATGTAATTGTTCCCACATACCCTAATGGTGCAGTTGTAAATGAAGGAAGATTTCCATTCTTACAGACTCCAGCAGAGCATGGTGATCTAACTCTTCTTGAGAATCGTAGAGACCTGGCATATGCCATTCAAGTAGAATCTCAGGCAATGGTTTTGGATCTTATTCGCAAAGCAGTTGAAATGAGTGGCAACAAAAACGTTGTTCTTTCTGGTGGATATGGTCTGAATTGTGTTGCAAACTATTGGTATCTTGATCAACTTAAAGATGAAGGAATAAATCTTTACGTTGAACCTGTAAGTAATGATGCAGGAACTGCCATTGGCGCTGCTTATTATGCTTATCATCAATCTACAAATGATATGACTGTTAGAAATAGAATTAAGGATCTATATTATGGACCTGAATATACGTATACCAATGACCAAATAGAAAAGATTTGTAATCGTTGGGGAGCAACATCTATTACAGGTGGAGCAACTTATGGTGATGTTGTTGAACTCATTACCAATAAAAATATTGTTGCTATGTTCCAAGGTAGGTCAGAGGCGGGTCCTCGTGCTCTTGGTAATCGTTCTATCATGTATGATCCTCGTGATCCTAATGGTAAAGATCATGTTAATACTGTAAAGCGCCGCGAATACTTCAGACCTTTTGCTGGTTCTATCCTCAAGGAACATGTCCACGAATGGTTTGATCTCCGTGGGATGGATGAAACTCCATTCATGATGTATGCAGTTAAGTGTCAGGAAGGTATTGAAGAGAAAATCCCAGCGATCATTCATGTGGATGGTACATGTAGAATTCAAACTGTAACTGAAGATGTTAATCAACATTATTATGGTGTGATCAATGAGTTCTACAACCAAACTGGTTGTCCTATCATCTTTAATACTTCATTTAATCTTGGTGGAGAACCTCTGGTAGAGACTTTGGATGATGCTCTACGTACTCTTGCAAACTCTGAAATTGAATATCTTTATCTTCCAGAGTATGGACTGTTAGTGGAGGTTAAGAACTAATGATATACATAGATGCCGCTGTAGAACCACTTGCTTTTGGTCAGTATGATCTTGCGGAAGATGAGGTATTTGTTATTGACAATTTGTTCCCTTGGTGGTTTATTGATCATGTAGACCAAATGGTCTTACATGGATTTGGTTGGCAGTATGGATTATGCAGCGGGCATAAAACATTTCCAAATGGTCAACCAGATTTTAGATATGATAAGGGAGCAGATTTGGAGTTGGAAGTTCCTTGTTTCAAACAGCAGATATATCCTCCCAAATCTGAGTCTGCTACTGATTCTTCCTATCCAATGATCTATAATGCAGTAACTGCATCTATTCCTTTTGAACTTGAAATTGGTGAAGTATTAATTAATGGTCAGCAGTTTATTCATGATACTCTTATGCATCAAGACTGCTCTTGTGATAATGGGATTAGTTGGATCTATTATATCAATAGACGTTGGGAAGATGAATGGGGTGGAGCAACTATAGTGGAACTTAATGGAGAGACTATAGAAGTTCTTCCAAAACCTGGGAGGGTGTGTTTATTTAAAGGTAATATCCCACATAGAGGATCTCCACCAAATGGTGATTTCTATCATGGATTGAGAGCAACTCTTGTTTACAAAACAATGAGGAAGATTCCACTACCTGCTAAAAAATGATAAGGAAAGTAGTTATAGTTGGTGGCGGCACGTCTGGTTGGTTGACTGCCGCTTCAGTTGTTAATAAAATACCTAATGTAGAAGTAGTACTGATTGATAAAGAAGTATCTACTCCAGTAGGAGTTGGGGAAGCAACTCTTTTACAGTTTGATCACTTCATGGAAAATGATTGTGGTTTTGATAGGTCTGAGTGGATAAAGGAATTGGATGCCATACCAAAGTCTGGAATTTTATTCCCAGATTGGGGTGCTAAGACAGTTTGGCATCCATTTTATTTCTCTTTTGTAGATAAAGATGTTCCCCTGTGCGATGCTTGGACTCATACTGACTATGAATTGAGGTCTTTGTTGGTTCATGATCCATTATTATTTGGTGAAAGTGTTGATCTAAATGATTTACATTCTTATGCATATCATATTGACTGCTCTAAATTAGTTGGGTATATAAAAAAGAAACTTCAGCATGTTATTAGAACAATTGATTCTGAAGTTTTATTTGCAAAAAGAGATAGTAAAAACTATATTACAGAACTTCTTTTAACTGACAATCAAACTGTAACTGGAGATGTATTTTTTGATTGTACTGGATTTAAACATGTACTAAAAAACGATAGAGACACAGTACATTTGATGGGGAGATTGTTTTGTGACACTGCGATTGCTGGTCATGTTGAATATATTGATCAATCAGAAATTAAACCATATGTTACTTGTCCTGCAGTAGATCATGGATGGATTTGGCAAATCCCATTGCAATCTAGATTGGGCACAGGGTTAGTTTTTAATAGAAGCATCACTTCAATTGATACTGCAAAAGAATACTTCCAACAGTATTGGTCTGGTAGAGTCAAAGAAGATAGTATTAAAGTGATTGATTGGACACCATATTATGATAAGAATATGTGGAGTGGTAATGTTATTTCTATTGGACTTTCTGCAGGATTTATTGAACCTCTGGAGAGTACAGGGATTGCTATGATCACTGAGGGTATTATTAAATCGGTTCAAATACTATCTGCTAGATGCTTTGATGAACATGATGTAGATCTGTTCAATGCTTATATGAAGTCTATGTTTGAGGGATGTGTTGATTTTGTTTCAATGCATTATGATAAGAGTGTAAAAGATACTGAGTTTTGGAGATTTGTCAGAGAGAACTTTAAACAATCTGGAATACAAAAAACTTATGTAGATAATATGATATCAAACGGTCCATCAATGATTACAGGTAAACCAGCAATGTTTGGTGGTGCTAATTGGATCTATTGGTTATTGCAATTAGGATACCCACTATCTAAAAAAACATACTTGACAGAAGAATATTCTAAGGAAAGAATAAATTATTTTATAAATTTTAAAAATAATTCTCCGATGAATATAACCACACCAATTGGATTTGTAAATCAGTTATGAGAAAAGATTTATTTGCCATACCTATCTTTGAAGATGAAGTGGATTTAAACAAAATCCATATTGATGCAGATGAATATAATCCGACTTGGGATAGTGGGGTTGCTACTAGTTTTGGTAGTAATCAAAATATTCCTGATGAGACATGGGAGCACATTGGAGAAGTTGTAATTAGAAATATTAATACTATTCCATGTTCATACACTGATGCTAGAATTGACAGAATCTGGAGAAACGTATATACTGAATTTGATTATCAAGATCCACACATTCATCCACACTGTCAGTGGAGTTTTATTATTTACGAGACAGTGCCAGAGTCAAAGACTATCTTCTTTAATCCTTCCATGAAAGATATACAAAATCATATATCTCATGCGGGGATTCCAGACTTTCCCATTGATTATAGACCAAAATTAAAACAAGGAAGTATTATTATATTCCCCTCATTTTTAATGCACATGGTCGTACATGGTAATAGTGGATCAACAATTGCTGGAAATGTAAAATTAAATTATCAGTTATGATTAAAGTTTTTGTCAATGGTACATTTGATTTATTACATAGAGGGCATCTTGAATTATTAAATTATGCCAGATCTCTGGGTGATAGAGTTTATGTTGGTATTGATAGCGATAGACGAGTATCTGAAAAGAAGGGTCCGTCTAGACCAATATATAATCAAGAAGAGAGGAAGTTCTTCTTAGAAAATTTAAAGTCGGTTGATAAAGTATATCTCTTTGATTCAGATATTCAATTGGAGACTCTGATCAATTTTATCCGACCAGACAAAATGATAGTTGGATCTGATTGGAAAGATAAATCTGTTATTGGATCTATGTATTCTGCCGAATTGATATTCTTTGATAGGATTGGTGACTATGCAACAACAAAGACAGTACAAAGTATTATTAGTAGGGGAAACATGCACGGATGAATACCTCTATGGTGATGTAGAGAGAATTAGTCCAGAAGCACCTGTACCAATTTTAAAGTATCACACTACTGAGAAGACTCTGGGAATGTCTGCAAATGTAAAGGCAAACCTGGAATCTTTTGG
>Ga0136656_1000062_pt1 | contig 29722 bp, 24 predicted proteins | sample CPBDNA_9_FD_94862 | JGI IMG/M metagenome (GOLD analysis project Ga0136656, IMG submission 94862) | Freshwater to marine salinity gradient microbial communities from Chesapeake Bay, USA - CPBay_Sum_15_0.8_DNA (version 2) | ecosystem: Environmental > Aquatic > Marine > Coastal | place: USA...
GAAAGAAAGCAAAGAATATACCTGCTGAAACAAGAATTCCAAAATCTTTTAATTCTGGAAGAGGTGAAACAATATTTGTCAAAAATCCAACAATTGTTGCAAGAGTTGCGAGTGTTAGTGCAATTCCGACAGATTTTAATGTAGAAGTTGCTGAGTCACTTACAGTATTTCCTGATCCAATTTCTTCTCTATATCTTGAAGTAAAGTGAATTGCATAGTCAACACCAAGACCAATTAAAATAATAGGAGCAATTTGTGAGACTTGATTTGGTGCACCAATAATACCTAAATAACCAGGTCCTAAAATAGTTCCTGCTCCTTGCATCCAGCCTATAGATAGCAAAATTGCTCCAAGGCTTAAAAATAAATCACTAAATGTTCTTCTTCCTGATTTGAGGATATTGAAGCCTTTTCTCGGCCTAATGAAAAATATATAGGCCAACACTACAAGAATTATCAAAAATGCCTGTCCAAATAAAATACCTATTTCCTCTAAAAAGTCATCGCCCTCGTTACCAAGTAGAAGTCCAAAAGAAAATCCTGAAACTTTAATATTTCCAACAGAAATTTGATTTAAAGCATCTGCAAGTGCCACTTCCATACGAGGTTGCTCAATGAATGCCCCATCCGATCCACCAAAATCTTGTACAATCATAGAGCTATCAATAGTAACAATTGCTAACCCTGCTGTTGCAGTAGTTGCATCTTCATCATAAGTAGATGAAAGCAGAGCAGATGCAAATGCTTTAAATTCAGGTGGCATTTGGCTATTTGCTTGGTTATATAATTGTTTAAATTGTTCATCTGACATTGCACTTACATTTATTGCTGGATTAAAAGCTTTAGCAAAATCTACAGGTGCAAAAAATCCTTGAACTGCACCACCTTGATCTTTTACTAAATATGGGTAGATTTCACTTTCAGAAACAACTTTATTTATCTCTTGCCACGCTAAATAGCCATCAACAGTTAGCACATCTTCACTTGACATAATTATCTGAAAAACTGATTGAGAGCCTGATGTTTGGAAATATTCACTCAACTTGGAAGATGCCTGAATCTCTGGAGTGTCTAATTCTCCTCCAAAGCTTGTGCTAAGCTCTTCTGCCTGCCCAGCCATATAGCCAAAAAAACCAGTCAATAAAAGAACTACTAAAATTGTAATTACAGGTCTTTTAGTTGCTGCGCTTGAAAAAAAGTTAGTTAAAAGTTTCATAGAGCTTAAGGTTAATCAAAAAAAATATATAACTGTATTTATCAATGTTAAATATATGTAAATTTGAAAAAAAATTAAGATAATTATTATGCTTTCAACAATTGCAACAGCAGCTTTAATTAATTTTTTAATATTACCAGTTACTTATCATGAATCGGAAACTGAATATATCAAGAATAAAATTGAGAATTATGATTACTATACAATATCGCAATCAGGAAGTCTATTCTACAGTGTTACTAATCAAATTATAGAGAGTGCAAAAAATTTAGATAGCAACCTAACTTTCATAGGAAGAGCGAATGTAGGCTTAGAATCAGTTGAGTCGTCAAATGGAGAAAAAAAACTTTCCTCATTAGAAAACTACTTGTACAGCATTTCAATAAAAACAATAGAGTCATCTAAAGTTGATTTTTTTTATGACGACGAAGCAGCTCAGGTAATTAAAGACAACAAACTTATAGTATCAACCTTAACAGCTGAAAGGTATGGTCTTTCGGTAAATGACAAGGTAAGTTTAGTCGGTATCAACTCTGCTCCACTCGTTCTAGAAGTTGGAATGATTATTAAAGATTCTGAATTATCTTGGTTTGAAGGAGTGGTAAATAAGGAAGTTGGTTTTGAATTAGGTATTTATAGAAATATTCAAGCGATTATTTGGGACACTAAAATGAGTGAAAACCACTTAATTGAACTTTATAGAAATATTAAATATAAGCGGGTAAAGATAACAAACAAACACAAAAGAAATATTCCGAATAAGAATTGGGTATTACCTACTGCAATGGTTAAAGAAATGTTTGGTGATTTTCAAATTAAGGAAAGAGATGGTACTTGGATTACCACAGAACCATCTTGGAGAGAGATAAATATTCAAGTTAAGAAAATGCCTATTCTTGGTAACACAAGATGCCACAGGTTAATGTGGGGGCCGTTAGAGGGCGCTTTAAATCAAATCGTAGATGAGGGTTTAGCTAATACACTTTCTGTTGAAGATTTTAAAAAATCAGGTGGGTGTTATGCTCCTAGAAGGATAAACCGATTTGATGCTGGGGGAAGTATTTCCAGACATGCTTGGGGAATTGCTATTGATATAAATACAAAATCAAGTTACCACCCAAGAGTAGTTGAAATCTTTAATTCTTGGGGGTTTGCTTGGGGAGGAACATGGACATCTCCAGATGAGATGCATTTTGAGTTAAGAGATTTGTCAGCCAGTATTTCTAAGACCAGCGGCTAATCCGTTTACCGATAACAGTAAAGAATTGTTTTCTACCGTATTAAGGTTACGCCTTTTCATTTTCTTCATAAGAGTTATCTGAATTAGAGATAATGGGTCTAAGTAAGCATTTCTAATATTTAGAGTATTTTTTAAAATTTTGTTATCTTCAAGCAGATCATCGATCTTTTTAATTTTCTTTATAGAAATATATGCTAATTGTGATTCTTTAAGAATTTTTTTATATATTTTTAATGCTTCTTCATCTAAAAGTTCGTCAACATATCTTTTAGCAATTTTGAGATCAGATTTTGAGAGCGTCATCTCAATATTGCTAATTAAGTTCTGCATAAAGTCTGAATTTTTATATATTTTTCTTACATAATTAATTCCGTATTTTTCAATCATGTAATTTAAAGCTGTTCCTGAGCCATACCAACCTGTTAATGTATTTCTAGTTTGAGCCCATCCAAACACCCAAGGAATAGCTCTGTAATTTTGTAAACTCTTCACATTTTTAGTTCGCTTTGAGGGTCTTGATCCAATATTTAATGTAGATAGAAGTTTTACAGGAGTTCCTTTTTCAAAGTAATCTACAAGATTTGAGTCAGTAAAAAAAGATTTATATTCCTCATATGATTTATTCGATAGCTCCTGTAGAAATTCCTGATTTGGTATTTTTACTTTTAATTTATTTCCAGATTCATTGATAAATGCTACCGAACCAAGTTTAATATTTTCAAACCCAAGATATGCTGTTGAATACTTGTCTGAGATTACTTCGCCTTGTTCTGTATATCTTATTTGGGATGATACGGTGCCCTTTGGTTGTGCAGAAATTGAATTGTAAGTAGGTCCCCCTCCTCTGCTGATAGTTCCTCCTCTTCCATGAAAAAATGTAACATTAATATTATTAGCTATACCAACTTTAAATAAATTAATTTGTGCTTTGTAAACATTCCATTGTGAAGATATTATTCCACCATCTTTATTTGAATCGGAATAGCCAAGCATAACTTCTTGATTATTATTTTTAAATTTTTCTATGAAGGATTTGTACTGTCTATTTAGAAATAGTTTTTCCAAAATTATATGAGATTTTTGCAATTCCTCAATTTCCTCAATCAAAGGCGTTATTGAAGGAATATTCTCTTTAGGAATATGCTTTTTACATACATTGAAAAGATTTAATACATCTCCTTCTGAACTTGTCATTGAGAGAATTAATGAATTAAATACGTTATTGCCATATATTTTTTGAAGTTCAGGTATTTCTTTAATTAATTTTTCAAAATCAGAGAACTCTCTCCCAGTCTGATCATTAATTACAGAGGAATTTTGCCTAATATCCAAAGACACACCATGGAATTCAAATTGGTAAATCATATCGACAAAATTATCTAGCTTTGTATTTTGGATTTTTGTTCCAAATATTTTTAGAACACTATTTTGAAATAATAAAATATCATCAAGAAATTCATGAAAAAATTTATAACCTTTCTTGTTTTTTTGAAAATTATCCAATCTATGAAAAACTAATGAAAGAAATATACGGAAAGGTTCATCAAAATTTACGCGTTTGTAATGTTTATAATCACTTGGAAGAATTTTTTTATATTCCTCAATTTTTTTTATTAACTTTTGTGGACTTTCAACTAAATCTGTTGAAATACTGAACTCTTCTGAAAACTCAACAATTTGTTCTTTATAAATATTCAATATTTGATTTGAATATATTTTTAATGCCTCTTTGGTTATATTTGTAGTTACAAATGGATTGCCATCTTTATCAGCACCAACCCATGATCCAAACTTAAGTTTAAAGTTTTTTGCATTTTCAGTTATTTCATCATCTTTCATTATTTTTTTATATACATCTTTATATAAAATATCTAAATAAAAAATTAATGATTTTACTTCATCTATTGGACTTGGCTTTGTGGATCGAACTTCTCTTGTGTACCAAAGTTGAGTAATAAGTGAATTTATTTCACTAATACTATTTGAATTATTGTTTTCAATAATCTCGGCAATTTTATATATTTTTTTTAAAGTTGACTGTCTAGAACTTTCCGTGGGATGAGCAGTAAAAACAGGCATAAAAATAAGTTGGTTATTTGTTTTTTTATTAATAGAAATATTTGAATTTTTTAGAGTATGCTCTCTAAATACTTGTTCAGCAATATTTGATAAATAAAAGAATATTGTAAATGCTTTAGTAATTATATATATCTCATTTGGTTCAAGGGATTGAAGAGTTTTGAAAATAGAATCTAAGTATTTATTGTTGTTTGTTTGTCGATATTTTTTAGAATTTAATCGTATATCTTCAACAATTTTAAAATATTTTGCTCCAGCTTGATCTTTAATTACGTTACCAAGCTCACTACCAAGTATGTTTATGGTTTTTGATAAAGTATCAAAGTTTGGAGTAATTTTATATCCTCTCGGCGTTCGAAATTATAAAACTTCCTGTAGTATCGAATATCAATGATTTAAAATTTTCAAAATCTATATTACTAAAAGATGTGTGTGGTGTGTGGATAATAACCATATCATAATTTGATGCACTTTCTATATCTTGTTCCTTTAGTATACTTTTTTTATTTACTATCAATTCATCAACATATGGGTCATAAAAAGATACTTCTACGCTTTTATCTAGTAGCGATTCGATTATATCAATTGCCGGTGACTCCCTAGTGTCACCAATATCTTTTTTATATGCTACGCCGAGTAATAGTATTTTGGAATTTTTCAAAAGAATTTCTTTTTTGTTCATTAATTCACTAATTCTAGAAATGACATAATTTGGCATTGAATTGTTTATCTCTTGAGCTAATTCAACAAAACGCACAGGCTGTCCAATTTGTCGAGTTTTAAAAGACAAATATTTTGGATCAATTGGAATGCAGTGACCTCCTACTCCTGGTCCAGGCCTGAATGATTGAAATCCAAAGGGTTTGGTTTTTGCAGCGTCGACTACTTCCCAAATATCTATATCTAACATGTTTGACAAAATCGCAAGTTCATTAACCATTGCAATATTTACTTGCCTATATGTATTCTCAACTAACTTAACCATTTCTGCTTCTCTTGTACCAGAGACTTCAACGACTTCGTCAATTATCGAATTGTAAAAGTCTGATATTTTTTTAAGTGATGTTTCATTTATACCACTAACAATTTTTGGTGTATTTTTAAAAGTCCATTCTTTGTTTCCAGGATCTATCCTTTCAGGAGAATATCCGAGCAAAAAATCTTCTCCTGCTACCAAACTTGAAATTTTTTCAAGTATTGGCTTCACTATTTCTAATGTAGTTCCAGGGTAAGTAGTAGATTCTAGGATTATTATCTGTCCTTTTTTTAAATTTTCAGCAATACTTTTTGTTGCAGCCTCAACATAGCTTAGGTCAGGTTGATAATCGGTTAACGGAGTTGGAACACTAATTACTATGTGCTCTGAATCTCCTAAAACACTTGAATCAGAAGTAATCATAAGATTTTTAGAAAGTGCATATTGAAGTACCTTATCTGAAATGTCTTCAACGTGAGAAATGGACTTGTTGAGGCTATCAACTACAGACTCATTAATGTCATATCCGACTACTTTGAGCTTACTATTTACAGCTTCAATAGCTAAAGGTAAACCAACATAGCCTAATCCAATTACTGCTAAATTATATTTAAATTTACTCATATTTAACCAAATAAAATTTGAAAGATTCTATCTGAGGTTTCACCATCCCAATATTTAATTTTTGCTTCTTTTGAAATTTTACTGCCTAAAACATTATTTATTTCATTAATTATATTTTCCTTATTAGTACCAATAACTTTATTAGTCCCTTCTTGAACTGTTATTGGTCTTTCTGTTTCTTCTCTAAGTGTTAAACAATGGATGCCTAAATATGTTGTTTCTTCTTGTATTCCTCCAGAATCAGTGAGAACTAAGTCACATCCATAAACAAGAGACATGAAGTCAATGTAGGATAATGGATCAATCAGCATAACATTTGAAAACTCAATATTATTGTTTTCAATATAATTTTTAAGCCTTGGATGGGCTGGAAGAATAACTTGATAGTCATCTTTAAAGTTACTGATTGCATCAAAAACATTATTTAAAATGTCGTCATTTAAATTTGCTGGTCTGTGCAAAGTAACTACAAAATATGGTTTGTTTATATTTAAATTATTCTTAATACCTTCAGAATTATTTACAATTTTTGATTTATTTTTAGCTAGAGTGTCAATCATAATATTTCCAACATTATGAATTTTGCCTGACGATACTTTTTCTTTTAATAAGTTTTCTTTTGCATCTTCAGATGGTATTAATAATAGATCACTGATTGCATCTACCATAATTCTATTACGTTCCTCTGGCATACCTAAATTATTTGATCGTAGACCTGATTCAACATGAAATAAATAAAGGTCTGATTGTTTTGCAGCTATGGAAGCAGCTAAGGTAGAAGTTACATCACCAAAAACTCCTACTTTATCAATTTCACAGTTAGTAAAAATTTTTTGCAACTCTTTAACAATGTATTGAAACTGTTTACTTTGAGAATCAGAAGGAGCATTTAGGTTTATGTCAGGAGTTCTAATACTAAGATCTTCAAAAATATTTTTAGACATATTTTTGTCGAAATGTTGCCCTGTATGAATAAATAAAACCTTTTTGTTTTGTTCTTCTAATTTATTTAAAAGCGGTGCTGCCTTAACAAAATTTGGCCTTGTACCTACTACTAAAGCTATATCATATTTATCAGTCACTACTTTATGATTTTAGTGATTAAATAGTTATTAATGTACAACTATCATTGAAATGGTGAGAAAAAAGCTTGTTTTAAATGCTTGTGGAGTAAAGTCTCTAGGTGGTGTAAAGCTATTTGTAAAAGCTTTTGAATTGTTAGTTGAATCGGGAGCAGAAGTAATTGTTCTATATTCAGAAGAAGAATTTTACAATGAACTCAAAAATCAATCATTAGAAAATGAATTAATTACTTTTATAAAACTTACCGATAAAAGATACCTACACCCATTCTTAGTGCTAATAATGAATACTAAGCAAAGAAAACTAATTGAAAGCTATGATGCAGTTATTCATTTCGGTAATTTTGGATTCAAAACAAAAAATAAATCATTAGTATTACTCCAAAATGTATTGCCGTTTGTTCAGCAAAACTTAAAAAATGTTATTTTAAAATATTTTATAAATAGAAGTATTAAATTTTCAGAATATGTAATAGTTCAACTTAAACATATGAATGAAATTATAGAAAAAAAATACAGAGACAAAATTATAGAGATTGGTGAAATTGAGGAAGTAATCGTTGATGCAAGTAATAAGTCAGGAAAAATTGTTTTTTTTGGTAGTGCTATTCCTAATAAAAATTTTGACTTTATGGTAAAAGCATTACAAACCATATCTCAAGACTCTACAATAACAGTTATAAATCCTCCAAAAAACATAAAAGAATTTAATTGTGTTTATACGGAAACACAAGACCAAACATTGAGTGTGATTTCAGAAAATGAAATTTATCTTCATGCAAGTAAACACGAAACCGTTGGTCTTCCGATTTATGAAGCTCAAAACTTAGGACTAAAAATAATAATACCTAAAAGACCATACTCTGATTACTTTAATTATGAAAATGTATTTTTTTATGAATATAAAAATATAGAAAGTGCTGTACAAAAAATTGAAGAAGCTAAAAACTTAAAATTGAAACATTCAAAAGCACTACTTTATAACGAAAATTGGTCAAAAATCTTAGAATATATTTAATTTTTTTGTTACTGCTTCTGCAGAGTAAATATTATTAAACTGATTTATATCAAATTTATCTATATTTTGAAAAACATTAGTTAATTGTTCATTGACAACTGATGGATCTGATTGTTTTGTAACAACTATAAGGTTTTCAAATTTTTCAGATATCTTAATAACAGGGTCATTAGCAATTTCTGCAAAATGAATTACTGGTTTTCCTGTAGAAATATACTCTATAACTTTACTTGGCAGTTGTGATGGATTTAAATTGCCAATAGAAAGAAGGCAGTGAAACGAGGTACACATTAATTCTAGGGCTTCATCACGCGACACCATTTCGAAAAATAAATGCTTATTTTGATCTATATTGTTTTGTAAGATCATGTACTTGGAATCAGGATTTGTATACCAATGAAATACATAATCTGAATTTTGAAAATATTTTAAAACTCCATTGGGTGATCTTACCCCTTTTGTCAAAATTCCAAAATAAGCAATTTTTATCGGTTCTATATTGTAGTTATATGTTTTTGAATTTTGAAAAACATTTTTACTAAATGCACTTATTGGGTTTCCAATTACAATTTTTTCATTGCTGATATTAAAAAATTCTTTGTGCTCAAGTGAAGCGTCTTTATGAGTGAAAACTATTTGATCTGCCATTTTAAAAAATTTGTTTTCAAAATAATAGTTTAACGATTTGTAGAAATATTTATTATTTTCAAATGCGTTACTTTTTAAACTGAATGGATCTCCTATATCCATAATCCATTTTTTTCTTTTTTCTTTATTGATAATATAAGCTGCAACATGTGATGAAAAAGGTAAACTAACAGATATTATTGCGTCATAATCAAAATCTATTTTTTTGCGATTTTTCCATATAGAAAATACCCAGAACATGGTGTAATCTGGCCAAGCAAAAAATTTATAAAAAAATCTATATGTTTTTTTTAACAATTTTAATGCTAGGTTTTTATAGAATGAACCTTGATCTGTATTGGATTGCTTTCTTAAGCTACTAACTACTCCACTTGCTGTTTTATTTCCTATATATTGAATATTTGAATCTGAACCATCTTGTCTTGTTCCAGTAATAACACGTATGTTAAAACCTTTTTTTACTAATTCATCATATATTAATTTCCATCGAGTTGTTCTTGGACTTTGATGAGGAACAAATTGATGAGTGACAATTAAAATGTTTTTAACTTTATTATTCATTTATTTTTTCATGGTTACTAAACCAAAGTATATTGCAAGTTGTGAACTTAATTCTTCTGCCTGAAAGAAAAACATCAATAATATTGTTAAAAGTCCACATAACAAGTAAGCATCTAATATCCCATAATTGATTAATAACTTGCTAAATATATTTTTCAAAATAATTAGAAATATAATTACACCAACAATCCCACCAGAAAAATATAAATTTGCATATAAATTATTGAAGGAGACTATCTGTCCTGGATTTCTATATATTAAACTTCCATTTTTAACCTTTTTAGTGATCTCACTAAATTGTGGCGAATATTGGATATTTGAAATTCCTAAGCCTTCGCCGAAAATTATAAATTCTCTAGTAGAGATATACTCCGCTAATATATCAATGTTTTCAAATCCTCCGATGCCACCAGAAGAAATTATAGAAAATCTTTCAAAAACACTTTGATAAATATTACTTGAATTTTTAGCTAAATCTTGATCGTCGTCATATATTGAACAATTGCATTTATCAGCAGATTCTGGTGGACACATAGATGGATCTAAAGCTGGAAACTTATAGCTAAAATTATTACCAAAAATACTGATTAAAAAAATAAATATTACTGGTATTACTAATAAAACATTTAAAGATTTGTTTTTATATAATTCAATGAAAACAACAGTAGAGAAAACTAATACAATACTAATTATTCCAGTAAGACTTCTCGTTAAAACTAATGATGTTAGGGGTATGATCGAAATTAGATACCAAGCTTTAGATTTTCTAGCCAAATAAAAAATAAGTGGAATTATTGGTGCTACCCAAACTGCTAAAAAACTTGGTTCTCGAAATGTACCATAGTTTCTCAAAACAGCACAAGCTCTTCTGATTGGTTGAGACCAGCCGCCTGTACCGGCCCTCGATCTTGTAAAATCTGCAAAATCAAATATATATGAAAAATAAGAATATAGAGATAAGATTGATATTAAAACACCGACATATGCAACCAATGTTATGACATAGTCCACATTCTTTTTCTTTATGAAATGGATAATCAACGAAACAATAGAATAAAAACTTATAATTTTCAATATCCTGAGTGATATAAACTCAATAAAACTAGTTGTAGCATATTCAGGCATATTGGCTTCAAAAGTAAAAGCTCTAATTATTGTTACCAAAGTTAAGTAATAAAGGAAGTACTTAATCAGAGTTAAGTCAAAAACATACCCCCTAGTACCACTAATTTTTAGATAAACAAAAATAAATACATAAATTACTACTCCTATCCAAGACAAAGGAATATTAAAAATTGAAAACGCATCTAGTCCTTCGAAGAAGAGAGCAATAGCAAATAAAAATATCGGTAAGTTAATTTTGTCTATTTTCATGAAAACCTTTTATACCCCTCTGAAAATTCTACTTTCACTCCACTATTTTGTTCTCCCCAAGAAGTATATTCTTCTAATTCAACATCCTTGGATAAATCTTCTATCGTAATATATCCGTTGGCAATAGAGACTTTTCTATAAATTCTTTTTCCATTGAATTCTGCGAACCCTAAAAAATTATTATTATCAAATGCTATAACTTCTCCATCACCCATGTAATTTAGCTTAAAACAATCGAACTCATCCTCTTTTGGAAATTTTAATTTAACATTAGGCCCCCAATGAAAATCAAGTGATCTAAAACTATTCCTAAGTTGAATGTCATCTGTATAAGTACCTGTTCCTGGATCTCTCGCAATCCAATTATCATTTGTGAAACATTCGATTGAAAGTTGATCATAGTGTGAATGACCACCAATTCCATTCTGGCCAATAGGACCGCATCTTAAGCTAAAATATTCATCTTCATTTCTCCACACATATAAACCGAAATCCTTAAAACAAAATGCTTGATATTCCTTTGTAAATACCTTTATAGGTTTATGACTCGCTATGTTGTAGTTATCAAATGCAGGAGGAGGATTATTTATTTGCTTCATAAATTTTGATTCTATTTTGCTAAAGTCTTCCTCTTTAAAAAGACTCCCAATTAAATTTATTAACCACGTCATTTTTAAAGGCATGCTTTCACTAAATGCAAAATAAAATAATCTACCTGAATCATTGTCTCCAATTTGAGACAACTCACCCTTGATCATTAATTTTGATAAAAATACTCGATTTGATTTAATGATCTCATCTAGCCTTTGAATTATAATTGAATTTTTGTCAACTTCCTCAATTGAAAGCTTACAAATTATCAGTGCCTCTGTGACGAATGCAGCATAATGAGATGAACCCTCAAAACTAGTTCCGTCTTCATAAAATTGATTTTGTAACTCCGACATTAACTCATCATGATAAAATTTATATTCTTCATCACCTTTATCAAATGAAAATGTTGCAATTGTTAACAAAATTGATGTAAGTTCAATCAAATAATGATTTCCAACAACATTCCCCTTGTTTTCTAAATTACTTTTAATGAATTCATAATGTTGACTTATATAAGAAGATAATAAATCTTTATTATTTCCCAAAATTTCAGGAATTTGATTATTTTTCTCTATGGATAGATAGTGGAATATTAAATTGATATTTCTAATGGCAACATCCATAGGGCTATTCCAGTAAATTTTTGGAAACTTATTAACATCAATTTTTCCTTTTTTTAGTTTTTGTAAATACTGTAGTCGTGAAGCTTCATAGGGAACCTTAACATCTGCTTTATTAAAAAAAGCAGGTTTTAACTTTCTATTGGAAAAATCAAAATTTGTAAATATGTCTTCAGATAACTCATATTTATCTGTAACCATACCAAAAATTTTTAGATTTTTATTAAGGTCAATTTCTTCTTCTGCATCAGATTTGCAATAGTCATATATAAAGTTTTGATATGTTGTATTTTTTCTAGTAAATATTTTTAAATCAGATGGTATTTGAATATCTGATGTGAACAGATATTTTAAGTTGTATTTAATTTTTCTTAAAAATGTTTTGAAACTACTCATGAGATCTTTTAAAGCTGTAGGTAGTCAAGATTGAAATCAGAATTTGCGAAATCACTATAGACAAAATAGCTGGATTAAAACCAATATAATGCATTAAATAATAAATAGCTATAGAAGCGCAGGATCCAAACAATACTAATTTTGTTAATCTAATTTCAAAATTTAATGCTCTAGAGAATATGATATTTATGCGTGACCAAACCATTACTGGCAGTGCAAACATAATCCATGAAGTGTAGCTTGATACGTCAACAAATTCTGGACCAAGTAATGATGTAAATATATCCCCGGCAAATCCTCTAAAAATAAAAAACAGTATTGGTATAGAAAAAGAAAATAGAAATACTTTCCTTAACTTAGACCTAACATCATTAACATCTTTGCTGCTTTGTGCTTTTGCTAATTCAGGAAATAAAATATCTAGACTTGCTGCCAAAAGCTGAAAAATAATTTCTAAAATCCTTCTGGACCATGCTAAAACTCCAAGAGTTGGGCCTGCATAAAATAATCCAAGCAAAACAATATCTAATTCTGATATAAGAGCACTTGAAAAAGTAGTTAATACCATTTTTTTACCAGAACCTTGTATTTCATCTTTAACATGGTTTTCAGATTCAAAATTAAAATTATTATCTTTTTTTGGAATAGATACATGTGCAACTATAAAAAAAGTAATTAGAGTTAAAACTTGGAAAATGATTATTGAATATATAGAAAAATCTTGTAAAACAAGTACAGATGCGCCTACACCATAAATAATTGTTCGCAAAATTATCTGCTTAGAACTTGTAACAAAATCACCCTTTGCTTGATAATATGCCAAAGCTATATGAATCATTTCATTAAATATGAACCCTAATAAAAATAGAGCCGTCATTGAAAGGTTTCTATTAAACAGTAATGAAATAGGTACTAGGATTACTAGAGCTAATAATAAATTTCTAATTATTAACGTATAAGCATTTTGAAACAATTCTTTTGAATTTGGATTATTTTGTGCCAACATTTTTGTAACTACAAGCGCTATAGACAGTGCTGCTGCTGTCCCGATTAAGACTGAAAGGCTTTTAGATGAAGCATACTCTCCATATATTTCAGCACCATATACTCGACTAATAATTGTGATTAAAAAGAAATTAACAATTAAAAGAGTGAGTTGCATTATGGATATATAAACTGTGTTTTTCTTCCAGTTTTTAATCATCTAGTACTCCTGCTTAAATGCCAATTAGAAAGATTTGATAAATACCATTTCTTTTGATAATCAGATTCAGAAAATACTTTTCTTAAATACTTAGGATCAAAAAGATGAGTAGAAGCGTTAAAGTTTCGGGCAGACTCATAAAATATATCTTCATCTTTTTTTATCCACTCCCCTACGGGAGCTCTGAAACCTTGTTTTTTTCTATGTATAATTTCAGATGGTAAATAGTTTTTAGCAACTTGTTTTAGTATTGGTTTTCCAGAGTTATTTGGTAATAAAAGTTCTTCAGGTATTGATAAAATAAATTCTACTAATTTATGATCTAGAAAAGGGACTCTAGTTTCAACTCCCGACTGCATAACAAGCTTATCCATTCTCATTAAGAGCAACTCTGGCAGTCTTATCTTTAAATCTATAAGAGTCATCCATTTAGATAATTTTGCATCTGATTTATTGAAATATTCTTTCCATTTATTATCAACAAGCCTTACTAGCCCATCTTCAAGTAATCCTTTATCAGAAATTAAACTACTAATTTCACCTAGATTAAAACCTAAAGCACCACCTGCAAATGTAGTCTTTCCAAAAATCATATTTGATAATAGATTCATTCTGTGATTTCTATACTTAGAAAATTTATTATTTGAGGATGAATAAGGTTTTATAAATTCTGACAATTTTAATAACCTATTCCAATGATCGTACCCATAAAAAAGTTCATCTGAACCCTCACCAACCTGTACAACTTTTATTCCGGAAGATGTAGCAGCCTTTCCAAGGAAATAAAGTGGGATGCCAACCTCATCACCTACTAAATCATCTTGGTAATAAGAGTAGTTATCAAGTATTTGTTTAAAATTTTCAAAATTTAATTTTTCTTCTGAAAGATCTATTCCGATCTCGGCAGATGCAAATCTAGCTTCTTCTAGTTCTCCGCTATATCCTTCAAAACTCTCTTCGTAGTCTATATTGAAAGCCCTTAGGGTAGAATTTGCATTTTGATTCATTAGTTTTCCTAAGAGTGAGGAATCCAATCCTCCAGAAAGAAAAAGGCCAACCTCTACGTCACTAACCTTTCTATACTCTACTGATTCATTAAGCAACCTATCCAATTCGGTAAAAACTGTTTTTTGGTCTAAATTATTATTTACTGAAATTTTAAATGGATCCCAATAAGTTATTTTTTCAATTTTTCCACTATTACTGAATCTAATAAATTGACCAGGCTCTAATTTTTTTATGTTTTTATTTCCAGTTCTATTAGCAGGGACACAAAGATGCCTTAAGTAAGCAACGTATGATTCAATATCAGGTTCAAATTCTATTATATTTGATAATTCGATTGCTTTTATCTCTGAACCAAAAATAATCCAATTCTTATATGTTGAATAATATAAAGGCTTTATTCCGATTCTATCCCTAGCGATAAATAGACTCTTGGCTTCGTTGTCGTAAACTGCAAAAGCAAACTGACCTCTTAATTTATCTAATACTTTTTCACCATATTCTATAAACCCTTGGAGAAGAACTTCAGTATCACCACTTGTTTTGAATTTATAACCTTTTGATTCTAAGTTTTTTCTAATTTCTTTGTAGTTGTAGATTTCACCATTAAAAACTATTGAGTACCTTTGATCTATTGATTCAAATGGTTGATTTGATCGATCATTTAAGTCAATTATTGACAACCGAGTATGTATTAAACATGTTGATTGGTTGATAAATTTTGAGGAAGAGTGGTCAGGACCTCTATGTTCTAGAGATCGCTTTATATTATCAACAATTGTTGAGTCAATTTTGGAATTATCTAAGCTTATAATTCCAGCTATTCCACACATTTATCTAACTTTAATGTAATATTTTTTATTTAAAGAACATTAATTATTTTTGTTTAAAGTAAATAGTATGAAATATTTCATAGATTATTTTCTTATAGTTATCATTTTTCCAATTTTTGTAATTATATTTCCATTAATTTCTCTAATGATTTTAATTTTTGATTCAAGTCCAATCATTTATTCACAAAAAAGAGTGGGACTAGGTGGAAAAGAGTTTTCATTATATAAATTTAGAACAATGTCGGTATCTTCAGATGAATCTGTTCACAAAGAGCACTATAAAGATCTTTCAGGTAACAAAAAAATAGAGCCTTCATTAACCCCTGATGATCCAATCAGAATAGAGAATGATGATAGAATCACAAAAATTGGATCATTTCTAAGAAAAACATCACTTGATGAATTGCCTAATTTGATAAATGTAATGCGGGGACAAATGTCTTTGGTTGGACCAAGACCACTTGTAAAATATGAATCAGAATTATATGGCGAATACAGTAAAAAAAGAAATTCAGTTAAACCAGGTATTACTGGATTAGCCCAAATTCAAGGAAGGCTTGATTTAAGTTTACAGGAAAGACTCTATTGGGATATTGAATATGTTGAGAATAAATCTTTTTATTATGATTTGTTAATTATCTTAAAAACAGTTATTTCAGTTCTTTCAAGAAGAGGTGCTAATTAAAGTTAAATACTTTTTATAAACAATTTCTTTATTTGAAATATTGTTTTGAAAGTTTTTTATATTTTCTAAAATAGTTTCAATTTCTTCAGGTTTTTTCATTTGCTCCAGTTTAGAAATAACATCTTCAGGAGTATTCACATCTATATTGAATCCTAAACCGTAATTATTAATTAATTCTGAAACTGCGGACTTAGGATTTGAAAAATTTACTAAAATCTTATTCATATTTAAATAATCAAAAGTTTTTCCTGGAAAGCCCTCAATTGTTATTTCATAATCTAAACAAACTAGAGCAAATGGTATTTCTTTGGTAGCAAGTTCCAATTGATCTCTTGGGAGATAATTATTTATTAGAATATTATCATTTGAGTAAGAAGATAGTGATTCAAATTCCTGGCCTGCTCCATATAATTGAAATTCCCACGAATTTGGAAAGTGTTCATTGAAGAACCTTAAAAATGAAGCTACATTTTGTGGCCTGCCTGTATTTCCTGCATAAAATATTTTATTTAACTCGTACGATGGCTGTGAGTGACTCTTGCCATAAGGAGAAAAGTGGTGAATTGTATGAATTTTTTCGGCATTAATTTTTCTTTCTTTTATTAAATAACTTTTTAATTGTTCTGAATTTACAACAACTTTACTTACACTCTTCAATGAATAATTATCAATAGATTTAAATATTTTATTTAAAATTTTTCCTGGTTGTTCATTAAGCCTCTCAGCTATTTCAGGGTATAACTCCCAAAGTGAATAAATAGTATTAATTTTTAAAATTTTTGAAGTAAAAATACAAACCAAATTCATGGTTGGTGGGTAGCTAAAAATTAGTACATTATCATAATTTCTTCTATTTCTATAAATAAATATCATAGATTTAAAATTGAAAATTAACCATTGCATGAATCTTAATGAATTAACAAACTGTCTTGGACTAGATTTAATGTAATGTACTTTTATATCTTTATAAACTTTCGATTTTAGATATTTATTATTCTGAATAAATGAATCAGCACTTTTTAAATTGTATTGTGGTGAACTTGCTAATACTTCTATATTGTGATGCTCACTATTAATTCCATCAGCTATTTCTGAGACAATCATGCCAGTTGAAATAGTGTCAGGTGGGAAAGTTAAGGAATGTATTAAAGTTTTTTTCATTTTAAAAATGATCTTGATATGTCAAAATCATAATCTTCTTTTTTATGCATATTAAATTCATTATTTTTAGCCAAATCTATCAAATCATTAACTATGATTTCTGATGAATTACCCTCGCCAAATGGATGTGACCATTCAGTTTTATTTAACTCATTTGCTTTTGAATGAACTTGATCTAACTCAAGAACTTCAATAGTAGGATCAAATTTGATTGAAGAACCTACTTCATAAACTTCTGGTCTTTCAGTGCTATATCTCATTTGAATTGTTGGAATTCCCAAGATACATGCTTCTTCTACTACTGTACCTGAATCAGAAATGCAATAAGATGAATTTTTTAGCAAATAAATAAACTCTAAATATCCTATTGGGTCTATAACTAAAACGTTCCCATCTAGTTTTAATCCCCACTCTTTTAATTTTCTTTGTGTGGCATATCCCATTGGAAATACAACTTTTTTACTTGCAGAATTGATCAAATTTACTATTCTTTCAAAACTTTTTTGGTTAAGAATGTTTTCTCTTCTGTGACAAGTCACCAAAACATAATCTTGATTATTTGTAAATTTCTTTACATCATCATTAAGGTAATTCACTCCGGAATCAAACAATTCTTTAAACTCATCAAGAATATCTACTATAGGATTGCCAGTAACTTTTATTATGCTGTCAGATATACCCTCATTTAGTCCTTGTTGCTTGTATGAGGGAAGGTAAGAGTAAATTCTATCAGATAAATGATCGATAGTTTTTCTGTATTTTTCTTCTGGCATTCTCCAGTCGTATGACCTCATACATCCCTCAATATGAATTATTGGAATATTGTGCTGTGCTACACCAATCGAACCCATAACTGTGTTTGTATCGCCTAAAAACATTACTGCTTTGTACTTATTATTTTCTAAATGAGAATATGTTTCCTTGATGATTGAAGCAACAGTAGTTGCATCATTTGTGACATCAATATTAAATTCAAAGTCTGGAAATGGTGTGTTAAGTTGGTTAAAAAAAACATCTTTCATATTTTCGGAATAATGTTGTCCAGACCATATAAAATCAAAATCAATTTCACTTGAATTGTTTAAAAGCTTTATAATCTTACTTGCCCTAATAACATCTGGCCTTATGCCCAAAATTAATCCAATGTCTTTCATACTTTATTAAGAATACCTTTAGTTATATTGCTTTCCGATAATTCTTTAATATTTTCTTCAACTGTTGGGACATCGCTATATCCTGCATCCATCCACAAATTTATGTTTCCTTCTTCATTGTCAGTCATTAAGGTTCTGTTAACCGATTTTGTTGAATTGGTTTTCACAATCTCTACATGCACGTCAAAATATTTTTTAAAATATTTGAGGAGACTATATTTTGAAACTTGATCCTTCGGAACAATATGTTGTGTGTGAAATTTAAAATTATTATTTTTAATCATTCCATGAGCTATTTTCGCAAAATTCAAAGTTGTAATACCATTCCACATATGGTCATCAAATCCATTTACTTTTGGTTCTTCTTGATTTAAGAACCAATTCAAAAGAGATTTACCTTTTCCAATTTCTGGACCAACAATACTCCCCCTAATCAAATACTTCGTATTATTTTCCGCTTCTCCTCCAATTTTTGTTTTTCCATAAACATCTTCAGCATCCTGAAAAGAAGACTCTTTATAATCTCCTGCATTACCCGAATAAACACAATCAGTACCAATTTGAATAAATTTAAATTTATAAACCTCTGCAAGTTTTGATAAACTCAGAGGGAAATAAGTATTAATTTTTATAGCTCGTTCAATAGAGTCTTTGTTGTTCTCATTTATTTCGGGTTTTATAACTCCTATACAATTAATCAAATAATTAGGCTTAATATCTTGAATTAAATCTTCAAGATTATCATCTAAAACATCAAATTTGTATGTTTTATTATTTATGTCTTTAGATTCAGCAAATCTATTTGTAAGAAATATTTCATACTCTTGAAGATTTAAGAAATATTCAGCAACCATTGTTCCTAACATTCCGTTTGAGCCTAATATTAAAATTTTATTCATAAAGATTAGGATTAAATTTGCTCCAAGGATCCCAAAATTTTGATTCAAATCGATAATCATCTTTAATCGACTCTTCTAAGGGAAGTGATGATAAATACCTAATCGAGTTATTTTCTGAAAGATTCATTGCTCCATTGGCATAATTTTTTGGAATAAAAAGAACTCCGTCATTTGGAGTCATATTAAATTCAAATATTTTTTGTTCCTTATTTGGATTTTGAAAATTATCGATTTCAACAGCACAAACAAGAAACTCTCCTTCTTCTACTATTATCCACTTTTCTTCTATTTTGTGGCCATGCCATGCTCTTACAGTTTTGATTTGTTTGTTTGTTACTTTGTACGTTCTAACAGCCTTATTTAAGTCCAATTCATTTGTGAAGGAAACTGTACCTCTGTGATCAGAATTAGAACTTCTTTGGTACAGTATTGGTTCCATAATCTAACTGACCCCAAAAGTTTGTAAAAAAGACTGATTCGAGTACCTGGGGTCATTTATGTCTTTAATTCTATTTGATGATATCAAATCATATACTTCATTTATTCCACGTTCTAATTCAATTGAAGCTTCAAAACCTGTCTCAGTTTTCAGTTTTTCACTAGATACTTGGTAGTTCCTTGCATCCTGGAAAGGTAGAGGTGTTGTTTCAATTGTAACTTCAGGAATTTTTTCTTTAATTTTTTCAGCCAGTTCTATAATTTTATAATTTTTATGATGTAAATTAAATATACCATTAACACTTCCCTCAATAGTGTTATCGATTGCATTAGCTACGTCTTTTACATGTAGCAATGGTCTCCATTGATCACCACCAAATACACTCATTTTGTTTTCAAGAAGCGCTTTAGTGGTTAAGATATTGACAACTAAATCGAGTCGTATTCTAGAAAATTGATCTCCTATTCCAAATAATGTACCAAGCCTAAAAATTATTGCATTTGAATCTTGAAGATAATTTTCAGCAACTAGTTTTGAAGATGCATATTCTGAAAGTGGGTTAACTGAAGAGTCTTCATTTAGAATTCCTTCCTGAGCGCCATACACTGAACATGTTGACAAGAAGATTATTTTTCCCTTAAAGTTTTTTGTTAAGTTTTTAACTGTTTCGGCGTTTATTTCATGTGTTAGAGCTGGGTTAATTGCACAAGCTCCATCCCCTACTAAAGCAGCAAGCCATATTACAGCATCAAACTTTTTTAAAATTGGATTTAATTTTTTATAATCTCGAATATCGCCATAAATAAAATCAACATCTTTTCTATAAGAATTTTCATAAATTAGAGAATCATAAACTGTTACGTTGTGTTTATTAGAGAGTAAATCAACAATGCCACCACCTACGTAGCCAGCACCGCCTACTACTAATACATTCATAGCTTTTAATAGTATATGCGTATTTAAAGTAATTTATAAATAATTAATTTTCAGTTTTTATATAGGAAAAGTAAGCAAGATATAATAACCAAGCGACTGAGTGATTGTGCAATAAATCAGTCGCCATTGACAATACTAAAAAAACTATAACTGTTATGAAATTAGCGTTAAAGTTAAAACCTCTTATAAATAATGAGGTGAAAATGAGAATAAATAGTAAAACACCAAATAAGCCATAATTTATCAAATAAAAGATAAATGAATTATGAGGTCCATAACTATATGGATTACTATCAAATTCATCATAAAGATATACGTTTTCAGATTGAAAAATTAGTTGATTTGAGCCATTTCCAAATAATTTAGACTCAATTGAACTGTCAGAGTAATATTCAGTTGAAGCTTGCAGCATGAGCAACCTATCACTTATTCCATTGTTGTCATCATTTACAAATCTCTCATAAACACCCAAAGTATTTGCGGAAATAAAAAGAATCAATACAGAACTAAGTAGCTGTATATATAGTTTTTCTTTGATGAGTTTTAAAAATATAAATGATAATAAAACTATTAGTGAAAACCTTGAATAAGTAACAATTACTCCAATTAAAGAAAGAGGAATAATAAATAATGCATAAGAATTTTTGTATTTGAACAAACTATAAATTGCAGTAATTGTTATTAAATCTGCAAAACTATTTGGACCACCCGCTTGAAACCCGTTTGTTCTTCCTTTCAGATAATCGAGTTCACTTGGATTAAATCCAATACTCCATGTTTGATAATCGTCAACGCCTAAATTGATTTCTAGCAAGTATGAAATTATTGAAAAAGTAGAAAGAAAAATAAATAGAATCATAGGAAAGTTTAGGTCTCTTAACTCTTCTTTACTATTTGTAACAAAAGCATATAAAACAAAATAGAATAAAAATCTATAAATATCTGAAGATAAGACACTTTGATTAATATAAATATTTTGAATTATAAGATAAATAATAAAAGCCAAAAAATATTTACCAGTTACGCCAAGGTAGAACATTTTTTCTTTGATTATGTAAATTAAGGCCAAGGTTATAAAAATTAGTACAGGAAGATCGTCTGTGTGTAAGTATGGTCCAAAAATCTCAATGTGTGGAATTATTGGAATAAAAAATAAGATTGACGGAAAAATGTTTTTAAAATTAATATTTAACACCTATAAATAAAATATCATCCTATTAATTTTATTCTTAGTATTTATTTTTTTTGTTTAATAGATTTTTTCTTTGTTAGCATTATATAAATGACGAATAATGTACTTGTTACTGGTTGTGCTGGTTTTATAGGCTATAACCTATCAAAAAAATTAATCCATCAAGAATATAGTGTTACTGGAATAGATTCACTAAATACAGCCTATGACAAGAAATTTAAAGAACTACGATTAAAAGATCTTGAAAATGAAAAAAATTTTCAATTTGTAAATAATAACCTATCAGATGAAGACTCTTTAAATGAGCTTAATAATTTTGATATTGTTTATCATATGGGGGCAAGAGCAGGAGTACGACAAAGCTTTAAAGATCCACTAAGTTACATCAAAGACAATACTATCGCTACAACAAATGTAGCTAACTTTTGCAAAAACAATAATATTCAAAAAATGATTTTGGCTTCAACTTCATCTATTTATGGCAATAGTGGTGATAAAGAAATGGTCGAAGATTTAGATGAAAAGATCAATCCCCCATCAATTTATGCATCTACAAAATTATCTGGAGAGACTTTGGCCAAGACCATCCTCTCATCGTACGATACTAATTTAATAATCACAAGATTTTTTACAGTGTACGGTCCATATGGAAGGCCTGATATGTCAATACTTAGATTTATTCATTGGATCATGGAAAACAAAGAAGTAATAATATTTGGTGATGGTGAACAAAGAAGATCTTTCACATACATTGACGATGTAGTTGAATTACTACTTAAAGTTCAAAATTGCGATAATAGTGAAACTTTTAATGTTGGAAATAATAAAACTTCTTCTTTGAATGAGGTAATTAAAATAATTGAGAATTTCTCTAATAAAGAAGCTCGAGTTAATAATCAACCAAGGGCATTTAGAGATCCTGATGTTGTACTTCCAAGTTTATCTAAATCAAAGCAGATACTTGATTGGGAACCATCAACAAATATTGAAGAAGGTATCAAATCAACTATTGAATGGTATTCTTCATTGCAAGATAAGATAAAAGACTACACATACATTGAGTAAAATGAAAAAAGTAATTGTAACTGGCGGTGCAGGATTTATAGGGTCTAACCTTGTAAAAAAGCTTTTAGATCTAAATGTTGAAAAATTATTAATAATTGATGACTTGTCTACTGGTAATGAATCTAACATATCATCAATTGTTAGTGATGAAAGGGTCAAGTTTTTAAATTCAAAAATCGAAGATATTGAGAGTATTAATGAGTTATTTAAGGATTATGACTTTTGCTATCATCTAGCTGCAGGTGTAGGTGTGCAGTACATCATGGACAATCTAAGTGAGTCACTTTTGACTAATATTTTAGCTACACATAAAGTCCTTGAAGCTTGTCAGGCTAATGAGCTCCCCATACTTTTGACTTCAACTTCTGAAGTCTACGGGGTAGCTGAAGATGATGTGTGGACTGAAGAAACAAAAAGTTTAATTGGTCCTACTACCAAATTGAGGTGGTCATATGCCGCTTCTAAAATGATTGATGAATTTATTGCATTATCATTATTTGAAGAAGGAAAAGTCTCCCCAATAATTGTTAGATTATTTAATATCATCGGACCTAACCAACTTTCAAAGTACGGAATGGTAGTACCTAGGTTTATTGAATCAGCTCTTGCAGATGAAGATATTTTAATTCATGGTGATGGTTCGCAATCAAGATCATTTACCTGGGTTGATGATGTTGTTAATTATTTAATAAAATTGGCAGAAGTAAAAGCATACGGAGAAGTATTTAATATTGGGCAAACAGAAGAAATCTCAATTAAAAATTTAGCTGAACTAATTATTGAAAAAACTAATTCTAATTCTCAAATAATTTTTAAAAGTCATGAAGAAGTATTCGGAAAAGCATTTGAAGATCCAAAAAGAAGAACTCCTGGAATTAATAAGATAATTGAGTTTACTGGTATGAAACCAACAAAAAATATCGAATTTATGATTGAAAATATAATCAATTTTAAAAAAAATAATTAAACAGTGAATATTCTTGTAACAACTGGAATCTTTCCTCCAGATGTTGGAGGACCTGCTAAGTTTGTTCCCTTAATTGCAGATAAATTATCAGAAAAAAATAATTTAAAAGTAATTACTTTAAGCGACAAAACTGTTGAGGATAATCATAATGATTATGAAGTATTTAGGATTATTAGGAATCAAAACAAAGTTTCTAGATTTATTAAAACAATTGTTTCGATTATTAAAAATGGAAAAGATGCTGATGTAATTTTCGTAAATGGTTTATGGCTTGAGGTATATATATCAAACTGGTTGATTAGAAAAAAAACAATTAGAAAGATAGTTGGAGATCCTGTATGGGAAAAGTTTTATACACAATACAAAACTGATGATGATTTTGATACTTTTCAAGAAAAAAAATATAACACAAAAGTTCAATTTCTTAAGTTCGTAAGAAATACTGCTTTAAAATCTTCAAATACTATTGTTGTCCCTTCTTATCATCTTTTAGATTTTGTAAAAAAACAAGGATATAACGGAAGGTTAATTCAAGTCAATAATGGGACTGAAAAAACTCAATCAATTAATAAAAATAAAGCAGATAATAAATTTTTAATTGTTAGTCGCCTTGTGAGACATAAAAATATTGATCTTGTTTTGAAATCTTTAGTAATTCTTAAAAATCAATACAAAATTGATTTTACGTTGAATATTGTTGGTGAAGGTCCAGAACATAAAAGTTTGATCAATCTAATAAACAAACTTGGTTTACAAGATTCAGTCAAAATTGTTGGTGCAAAGTATGGTGAAGATCTTAAATCTTTTTACCAATTTTCAAATTATTTTCTTCAATTATCATCTTATGAGGGAATGCCTCATTCAATTCTTGAAGCAATGAATTATGAACTTACGATTATTGCATCAAATTTTGGGGGTAACTTTGAACTCCTTGGAGATAATGATTTTGGCTTTACATCTTCTTCATTAGATATTGAAACTGTAGCAAATACAATATATACAGCTATTAAAGATAGTTCCAACATAACTTCAAAGAGTAAGGAATTAGTGAACAGAGACTACAATATTGAAAGCACAATAAAAAAGTATTCAGAAATAATTTTAGATAATGAATAATAAAAATCTTTTATATCTCAATTTAGCTTTAGATGATGAAGATGTATCTCTGGGATTTGCAAACACGTGGATAAGACAATTTTCTAATAAATTTGAAAATGTTGACATAATCACTTTAAATAATTCTAATGAAAATATAGGTACAAATAATAAAGTAAATATCTATGGTTTACTCAAAGATGATAATACATCAAGAATAAGTAAGTTTTTATTAATAAGAAAAACAATAAAGGAACTGACATCAACATCTAGTTATGATTTGTGTTTTTCACATATGTCACCACTTCTTTTGTTAATGACAAAATTTTACAGCTTAAAAAAGTTTCCTACAATACTCTGGTACACCCATCCAAAACCTAAAGAATTCTCAAAAAAAATTATACTTATTATGAGTTTATTTTTTTGCGACAAGGTTGTTACAGCTTCAAATTCTTCATTTCCATACAAATCAAATAAGTTAAATGTAGTTGGCCATGCAATTGATTACGAACAATTTCTAAATAAGAGACAGGGATTGCTAAATAAGGAATTTCTTATTTTAAGTAGAATATCAAAATCCAAAAATTTAGAAGTTGCGATTGATGGATTTTTAAAAAGTAAATTTAGTAAACATAATATTTCGATAATTGGTGATGCAGTTACAAAAGAAGATTCAGAATACAAAAATAAACTATCAAAAAAATATGAAAGTAACAAAAATGTAATTTTTTTAGGAAAAATACCACATAAAGATTTGCCATCTTTAATGAATAAGTACTCATATCACATAAACGCAACTCCACAGGGTTTTTATGATAAATCTGTTTTGGAAGCAATATCAAATGGTCTTTTTAGTCTTTACGCTAATAAAGATTATGACAAACACTTTAAAAAAGATATGCGGTTTTTAACAAAATTTGAACTTAACCAAAGATCATTAGCTGATGTTTTGAACTCGGTATATGAACAGGAAGATAAAAATATATTAAGAATAATTGAATATAGTCAATTAAGTGTTTCAAACGAATCTATTCAAACTATATTTGAGAGAATAGTGGCTACAGTTGAGAGTTAACCCAGTCTATAGTTTGAGTTAAGCCATCCTCCAGTTTGACAACAGGTTCCCAATTTAGAAGCTTTTTTGCTTTAGTAATATCAGGCCTTCTCTGCTTTGGATCATCTTGAGGTAAATCTTTATTAATTAATTTTGAATTTGAATTTGTTAAATCAATAATTGTGGACGCAAGTTCATTTACAGTTATTTCGTTTGGATTTCCTATATTGAACACATCGTTTTGATTTGATTCCATAAGAGCAATAATTCCATTAACAGTATCATCCACAAATGAAAAACTCCTCGTCTGAGACCCGTCTCCATAAATAGTTATATCCTCATTCTTTAAAGCTTGAACTATGAAATTTGTAACAACTCTCCCATCGTTTAATTGCATCCTTGGACCATAGGTATTAAAAATTCTCACAACTTTAGTATTCAAGTTATATGTTCTGCTGTAAGTTGCAGTAGCTGCTTCTGCAAATCTTTTTGCCTCATCATACATACTTCTTTCACCATTAGGATTTACATTTCCCCAATAATCTTCACTTTGAGGAGAAACTTCAGGATCACCGTAGATTTCTGAAGTTGAGGCAAGAAGGTAGTCAGCTTTTTTTACTTTTGCTAATCCCAGTGTATTTATCGTACCAATACTTCCTGCCTTAAGAGTATTGACAGGATTTTCTTGATAAGCTATTGGAGATGCTGCACTAGCAAAATGAAATATAAATTCTACATCATCAGAAATTTCTATATGATTTTGAACATCATGCTCCATGAACTCTACATTGTCATTAGAAAGTAAATGTTCAATATTTTTGATATTACCTGTGAGTAAATTATCAAGCAAAATTAAGTTATGTCCTTTTTCATAAAGCTTGTCAGCAAGATGTGAACATACAAACCCTGCACCTCCAGTAATTAATATTTTCAAACTAGCTCCATGGATAATAAATTATGCATTCATTGTTGTTTGCATAATTTGAAATGTTAATATTTAATTCTTCTTTAAGTGGATACATTATAGATAAAAGAGAGTTTGTAGGTACTTCATCTAATTGTTTAATGCTTTGATAATTAGGGACGTCAATTTCAGTATCTAAAATCATTACTTCTTCTCGCATTTCATTAAGAATGTTATATATGTCTAAAGTTGGTGAATTTCTTAAATCATCGGTATCTTCTTTGAAGGCTGCACCAACTAAAACTATTGTTTTGAGACCATTATTTTTTTTCAATGAAAGGAGTTGGTTAATAGTCCACTGTAAATGTTCATTATTGGAATCAATGATATTTGAAATAAGTGGTAAATTTAATTCATCTTGATTATAAAAATTATTAACCTCTACTAAGTCTTTTGGAAAACAAGATCCTCCCCAAGATGGTGATGGTCTAAAATAATGAGACCCGATTCTACTGTCTAAGCCGACACCTTTTAAAACATCCGTTAAATTAGCGCCTGAATATTCTGATAATCTAGTGGCTTCATTTACAAATGAAAGTCTTAACGGTAAATATGTATTTGCTAAATATTTTATTAGTTGTGAACTAATTGGATCTGTTATTACAACTTCTGCATCATAACCTTCATAGAGCTTTGTAAGTTTATCAATTTTTTCAGAACTTAAACCGCCAATTACAATCCGATCCGGATTAAAAAAATCACTAACTGCAGAGCCCTCTCTTAAAAATTCAGGATTAAAGGTTAGAAGATTTTTATCATACCCAACATTCTCACATACATTTTCAATTTCATATGGAGGTATTGTAGATTTAACAGCTATGGTGATGTCTTTATTTTCTAATTTTGAAATTTCAAGTATTGCAGACTCGAGAAATTTTGTGTCGACAGAATTTGTTTCAAGATTGTTAGGTGTTTGCACACAAATAAAAACTATATCAGTTGATTGCCAATCCAAGCTTTCATAATTTGAATGAAAAGACATTCTGTTAAAATTTTCATCTTTTTCAAAGTATTTATCTAAATCGGGTTCAAAAAAAGGTAACTGCTTATCTTCAAGCTTTTGAATTTTATTACTATCTAAATCGATAAAAGAGACATTATGACCCTGTTCTGCAAAACCAACACCCGTTACAAGCCCTACATAGCCTGTTCCCACTACGACAATGTTCATATTATGTCATGTTAACAATTAATGGATTTAATATAATTAGTAATGATAAATTATATAGCTCACTGGGACAGAATACTGATTCAATCAAGAGTGGAAATTATCAATGAATTACAAGATTACAATTTTAGAGCAATTTGCCCTTTGGGTAAATCAAGTAAGATCAAAGATCATTATTCCGAAAATATACATTGGAAAATATCAAAAACTAAATTCTTTGATATCAACGCAATTTTTAAATTAAAAAGAATATTGGACAAGCTTGAAGAAAATAGCATAGTTCATGTATTTACCTTAAAGTCTGGATTCTTTTTTATGATTGCAGCCTATTTTTCAAAGAAAAAATTCAATTCAACACTTTCTATAACTGGTTTGGGATATCTATTTAGTAACCGCATAAATACAAATTTGATAAAATTTTTTTTAAAACCTATTTTTGTATGGCTAATTAATAAAACTTTCAAAAATATAATTTACCAAAATTCTAGTGATGAAAATCTCTTCAATAAGTACTCAAAGTTTACAAATAAATCATACCTGATTGAAAGTTCAGGTTTGCAAGGAAGTCAATACCTATTAAAAGAAAAATTTAATAAACAATTAAAAATTTTATTGGCGGGGCGTTTATTAGAAGATAAGGGAATAAGAGAATATGTTGACTTAGCTTCTCAAATGAACTCCGGTAACGTCAAATTTTACCTAGCAGGGGAATTGGATGAAGGGAACCCAAAGTCGCTAACCCATAGAGATTTAGAAGATATCAAAAATAATAAATTTGTTGAGTATTTAGGTTACCTGGATTTAAAAAAAGAATTAAAAGAATATGATGTTTTAATTTCCTTTTCAGATCATGAAGGATTTTCTAGAATTCTATTAGAAGCAATTTACGTAGGTCTTTATTGCATAGCTTACAAAAATAGTGGTACAGAATTTATAGAAAATTTTCAAAATACCAGAACTGTTGATTCTAAAGATTTGGAAATAATTAATGATGAAATTACAAATATTTTAAATACTGATAAGAAAGTTAGTCTTAACAATAGGGAGATTATTATTAAAAAGTATTCGACTAAAAATATAGCTAGCTCATTCAATAAAATCTATAAATCGGATATTTAAAAATGCAATTAAACATTTATTACGTAGCAATCTTGTCAATAGCATTGTCTGGAGTATTTAATTGGATCATTCTGTATATAACCAAAAAATATAGTTTTAAAAAGACATCTTTACTGAATGAAAAACGATTAGTAAATAAAAATACACCTCCTCTTGGAGGAGTTGCTTCTGCTGCAGCATTCTTTATTTCAGTAAATTTTTTAGGTGATGCAGATTACAACTTTATAATTATTGGTGCTTTTAGTTTATTAATCTCTATCCTTGGGTCAATTGATGATTTTTTTACCCTTAGTTGGAAGATAAAACTTTTTTTTCAAAGTATTTTTGTCGCAATACCAATAATATATTTAAATA
>Ga0136656_1000064_pt1 | contig 29616 bp, 50 predicted proteins | sample CPBDNA_9_FD_94862 | JGI IMG/M metagenome (GOLD analysis project Ga0136656, IMG submission 94862) | Freshwater to marine salinity gradient microbial communities from Chesapeake Bay, USA - CPBay_Sum_15_0.8_DNA (version 2) | ecosystem: Environmental > Aquatic > Marine > Coastal | place: USA...
CCCCTGTCCGAAATAGCGGTAACACCACCTATTCCTCCGAAGAGGAAAGCCACAAGTCGGACTTGAACCGACGACCTACGGTTTACAAAACCGTTGCTCTATCCAGCTGAGCTATAGTGGCAATTATTGTATACTATGTAGTTAATATAGGAGCGGGGGGACTTGAACCCCCACGAGCACAATGCCCAACAGATTTTAAGTCTGGTGCGTCTACCGATTCCGCCACGCTCCCATATTATCAAGGAGCAAATACTAACTCACCATTTTGGCACTGATTCTTGCAAACATCAAGTACAGAAAGGAATTGTTCGGAGGTTTCACACTCCATCACTTTAGAATCACCCTCGTTGGAATAAAGATAGAACGTCTTGCGTTCGATGTCGGCAACGATACGGGTGAGAAACTCTTCGTTCATTGGGGTTGTGTGTTGAACAATACTAATATACGGTGTCTGGCGGGATTCGTCAAGGGGTCAGTTCTCTGAAGTGTCCACCCCTTTCTTTTTGTATCGTGCTTCACGAGTGCGAATATCTTCATGAAGACGGGCAACTGCCTTGGTAACCTCGGAGGTTTCTTCCCACTCCCAGGAGTTACCATTACTGTCAATAAATTCTCTCTTAGTCATAAAAACATTCCCTGTTCATTCATATACTGTAGTGTCTCTTTCATGCTGCCGATATGCTTGTGACCGATAGCACATTGTGGATACGTTGCTTCAGATCCAAATTCCATACGAAATTGTTTGTCACTAAAGTCAACTCCGAGGAGATATTCATGGAACTCTCCCCCTAAAGATCGGAGCAGCATTGCCATGCGCTCACATTCTTGACTTCCATTGGAATAAATTACTGCTGCTTCATTCATGTTCATCTAGTAGTCGATCCATGAAAAACTTCTGAGAATCGACATCACGTCGAAGATCTGTAACAAGTCTCTCAAGTTGTTTGATTCTCTCTGTGGCCTCGTACAAATCTTTTGCAAGCAGATTAGCATTCTGCATCAAAAGTTCAGTACCAAATGCTTGAGTATGTTGTGGTTCCATCAATGTTCTATAAAATGTTTTTGCAATTTACCATCCTCAAAATGAAGTGTTAGGTAATAATCTACCCCCAGTTTTTCGGGAATCACTCTTATATAGTCGGTCACTGATGTTGCCCTTACGACTCCGTTAGTTCCATTGGGTTTCCAATGTACGATAGGAAAAGAAGTATCAGAACTCTCATTCCACTCAAATGTTTGAGTGCCAGTGAAATCAATTTCATATAAGTTACCAGCTGGATCCAACCAGTACTCTGACATTATACAATCTAAATCCTTAGTTTGTAAAGTCACATTAGTAAAATCTTCTCCAAGATTGTAAGAAGAACGAATTGTATCAAACATTCCCATTGGCATTCTCCAAAAGACTAATCTGTCGATCTAATTCATATTTAATTGAGATCACACTACTATTCAAATAATTAGACCACTCATTGTCACATAAAAGAATCTCCAAACACTCAACATGATGCTTGGAGAGTTTTAGTTTTTGCAGATCATCCATTACTCAAATTCGGACCAATCAATGTTTTCCATTTGTTCAGCTCTTGCAGTGTCCTCTGCCTTTTTGGCGTTAAGACTTCCAATCCCCTGTAGGAATGACCATGCTTGAGTTTGTTTCTCATCCCTGAGGTCTCTCAGACTCTGAGTTACACCACAATAATAGTTGAGTTTGGGAGTATTGGCACTAATTATTGCATCTCTGTTAGATTCCGCAGACGCAATGGCGGCATCAAGTTCCGCACAATTGGATGGAGACAAAGGAGAAACACCAGTCGTTCCAATCTTACTCGAAGCCGTACTTCCAGAACCACTATTTACGGTCACTCTTTGACCTTCAGTAGCATAATTAATACTAGTAGAGTAGATGGCAGTAGATCCAGCATATCCAGAAATGGAAGTGGTCTCTAAAGTAGGCCAAAGAAGATTACCTTCCCAATGTTCAATGTATCCAGCACCTACACCTGGTTGAGGTTCTTCTCTAACTTCATGCCAAGATTTAGTTGAAGGTGAATCTCCATTGTTTACCAAGGCAATCTTATTCCCAAAACCTACCTTTCCCGATGCAAGCATACCAATCTCAACGGGATCAAGAGGGTTCTTGCTTTCATCGAAAGTAATTCCACCGATTTCTGGCGGTCTAACAATAGTAAATCCAGTGTTCGCACCACCAACTTGAGTGAATGTGCTTAGAAATACTGCTGGATATGTAGAAACAATACCTACCTGAAGGATATGTCCCGAAGTAGTAGCAATAGATGGCTGAGAAGTTGTTGCATAATCAATATCAATTTCAATTGACGTGGTTACTCCAACCTCGTCGATAATTGTTTGTGTGGATAAAGCAGTTCCAAATCCAGTAATAGTAGTTCCATTAGGGAATACACCATCGGCATAGATAAAATCACCGATAGAGTATGTCGTCAAGATTCCTGTTTGATTGTCCCCATAAAATCTAGACTCACCTGAAGTAGTAAATCCAGAGACGGATACTCTTTCTGCTGGGTAACTTGTAGTACCTAAACCAACTACTGTGGGGAGATTGCCAGTGGTAAAGATCTTTGGATTATCGAGGTCATCAGTGATGAAATCACCAATACTAATTATGGAAGAAACTCCAGTATTTCTTCCCTGAGGGGCAGACCAGACAACACCATCAGTACTAGCAAGACCAACGAAGTCTCCAGCATTTTCATCAAACAACACCAAAACAGTTGTGAGTACGTCAATAGTACCATTCCTAATCTGATCTACGACATTTGCACCATAATCCCTATCTTTAGGTCGTTTATAGTATTTTACGCCATAGTAATTCTGTTGGACTCTAGTCGCAGGGTCTTTCTTACACTCATACACAGAAACATCTACTTGACCACCAAGTGCTTTATTCCACAACTTGTCCTGTTCTACTAATACCCACGCAAGATCATTCCTACATCCAGAAGCAATCCTTGCCTTGTATGCATTAGATACTACATCAATAGCAGCATTGATTTCTGCAGTGAAATCTTGTGGACTGAATATCTTATTATCTACTTTGATAATCAGATCATCATACTGGTCGAGGATGGCATCAGTAATTGTCAATTGTTCAGTCAACTGATCCACTTGACGTTCGATACTACCAAAGTCCGATCTTAAATCTTCAGCAATCTTTTTTGGAGTAAGGGGAACCTTCTCCTTATTGTTCATGTCTTCGAGAAGTTTAGGAGCGTCTAACCCCGTAAGATCATCATACGCCATTGTTTATTTCCTCCCCTTCATATTCAACTTGGATTCTTTCGATGTCCTTTCTTTCTCCATATACTGTATAACTACAATTTACTGGAGCAGAAGCATTGTTTTTGACTTTGATTTTTGTTCCCCAATCGATAATCTCATAGTATAACTCTTGATATATTTCTTTAGGAGTCAAATTGACTGTGATGGATCCTTGCCTTACCAGTCCTCTCCAATAGTCAGGAAGTTCAATTACATCTTTTCCTTCAAGAACACCTCTACAATATACACCAATCTCAGGACCTTCAAGGCAGGTATGTCTAAGTCTATATCCAGGTTTGGTTGGGTGAGGAATATCAAACTGTTTGAAAGGCGCAGCAACTGAAGCAAAAGCACCAAATGCCGCAGTAATTGCAGGAGTAGAGATAGTTCCGTTCGCTTTCAAAATACCATTAACGATCAAGATGCCATTAACAGTTCGTATACCGTTATCTACACCTGCTGCATTACCAATGTTGAGAGCATTTTTAATGTCAATACCATTCTTGAGACTCAACGCATTTTTAATAGTTGTTCCAAGTTTAGTTGTCAGTCCAGTAAATGTACTGACAGAAATTACATTAAGGACGCCAAATATATTTGTAATACCAGTAACTTCAAGTGAGGCTGGAAGAGATACAGATAAAGGTGGACCAATCATTACTGTTGCTCGAGCAACACCAATACCAAAAGCAGCACCAGCATAGACAGGACCATTCAGGACTGTTGTTCCTGGGGTAACTGAAGTAACACTGGCTAGAAAAGAAGTATCAATGGCTCCGACGATTAACTTATCGCCAACCATTCCGATAGGAGTAACAAATCCCATTACTCTAAGAACTCCTTAAATCTCTGAATACCGATCATCAATTTTCCAAGGAAAGATGCCTTAACGAAATCAGTTAATGTGGATGCTTCGAAGGTAATACCAGCATTGACATTGATAAACTGACCACCCATTCTCAAATCATGAGACGCAAGAACATTGACTGTGGTTCCTTTGATGTTTGTAACAGCAGCCTTGAGATAAATGTGTTTACCAGAGAGGATCGTTACCTCTCCATCTTCTGCTGTTGATTCAATTCTGACGTTTCTACCTTTGATAACAACGTCACCATACTGTGCCTCAATAATGATTGCACCGTTCTCTGCCTGAATGATCTTTGCAGGTTCATCTTTCTTGCATTTCTGACCACAGAGATCCATGGATGTCTTGAGACATCTTTGTCTGGATACTCCATCTTTATACCACACATAACCCTGGGCGTTATCGGTGATAACTCCATAGTCGGTAGTCTTTCCTTTATCAGCACCCTTGGTGATTTTAACACCAGAAGTTGTTCTGAATCCAGGAAATTGTCTAAAATAGTATTTTGGTTGATCAGCCATTTATCGTCCAGGACATTGAACTTTGTTAATGATAGCAATTCCTCTTGCCTTGAGTTCATCAGGTCCAAGAGTAGTAGTGATAACGGTCGTGTTTGGTTTGTAAGAAGTAACAGCCAACAAATCTGCTCCCGTCCCAGTATTCGTATTTATTGTGATATCTGGGCGGCTATTGAATCTATCGGTACAAGTAAGATTCTTAATACCAATGATAGATCCTTGAGGATTCAGAACGAAATCGAAAGTGCAATTTCCATATTGACCAAAGTCACCATCAGTATATCCAAGACCAGGGCGATCAACATATACATCGGTAACAATGCCAACAGGAACACTACTTACTCCAGCAATGACAGTTGTTGTAACATTATATGTTGTTGTATTAGCAATACCAGCATAAGAATTTCCACTATTATCTGTGAATGCCCCTTGAGTAATATTAATGTGATACTCAGTTTCTGGAGAAAGTGGAGTTGTTGGACAAACTTTAATAGTATTGCTGTTAACAAATTCTACTTTATCCCTATCAACTACGTCAATAGAATCATGAACTTGATTGGATAATGTCTCAATGATGGTGACTTTACCAGATCCTCTTTGAATTGGTTCACTAAATTCAAATTGGAAACAAGTTAAGGTAGAAACGCCAACAGAATTATCTGGTGGAGTGAGAACAGATATGACTGGGGGAGTTACATCAGGGAAGGTTTCGCCATCAGTTGGATCTGGCAGTCGATCAGGCAACCCAATAACATCACCAAGAGATGATTGACAATAACCAAATCCAGGATCTCTAATAACAACATTAACGACTCTTCCATTTGAATCGAGGATTGCCTCTAGATCTGCACCACCACCATGGTTAGTCTTATCAATGACAGCAACTGTAGGAGCTTCATCATATGAAGATCCAGGATTAGTAATTACAACTGCAAGAATAGATCCATCGGAAGCAACGATGGGGAGTCCTTCTGCTGGAACAGTAGCATCTCCAACGAATTCAATTTTTGGTGGAATACATTTGGGGAAAATAAATCCTGGTGGAGTGATACCAATATCATCTTGCGATGTAGGATTGTCTCTCTTATTGTTACACTCAATAAATCCAGCATAATCTCCCCCAACAATAGTAAGGAAAGAGAAATTAGATCCTTCTGCAGCAAGTTCATCGAGAGTCATCGACTTACCATCTGTGATAAGACCATCCATGATGGAAACCTTATCCAACATACTAGAAAGGTTATTTGCTGGTTGAGTAGAAAGACCCCAACCAGAAGTCCAGTCCGTGACTTTTCTGCAACTTAACTTGTCGCAATCCAGGAAACTTAGAATCTGGTTTGCGTAAGCAGATACTTGTCTCAAGGCACCACTGACTTGTCCAAGAGCACCAGTCAACCAACTGATGCCCTCCATAATGGGTTCAAGTAGACCATCAAGTGCCTTTAGAAGTGCAGAAACTAATGCAGCAGTTGCTTGTTCAGCGGCACAAAGAGGACCAGCAATAGTCTTGTTAATGATACTTTTAAGGAAGTTTTCAATAAACTTACGAGCATTCTTACCAAGTTTCTCAAAGATACAAAAAATTGTATCCATGATTTTCTTAATTGCATTAGCAATTGGTTGTTGTTGAGGTTCGGGTACAAATAGTGCAATGAAATCTCTAAATCTCTTACCCAACCACTTCATCAGTCGATCACGAAGGTTATTAAAAACTTTCTTCATGATACCCAAAATAATAGCACCAGTTTTACTTACCAGTCTGCCAATATCTTGGACGAAATTCTGCACAGCATCAACGTAAACCCCAAGGAATGCTGTAAGACTATTAGTAGTTGCGATAAAACTTCTAATCGCATTAGTAATTTCACTTAAAAAGTTACTTTCACAACCATTGGGAATAGATGCCTGAGTTCCACCACCAGCAAATGCAGTCTCAGCATCACTCTCTGGATAGATTTGATCTGGATTTTTAGATGCCCCACCAGTAGGTTTTCTTTCTGTGTTGGCATTGTCAGCTGGAGTTTTTAAATCGGTGTCATTCTTGGGAGGCCTCTGGGTAATTCCAGAGTTCAATGCTTTTTGTGCTCCGATACCAGAATATGCTTTGAATCTAGAACTACCTTCTTTCTCTACTTCTTTAGTTCCGATCTTACTTACTGCATTTGGATTTCTATGAAGAGCACCAAAAACTACTGGTTGTTGTCCTTCATCTCCATCAAGGAAAAACCCAAATACAGTTTCTCCACCGACCATTTGACTAGATTCGCCAAGAGCACCATGACCAGTTCCCTGACTAGCAGGAACCATCACATGTGCCCAAGGCAAATCTTTGTCATGAAGTTCATTACCAGAAAAGGGATGATACCCAATGATGCGGACTTTACAACGATAAGCCCAACTCATCCCCAGATCTTTATCACTGTTGGATGTCTTTATTTCGGTTTTACCATCTCTCCAATATTTTGGATGAGCAACTTGACCAATCCACCAAGTGAATTGGTCTCTGCCCATAAATTGAGACTTTAAAAGGGTATCATCCATAATTAGAAATATCAGTCTTCGTAAATTCTACACTCAGATGCATCTGGGTGGGTGTCACAATACAACTCAAGTGGAGTGGGATCGTGATGATCTTCTGGATGACGCTCTGCGTATGCTTCCAGATCGGCAAGTTCTTGTTCTGTGTGTCTGCGTGCTTGAGGAGATGTCTGGGGATTGTCCAGAATTTCCTTATCTTTTGCAATGTGTGCTTCGATGTTTTCCATTTGTTGTTAAATTATAGACCATATGAGTCTCTGATCAATGAAATAGATGTAGTGGCTCTTCCTTTTTCAAAATGATGCCTCAAGTTTTTAATAAGGTAGTAACCACTCATCTGTTCATCAACTTCAACTCTGTTGTTTGAGGGAGAACCCGAGTCGGGCAGTATAACTTTTACGATGTCACCAGCTTTTAGACTAGCATTTAGAGGCACATTGATATTTAGTGACTGACTGAACAGCAGGTTATATCTGGCATAAGACTTTGCCATATCGGCATTGTCTCTTCCAGAGTCTTCTGTAATCGAGTCACTAAACATGCCTCGGTCAGAAGATCTAACGAATATTCTACTCGGAGTTTGAGTAAAAAACTCAGGAAGTCCGTTTGAGTTATCAGATCCTAACTTGTTTCCAAGTTCGTTATCGAGAGTATAATCATACCTGTCCAGTGAGAGATTATATGGATTAAAGAAGAATGTTCTATTGCCATATAATCCAATTCTTAAAGAACCCAAGAGTTCCGTATTTTTCTCTAAGACGTGTTGAATAATCTTATTTGAGAGTGATGCCTTTACTTCTCCACTAATTTCAGAACTGTATATGAAAGTTTGAATTGATTTTTCTTGTCCACCAATAGGTTGGGTTGTTTTCGAAACCATTGATTCAATACTTCTAAAATTAAACCCATCGGCATTCTCAAAGAAAAAGTACCCTGACGTTCCTTTTGCTTCTCCCGTCTCTCCATCACCACTTGTTCCTGATGGTTTCTTTGCTGCAGGGATTCCTTTAGGGCCCAACCATTTCAAAACATGAAATGGTTTCTTTTGATTGCCATAAAAACCATACGAATTTACTGTTCTCTCGATCGTACCTATTCTATCAGTTTCCAATATATTTTTCAAGATATCTTCAACGTGTTCACTAATAGATGCCTTCTTATACTTTTTAACACATCTAGAAGTTTCATTACTAATAGCTTCCAGAGATCTAAAATGCAAATAAAAGTTCTCTGTATTTTCTTTTGACATGTAGTTACTGACACTAGTAACATACAAAGGTTTCTTCTTATTTCTACTGAAAAGTCCTTTGACATTGGCAATCTCAACGTCAAATCTCTCCCCACTACGAATAGGAAGTCTATTGTATAATCCCGTAGTGTTAACGATATGAGCCCTTGCAGTTACTGTAGAGGAAAGGATATCCTCAAAATAATCAAATGAACTAATATACTGCGAAATGTCCTCCGCTCTCTTTCCATCATTAGATGTCAGAGTCGCTTCGTTATAGGTTATAGATTCTAACTCTTGTGCCATTAGGAGACCAACTTATTGTAGAGAACTGCTTTTGCGAGTTTTAGGGCAACAGCAGAATCGGAAGGAGGTACAATTGTTGCCGTCTGTCCACCACCCATCTGAATAACCATTGGTGGTTTGAAACCACTACCACTAGTCGATATATTAATGAGTGTTGTACTATTTACCATGTTCGTGGGATTGTTATATGCAGTGTATGCGGAAACCATTTGACTCTCGGCCTCTACTGGAGTTTTTCTACTCATAACCACACTATCGGGAACCCCAGGATTAACAGGAGGTGAAGTTAAGTTTGCACGTCCCTGTTGCGATCTCTCATACTCTTGTTGTTTTATTAATTTTTCCAACTCTGCTGCGGTCTTTCCAGTAGCAGTTTGCCATCCATTGTTCTCATCATATCTCTGATATACGGTTTCATTTTTGGTCTTAGCACCACGAAGTTGAACCTTTCTCGTTGTCTTTCTTATATCACCAGGTTTTGGTTGTGTTTGTATTGTAGCAACTTGTTTTGTGTTAGCAGCTGCACTAGTACCATTGACAGCGGGAGGTTTCTGTGTTGTTGTAGTTGTGCCTTTATTGGTGACTGTTGATGGTGCTCGATAAATTTTACCTCTTTCTCCTCCATAAATGTTATCATACCCCTCTGGAGACAATTCTGTACTGAACGACGCCCTACTCGATGAGTTCGACAACACATTTCCATTGTTGATAACGACACCAATATGAGCCTGTGGTTCAGGATCTCCCGCGTAACGAGTATTATAGTTAATCATAATGTCGCCAGGTTGTCTCTGATCACGAGGAATCTCAACATATCCAGCATCGATCATTTTCTTCTCAGCTGTAGGAACCCACAAAGAAGTTCCCCAGGGTGGTGTTAGTCCTGCTGCCTTATAGACCTGATTAACTGACCAGACACAACCATTTCTACCCCAATCAGTTTCCTTTCTATTACTATTCATTCCCCTAAGACTCTCTGCAGCGTCTGCAAGGGACTTAAGTCCACCACCAGGAGCGACAGGTGCCTCAGGAGTACCTTCCATAACAGTAGATACTGGTCTTGCTTGTCCAGTTGCAGCGGGATCCCCACCACCAAAAGTTCTACTTGCAAAATCAATTTCAATTTTTCCAAAATCATCAACAGCCTTGCGGAATTTTGGCATGTCCATCATCGATGTTTGAGGCTGGACAACTTCTAAACCCTCTTTGGTTGTAGTTGTATCTGTCTTTGTTTTATCTGCATCATCCGAAGCTTTCTTAACGTCTCTTGCGAGAAGAGCACCATCAATAGCAAGAGAAGCAGCAGTACCAAATCCAGGAACTGTTGATGCCACACCAGATGCAAGTTCTCCAGCAGCACCAAGTAGATCGCCCTTCATGGCTCTCTCAACAGCGAAGATTCCCCCCAATGCAGCGCCAACAACTGGGATCTTTTTGCCTAGTAATTTACCAATACCCTTAGTAGCTGCCTTCTCTGTACCTTCCTTCGCAAGAACTTTTCCACCAGCTTCAAGAGCTTCTTTACTGACGAGTTTTCCTGCAGTCTCTGCACCCTCTTGTGCAACTTCTTTAGTTACTTTTTTCGCTACAGTCTCTGTACCCTTTTGTGCAAGTTTCTTGCCGAAGAATTTCTTTGCAAGATTCTCACCAACCATCCCAAGTCCAACAGAACCAAGAAGTCCTAAGGCACTAGAAACAAATCCACCACCTTGATTACCACTGAGTTTAGAGATATCAAATGACTTTAGTTTAAAAAGTTCTCTATCTGTAAGTGTAGGCGCACTGTCAAGTTTATTCTTTGCCTTTTCGAGAAAATTTGTTAATTCACTAAACTGAACTTTACCCCTACCGAGTTCCTTTTTAGATCTTCTAAAGATCGACTCGACAACTTTCTGTTTTCTGGTGATGTTATTTCCAATCATGGCACTAGCTTGCACTGATTAGGTTATAGATACTAATGGTTCCCAGTCTTTCCATATTATCCTCATCATAAGGCATATGGAATGGAACTGTATTAGCGGCAACAGATGGTGCAGGAACATTGGAGGGATCAATTTGACCAGAACCTTGATCTCCCATTCCTGTATTGATTACCTGAACATTGTTTTGACCCAGCTGAGTTTGTGGAACCTGGGCAACCGTACCGATAGTCTCGGGCGAAGTTGCAGCACTCGATTGTGGTCCTGCGGGGTCAATCATAGTCTCTGGAGTCTGTGGTAAGACTGCACCCTCGGCCCTGGCCTTCTTAAGATTTTCATTGTAAACCTGCAAACTTTGAGCTGCAGTTCTAGATGTCTGATTGTATCGTGGTGTCATACTCGCCCATACATCACCCAACTTCGTCATGTCTGCCTCTGTGAGAGGTTTATTGAGATCTACTCCCTTCTCTTTGGCAAGGAACATCATAAGTCTGTTCTGATATTCTTGATTGAAAGTCTGCTTGGTAATATCTACATTAGGATCCATTCTCCTAGCATGATCCAAGAGGAAGGTAAACTGTCCTGCACCAACTGCGGCAGATCTATCCTTTTTCCCAGTCCTATCAGTAAACTCTGACTGTGGATCCTGCAAGAACAGTGTCTGAAGATCATCCACTTCTTTAAGAGTTTTTCCAGTAATATCACCATACTTCATCTCACCCTGACGATCACCAAACCATCTACTATAACCACCTGGGCCAGAAGTCCCTTCCAATTGAGTGATAGTTTGAATCGCGGCTTTTGCCTCTGGAGTAGTAACACCAGCAACTGGTCCACTGGGACCAGAACTCATAGGAGAACTGGTGGGAGTTGAAGAACTTGGAGATGATTTTTCTTCAGATCCCTTTCCAGGTTCTTTTGGTGGAGCTTCTAGTAGTTTCTTTACGAATTTCTGAAAGTCTTCTACTGTTTTATTGAAGACGTTTACATCTTCTTCTGGAATTGCAGGTGGAATTTCAATTGGTTCCCCAGTAGGACCTTCTGATGCACTCGCTGCACCAGCACCAATTAATCCCAGTCCACCAAGACCAAGGAGCAATTTACCTTTCTTTCCACCAAAGAATTTCGCAAGGGCACCTCCGCCCTTCTTTAATAACCCCTTCTTAGCACCTCCAAGAGCAGCGGCACCACCCAATCCTAGAGCAGCGGCACCCAAAAGGCCGCCACCGCCTCCTCCTCCACCTTTTACTTTACCAAGATCTTTGACAAGTTTCTTGATAAAGGATCTAACCTTTACTACAAGATCGGTGGTTTTCGATAAGGATTCATTGACAGAATCTATTCCACGAGAGAAGTCACTCAATGCTGAAGGATCAGCAAGACTTCTCATATAATCTGCAATGCCTCCAAAGGCATTGAGGATACCATCCAGCTGAGGCATCTGCACCTGAGCGGAAAGTGATCCCGTCTTACTCAGCGCGTCAGAAACCTTCTGCTGAATAAACTTGTTGATATTTACTACATTGGACTGATCTCCACCACCAACTGTTTGGGAGATGTTCTGAATGACTGAACCCAGTCCATTAGGAGCAGCCTTTACCTTACCCTTAAATGCATTTCCAAGTGCAGATCCAATAGACTTACCACCAAAGAAACCAGAACGAGAACCACCACGAAGAGTCTTTGCTCCAATTTTCTTGGAACCTCTTCTTAATATGTTTTTCGGTCTAATGGAGGTGAAGGCGGATCTTTTCATTACTGATTAGCAGCTCTTTGTTGTGCTTTGAGATTCTCTTCTTCAATATGCTGTTTCAGCAATCCTACATAAATGTCCCTTTCCCAGGGCATCATATTTTCGATCTCTGTCAAGCTGTATTTATGGAACTGCATGAGAGCGAAATTAATCCTAAAGTATGCCTCAAGATTCATCTGAGACATTACTAAGCGAAAAAACTGGTCAATCCCTCCAGAACGACAGTATTATCTTCACCTGTGTTGGGATTTCTCACACTTAACGTATGAGAAAGTTTGGGCATAGTCTCAAAGAATCTTTCAATCTTCTTGAATTGTTCGGAGGTCAGTCCTTCAATCCAAGAAACCATTTCTTTCTTACTAATATCCTCGCTAGCCCAGGCGTCTTCTTCAGTATAAATCTGTTCAATGCACGACGCAATGATTTCAAAGGATTGTTCGACTTCGTTGACATCATCGCCTTCTACGGTGAAGTTGTTTTTAACGAATTCCTCCATCGAAGGATATTTCATTCGAATCATGATGTCATTATCAACTCGAATATCAGGCGTATGTTCTGGATCTTTTACGACTTCGATCTCATCAATATAAACACTCACTGGTACTTGTGTTACTCCATCGTCGCCACAAGTGATAATAAGATCTACAGATTCAGAAACAGACTTACCACGAATGTTTAGAAACAAGTATTCGATGTCAAATGTAGGAAGTTGTTCTACCTTGATTCCTCTAGTAAGAACACAATCTTTCAATACTTGTTTGATGGCATCAGTAATTTGTTTGGTATCTTGACTCTCTAATGCCAGGATTAGAATTTTTTCTTCTTTAACTAGAAAGGGTCTAAACTTTACAATCTTTCCAGTGGAGGGTAAAGTCAACTCATAAGTTGGGGTTGAGATCTTTGGTAAGGGCATAATAATTTAGATCAGTGATTTATTTAGGTTGGATTATTGAGCAGAGGTGAATTGAATTCTTTAAGTGTTTGACTTACTCCAAATGATGGGGTTTCTCCTAAGAATGGAGATGGGGAACCAACATCCCATGGGGCTCTTCCGTCATTTACATTTGCACTAGAAGATGCAAGTTTGTTGCCCTCAACATCAGTTGGTTGTTCTGCTTTTTGTGCAGGAACAACTGGCTGACCAGTATGTACGAGAGTATATCTATCATACTTAAAGTCAACTGTAACTTTTAGTACTTGCGCTTCATCGTAGGACAAGGCAACAGAATTGATATTGATTGGGAATGCATTGATAAAGACATACATCAACTTATTACCAGGTCCAAAATTTCTTCCATTAAGATTGCCAATGTCTCTCTCAAATTTAGTTACAGAAATTTCTCTACGATATTCTATGGGATAACGATGTCTATGGAAACTCTGAATATCCCTTAAAGATGGATATCCGCCAGGAGATGCTGTTTTGAGTTTGCCGATGGATGGATCATAGAGTGGATTGATAAAATTCATCCACTCTTGAAAAAGTTTCAAAATTCTGTAATCGGAGGAGACATAGAATGTCATACTCAGATCATTATAGATCTTTCTAGTAGGAAAAAATTCCTCAAGTCCCTGTCTACTTCCAAGTTCCGTAAATGTCTCAACACTTGTTCCAGGCAACATAGTCTCTGAACACAAGAAATCGAATCTTTGTGGTTCATCAGCACCAAAAACACCTGCACTGGTCAACCATTCGGACAGTCGGTCCATATTCTGACCACTGGTGACCTTAGCCAGATTTAAATTTACTTTGTAATGATTTGAAGTAGAAGGAGAACTCAAGTAGTTCTGAAAACTTCTCTGATTTCCCCCATTTGCATCCACATCTAGAAGATATGGGGAATTGCCATTCTCCACACGTCTATGATTAGCACTTTGACCTTTATTAGACATGGATAAATACTAAGATCCTTTATACTATGTATATGTCCTACAAAGGAAAATATAAACCAGAGTATCCCAAAAAATACAAGGGCGACCCTACAAATATTATTTATAGGTCACTTTGGGAGCGAAAGTTTATGAGATACTGTGATCTGAATGAGAGTGTATACCAATGGCAATCTGAAGAATTCTGCATTCTGTATAAATCTCCACTAGATAATAGGTATCATCGTTATTTTCCTGACTTTTTTGTAAAGTATATTGACGCAACGGGAAAAAGAAGGGTTATGGTCATTGAGATCAAACCTAAGAAAGAAGTTCAAATGCCTCCAACAAATCCCAAGAAAAAAACAAAGGCCTGGGTTCGAAGTGTTGAACTGTGGGCAGTAAATCAGGCAAAATGGAAGGCAGCGGAAGAGTTTTGTGCGGATCGTAATTATGAATTCAAAATTATGACCGAAGACGAACTAGGAATCAAATGATCGCAGAAGAAATCAAACAAAAAGCAGGAAAACAAAATAAGAGTGCCGATTGGTATATTGCTCAACTAGAAGAGTCCCTTTCTGGACTGCAAGATCCAGACATCAGCACAAGTGATACTGGTTGGATTGAAGTTGGGAGTTTGGTCTTCTTTTCTTATGGTGCGGCATATCCACAGAACTATGACTTTTGGGACATGCAACCTCTAGTATTTGTCCTAGATTTTTTGAGAGATGGATTTCTTGGTGCAAACTTACATTATATAAATCCAGATTACAGGGATGCCGTTGCGAAAAGCCTAATAAATAAGTCCAGAGGGGCAAGTGTGCCCAAAAATTCCTTGCACAAATATTTTTACTCTGGCGTTGGAAATCTATATAAAGTTCCAGACGACGAAGATTGGGCGAGTATTTCGTTATTACCCACAGAAAGATTCATTGACAAACGTGGGAAAAAGTATCCCAAATACAGGGCCTGGAAGTAATGGCATTTCAAACCGTCAAATTAGATCCACCAATCACTCAAACTCTCAATGGAGTTACGATTGAATATGTCTTGGAGTATGACTTCCAGGAAGCAAAAGTTCGTGTGATTGAAACGGGGACTAATAAGGCAACCCCAGACGTTATCTACACAGACGGTGACTGGACGAAAAATTCTACTACTCTTGCTCTGAATGCTAGAGATAAACAACGTTTTCATGAAGCAATTCAAACTGCAGTCAGAGAAGAATATAAAAGAAGAGGTGCCGCTTTCTCTGGAGGACAATCAAGAAAAAAACCTCCACTACCACCCTGGGCAGCACAACAAAGACAAGGAATTTATGCCTCTAGTCCAGCAACGACACCAATCTCCTCCAACGGAGAACCAATTTCGTATGCAAATCCAACTGGCACTTCTAACTTAGGGACAACGCTCGCAACACTAGCTTCTGGTCTCTTTGATCCTATGAGTGTTATCACTCAATATGACGTTACCAACTATATAACGGCGAATGAGAGAAACGCCTCAATTGTACCATTAATCTATCCTATTGATATGTCCAACCTCCAGGATAGGATGGTTGTTCAGTGTTATTCATATCAACCACCTACCAGAGAGGGTTTCATTGAATCTAGAAACGATAGATCAAATATCCTCACCAAAGGATTGAAAAGAGGAACCGCACTAAAATACAAAGTTGGTGGAGGAGTGATCCTCCCCATGCCCAATACAGTAAAAGACACTTCATCCGTAAGTTGGGAGACAGATAAACTCAACAATTTGAGTGCTGCGGCAACAGGTTTAGTATCCCAAAACTTTATACCATATGCTGCGGGAACTGCACTTTCTGGTCTTCCATTGATCGGAGGTCTAATCGGAGGAACAAGTAATCTTGCAATGCAACTCAAACTATTGACTGAAAGTGGTGCTGGAGGCGGTGCAAGTGCAGCGGCTGCGGGACTGTTAAGTGGCGTATTGAACAAGTATGGATTTGATATCAGTCCAGAAACCCTTCTCGCAAGAGGTGCAGGACTTGTACCAAACTCAAACATGGAACTCATGTTCCGTGGTCCACAAATGAGACAGTTCAATTACCAATTCCAATTCACCTGCAGAAGTCCACAGGAAGCGAATAGAATCAGACAGATTATTCGTTATTTTAAGGAATTTTCTGCGGCAAAGAAGGACGCTGGAGCAGTTGGTGGTGCAGAAGCAGGAGATCCATCGTTCTTCCTCGGAACACCAAATATTTTCACTGTTAGATATGTGACAGAAAACTTCAGAGACATTCCAGGTGTAAATATTATCAAACCTTGTGCTCTGACAAGATTCGAAACAGACTACACACCTCAAGGTAGTTGGCAGGCATTTGATAAAGGTCAACCAGTATCATACAAAGTTCAAATGGACTTTGCTGAACTGGAACCAATCTACAACACAGATTACAATCAAAATGTCAATGCAAACCGAGTTGCCACTTTTGATGATTATGGCAATCAGACAAATAAAGGCGATTTGAGAAAAATCAACGACGATTATGTAGGGTACTAAAAAATGGCAGTAAGAAGTTATTTCAGGTATTTCCCAAATCTCGATTACGTCTCCAGGCAATTAGACAGAAGTTCTAATGATGAGTATGTAACCGTAAAAAATATCTTCAAAAGACCTAGATTAAGGGAAGATATTGCCTCAGTTGCAACTGTTTATGAATACTTCACCATTCCTGGCAATCTTCGTCCAGATGAAATTGCAGATCGTCAGTATGGAGATCCAAACCTTGACTGGGTAATTTTAATCACGAATAACATCCAGAACTACCAGCAAGATTGGCCCATGGATGATCTGACGTTCAGAAAGTATCTTCTGGATAAGTATGGAGAAGAGGAAAACTTATATAAAATACACCACTATGAAACCTCTGCTTTCGAAGATGGTTTTACGAGAACTGTAATTCCTGACGGATTAGTTGTCGATTCAAACTACAACATCTCAGTATATGATCAAAAAACCAATCAGGAATTAAAATTCAACGACAACATTCCCGTTGAACAATCACCTGCCGCCACAGTAGATCTTCATGGAACCGTATTTGATGAAAATGGTGAAGTAATTTTAGGAACAGGAATTACTCCAATCACAAACTACAAATATGAATTTGACCTGAACGAACAAAAGAAAAATATCATCATATTAAAGAATCAATACCTAGGCGTGTTTATTGATGATATGAAAAAGATCATGAGATATGAAGAATCTTCCCAATATGTAACTGACTCTCTAAAACAAGGATATAATCCACGTTTGACTGGTATCTAATGACCTACGAAGAATTTATCAACAAGGGCACCGAATTCTACATGGATATGGTGCGATTGATTGATATTAAGATGAAATATCGTATGGCACTAAATGCACTCGAAAAAGAAATTAATGGTTATATTCAAGAATTTCAAGAACAGACAAAATTGAACGAATTGAGAGATAGATTCGAAAAGTGTTTGGAAATAGAAGAAGTAAAGGGGTTGTTGCCTGAGTCAGAAGACAACGAACCCCAGGCATAAAAAAATGGCCGGAAATTTTTTCCGACCATTTAGGGAATCAAAGATCGATTTTGGTATCAGTCTTCAGCGAGACGCTGGAAGTAACTCATCGCATCATCTTCATCCTCATCGGTGGTCTCCTCAACGACAGGAGCTTTACGAGTCGCAGATGCAGCGATTGATGCGAGTTCTTCCTCAACATCACCACGATCGTTGTCCTCATCATCAACCTCTTCGTCAACGGGTTTGCGAAGTTGTTGTTTGTTGCCGAGGACAGCATCAAGACGCTTCTTCAGTGCATCATAGTCCTTGAACTGATCAGGAGCAATGAAAGCATTCAGATCATACAGGTTGTTGTAGATCGTTTCGAGTTCATCATCATCCTCCAGAAGAGCAGAGGGTTTGGCGAACTCGGAACTGTCATAGTTCCAATAACCTGCAACGTTCTTGATCTTCAGTTTGAAGTTGGCACCAGTCCAGAAATCAAAAGGATTGATGGGATCCTCATCCTCAAATTCAGGTTGCATTGCTGCAGAGATCTTATCAAAGATCTTCTTACCAAACTTGTAGAGGAAAACTTTACCTTCGTTCTCAGGGTTCGAAGAATCCTTGACAACATAAATGTTGGCGTAGTAGGACAGTTTACGTTTTTGTTTCCGAGCGACTTCTTTATCAGAATCCAGACCACTGTTCCAAAGAACACGATTGTGCTCGGAAACGGGATCCTGTTTACCAATAGTGGTCAGAGAGTTTTCGATATACCATCCACCAGGGCCTTGGAATGCATGACTCCAGAGTTGCACCCAGGGGAGATCGCATCCTTCAGCAGCGGGAAGGAAACGAATAACGGCATAACCGTTACCTGCCTTGTCAACGGCAGGTTTCCAGAAACGATCATCCGTAGATGACCCACCCTTTTCGTTCAGTTTCTCCACCTTCTTCATCAGTTTGTCGGTGAGAGATCCAGAGCGGGACTGTTTCTTCAGATTTGCAAATGACATGTGTTCTCCGTATTTGTTCGTATTGAGTGGTATTGAACTTTTTAATTATATCGCCAGTCTTAGTCCTCGTCAACCTCTTCGGTCCAGTTTTCTGGCTGGTCCAACCTTTCTTCCAGATCCACAAGGACCTGAGTAAGGCTATCAAAGAAAGACTCAACTGGTTGACCCTCTTGAAGACCCAAGAACTTCGCAGATTCCATGATTCCTTCCTTCATCTCCACTGCCCTAGGGTCATCAGACATTTTTAGACGAAAGTAGAAGAGTTTTTGTTTTTCCAAAAGTTGTTTCATGAGGCGAAGATGTTCCTCTCTGTCCTCTTTGGTCAGAGAAGCTGGATGTTTGAACATCAATCTCGCCATCTCATCTTGTAGTTCATTTAATTCGGTTACAGCGGCACGAACCACTGGGGAATCGAAAAAACTCGTCACACTATACTCTCCCTTAGAATCTTTTTATATTCTTGGATGTCAATATTTAGAAAGGATTTATACTTTCTAATTTTAAAACTTACGGTTTCCCACACTGGGTCAAAAAGTTGAGAATCGTAGTCTTTTGCGTAACCAAGAATACTATCCAATAATATCATGGTTTCTATTGATATGGCACTTTGAAGATGTTTCTTCAGAATGTCCGAATGATTGCCGTTTTTACAGGCAAAGAGTTCATCAAACCTAGACTTCTGTATGAAAACAGACACCTCAGTAGAAAACATTGACTGAAGTGTCTTCATTTTATCGGACCACTCCGAATATCGGCGGTCACCAGTGTCTATAATCTGACCAATCCAGACTGATCTAGGGTCTTCTGCCTGACTAAAACTAGCTACAAAGTAATCATGTATTTCTTGATCGGTTTTCTTCCGAGACATCCTCTCGAAAAAATATCGATCCTTTCTTTTCTTGAATGTAGACTCGTTTGCCCGAGTCTTTCCCTTATACTTAAAAAAGTCATAACTATCTTTCGTAAAGTGGTTCTTAAACGAAAGATAGGTTTTATATACATCAAAGGGCGTCATTCCATATTACAATGGTAGTTTTGCTCTAGAACTTTTCTTCAAGAAATTAAGTTCCATTGCCTCATTCTTTAACTTTTCCTTGAGGGGTTTAGAAATAAGTTTAGAAACAGAATCCAATTCAATATTGTTTTCTTCGCAGTAACTTACTATTGCCTCAATATAATTCAAGTCTGAGTTCAGAACAAGGACTTCAATATCCTGACTGAACTTAGATTGGCACAAGAACTTCTCCTTGAGTAGGTCGTTAACGTCTTTCTCCATACTCTCCGAGTTTATAAGTGACGAATTCTTTAATATACCTGGTAAGAAGTTTAATATAGTCACCTTTGTTTCGTTTTTCATAAACAACACAGTCTCCATTTTCAGCCACCATAATGGTGACAAGTTTTTTCACGATTTCGCCTGTCATTTCATAGTACATACAGGCATATGCAGTTTCTTGAACAAAATATTGTTCAATCCATTTTTCAGGTTTAATTTTTTTGGAAGTCTTAAAGTCGATTACCGAAAGTTCTCCGTCGTACTCCGCAATGCAATCGACTCTCCCAGCAATGCCAAAATAGTCACTATAGAGTGACTTTTCAAGTGCATGTATGTTATTTATCTTGTCCAGAGAATCCTTTGCCGCGAGGAACAATGCCATCGTAGAAGGAAGTGGGTTCTGAGATTTGACATCCAAATTGAGAAGATATTTCTCAACCAAGTCGTGAAATTTAGTACCTCTGGTTGTTGAAACACGAGAAATACGATTCGCCTCTTCTTGTCCAACACGGGCTCTCCAATCTTCAAAAACTTTTCTATTATAGAAACTAGTGACTGAGGTGATGGAAGGCATAGGCCTTCCTCCAGGAGTTGTGTAATATCGCACACCATCAATCATTTTAGCTTCAAGATCAAAGTCTTTTAGCTTGTCGAGATGAATAAACATTATAAAGCAAGGGCAAGTTTAGTAACTAAGTAATTTCTCACAAGACCCGAACGCACAATGTCATCCAGTCCGAATTCAATTACACCGAAGTCTTCTTCCATGACTTCAATAATTCTCTTAAAGTCAATGATGCCATCTTTTTCATAGGACTTTGTAAGGTCCGTCTGAGTAGCATCACCACAGAAAATAATCTTACAGTTGTCTCCAACTCGTGTAATTATACTATCTAATTCATGAAAATTCAAGTTTTGCATTTCATCGACCAGCACAATGCAATTATCCATTGTTGTGCCTCGAATAAATGAGGTAGACCAGAAAGAAATAGTCTCCTGAGTCTTCAGGTTACCGTACAACATTTCGAAATCGGCATCAGTAGCCATCTCGAACATGTACTTGACCATGTTCTTATATGGGATCTGATACAGAGCAGCCTTGTCATCATGATCTCCAGGGAGAAATCCAATCTCTCTAGTCGAAACGAGGGAACGGACGATATAGAGTTTCTCATATGGAGTGTTCTCATCCAGAACATCACAAAGAGCCTTATAGAGACTGATAAAGGTCTTACCAGTACCAGCAGCACCATATGCAAAGATGTTTTTGCCCTCATCATAGGCAGCGTAGAGTTTCTCTTGGTTATCGGTGAGTGGTTCAATATCAACCAACATCTCACTGTTGATTGGTTTCTTGCGACGCATTTGTTTTGCTGTCATTCCCACTCCGATGGGATCGTCAGTCTTCCTCTTTCTTCTTGCCATAATTTTATCGAGATAGTTTGTTGTACCTGCCTCTAATACCAGCAGATTTTTCCGACTTTTTAAGAACTTCGTTCCAACCAGGGTGAGTCTTGGACATCTTGTCTCTCCACTCACCGACTTCACCAACACCAGGGCAGGTACTGGGATCAGAGAAATCTCTAACCCACTCGGGGTTATCTAGTTTCCACTGGTCCCAATCATGAACACTCATGACCACCTCTTTAGTTTCACCAGTTACGGTATTCTTTACAGGGTACGTTGCCATCAGGTCCACTCCAATGCTTCAGATACCACAGGGAACTGTTCCATAAACACTGCCTTACAAGATTCAGCAATATTCATGTGTTCTTTCTGAGTACCATGTGCAGAACGAAGATTGATGTAATGAATCCACGAACGGCAAGAACCAGTCATGTAGATTTTTGTTGGCGTGCAGAGAGGCAACACATTACGAGCACACTCCTTTGCAACGCCGAGACCAAGCATCTGTTGATACAAAGCTTCTGCACTACTAAACAGAGTTTTCATTTGTCTCTGTAATTTATCCACAGTTTCGGGATCAAGATCATCAATGGAATTCTGACGATTCTTTGTGTCCTGACGGCGAAGTTCAGGCAGAGGAATTTGACCTAACTGAGAACTATCTGCATACCGTTGGGAAAACTCTTGAAATGTGAACGAGCGATGCCTCAAAATTTGAGCCGCTATTGCACGGGTAGTCTCAATTTCAAGAGTCATAGTAGATTGTTCGAACACAGACCAATGGTTGTGAACGATACAATACTTCAAGAGACCTGCATAGTTTTCATTCTCTTGATTTGCAGGATTGGAAACCCTGGCAATATACGCCATGGTCTTTTCTGCATCAGGGGTAACACTTACTAGTTTTGCACTCATAATTAGTCTGGATAACCGTCATCATCATCTCTGCCTTCAAACCTAAATCCGAATTCAGACTCTTCTTTTCTCATGTATGCATCTTTATCAGCATACACTTCCGTTTTCAAATTCTCAATCAATACTTCCAAGTTTTTTATAAGAACTTTAAGTCTATCTTTATTCATGGCACACCTTCAAATATGTTGTAGTTGAAATTAATAACCACTCTACGATTGAGGTCAGTACAAGTAGTACCAGCATGTTCTAGATTAGAATCAAATACTACCAATCGATTAGATATACTATCTATTTTAGTACCATCACGAAAAATTGTATAGCCGTTATTTGTACTCATATACAAAATGGCAGTAATACAATTCGGATAATCCGTGTGGAAATCATTGACCTGAATCTCAGATGTTCTATGTAGTAAATTTGCCTTACACCTAAGAACAGAAGATGCGCCTAAAGATTTAAACACAGGTTGAACCAATGGCCAATATTGACTTCTGGGTTCATACTCATTATAAAAACAATGGGTGAATTGATATTTGCCATCATCTGGCAACACAATCCCCTCATAGTAGTTCCAGGGAAACAAAAACCCCATTACTTGTTCCTCTAACTTTTTAAAGTCAGAGTAATCAAGAAAGTCATCAAGTATTTGTGTTTTCATTGGTATAAGTGGGCGGATTATACTTCAAATACTCCCAAAAGGTGAGTTTCATTTCCTTATTGGTCATACCACAATGAGCCGCCGCAGCAGGTAAATTCATCTTAGAGTAAAAGAGACCTTCATTGGCCTCCTTCACATTCTGTGGTGTTGTTTTGACTTTGATCTTGTCCATAATCTTTCAGTAGTTTAGAAATACCATCATCGACACCACTGAGACTACGAATCTCATGAATATTCGACTTCATGTACTTCTTCAATTTTTTATATGTCCGAGTCAACTTTTGAATTTCATCAAGGTTGTATGTGACTTCGGCATTACCATCTTCATTCATTTTTTCTTAGATGATTTAACTTGAGCACCCCAAAGTTTGGGGTTAACTCTGCCTTCAGATTGGGTCATGTTGATCACTGACCTAAACCTATCCCAGTAATAGTCGAAAATATCAACTCTCTTTGGCGCGACAGAGATATCGAACTTTCGTTGTCCGTTGTCTTCATACTCTACAAGATATGCAGTGTAGGGTAAAGACCTGTCATCAGCCATAGAAGGATCACAGTCCTGGTGAATGATATTCACTCCCTTCCCCATTAACTTCTACCTCCCCATTGAATGTCGGGATATGCTTCAGAGATAATCTCTTGAGTGATGGGATATACACTTTGAAGATTCTTATCTTTAACCAAACAAAGAACCTTTGCCTCTTCTGGATGCAAGGACTCAAGCATATTGATAAACATAGTCTCCCTCTTGATCTTATTGAGGGCATCATTTCCACCCTTAACAAAAACATAAAGACGTTTCCACTCGTTTCTCAGAGTAGAACGTTGAGGGATACCTCTCTTAGGATCTGGGGCAGCCTCTTCAGTCAGAGGTTGGTATGGAACATCCCCTGCAGGAATCATTGAGATCACTGACGGATCATAGTTCCAAATGAACAAGGCTTTGAGGAAGTCTCCGCCATAATTGCGAAGAATCTCCACTTTCTTTGCCTTTGTCCTCTCTTGTACAACTGCTCCAAGAATTTCATGGACCAAAGAGTTTGGTCGCAGTTCAATCTTTTGAACTGTGATACTCTTTGGTCCTGTTGTGGTTTTTTTCGCAGTAGTAGACGTGGTTTTTTTAGTCCTCGTCGTCGATCTCTTCGTAGTCGTCATAATTGTTTTCAAACCTCACGGCTAAAATTTCATCAGGAATAACATTACCATTGACATCAAACATCTCTGGATGGAGGGCGGGTGTCGCAGTGTAGAACTGATGCTGCTGATATAACCAACCAATTATACCACCAATCAGCAAAAACATCACACTTATTAAAACAAATATCGCAACAAGTGTTACTTCCATGTTCTGTACCTCCCACGGGCATTACTTCTTTCTTATATCAAGGGAAACCTGTAGGTGAAAGTCAATCTCTCTGTGGAAGATATTGATCAACTTACCGAAGTAGACTTCCCAAGTCTTTCTAGACTCCTCGATCTCTTTTGGGCCGCCTCCCGATAGCATTAAGTCCACACCTCTATTTATGTGGAGATCACGATCTTCCATCAACTGAGGATGCGATGTTCTTTGAGATAAGCAATAGTTTCATTGCAATCTCCCAGGTGTTTTTCGTCCAGCATTACTTGCGGGAACTGATTTTTTCCAGGAAATTTATCCATGAAATATTGCTCGGTAAAATCAACTTCGAGTTCTTTATAGCTGTACGGCTTTCCAAGAAGCTCAAGAACCATGATAATTTTTCTACATAAACCGCAGTTTTTTTTACCGTAAATTGTGTACATTTTAATCGTCTTCGTGTGTTTTATCATTAAGCATGTCTTGCATGTCATCGAGAAGTCGATCAGTACAAATAAGAGAATCGATATCTACTAACATCTTAGAGATGTTTAATGCCACATATGGTTCCTCTTGACGAGCAGCATACGCAAGGGCATTACGAAGACAAGCATCCGCTTCTTTTAGGGATTCAATAACAGAATCAGACAGTGCCATTAATAGAATCCCAATCTTTTTGGAAAAGTTCTAGACCCTTCTCAGTCAATACATGATCGTACATTTTATCAAATACTTTTACAGGCATAGTACAGACTTCTGCACCACAAGTAAAAGATTGAGAAACCTGACTCACCTCACGAAGTGAAGCGGAAAGAATATTAGTGCGGACCATATGTTCACGATAACATTCGGCAATGGAACGAATTAATTCGATACCACCAAAAGAGTTATCGGATACTCTTCCAACAAAGGGAGAAACATAAGTTGCATCTGCCTTTGCAGCAAGAATTGCCTGTGCAACAGAGAATACCAAGGTAACATTGGTAGTAAATCCTTCTGCACGGAGAGCTTTACATGCCTTGAGACCCTCAACTGTACATGGTACTTTGATAGTAACATTCGGCATGTCTTTGAAGACCTGGGCCTGTTCGACCATTCCCAGAGCATCGTCAGCGACAACCTCTGCGGAAATAGATTCGAAGTGAGGAAACTCCTGAGAGATCTCCCTAATCGTCTCTACGGGGTCTTTCCCCGACTTAAGGATAAGAGTTGGATTTGTAGTAACACCGTCTACAAGACCCGTGGCATCCGCCTTACGGATCTCTTCGATGTTTGCTGTATCAAGAAAAATTTTCATAGTTCACAATCTCCACAATCGGAGTTAATTTTAAATTGTTTACGAATCCTTTTCAGATCCTTAAGTTCTTTTTTGATCATTTGATAGGCAACTTCCCCATCAATTTTGTCGCCTATTTCAAGGGCAACAATAATGTCAACCCTCGTTCCAAAATGAGAAAGAGCCTTTTCAAAACAATTTAGGTCTTCATACACTTCTAAGAGTCTCCAAGAACATATAATTTGGGTGCTCCTGTTTGTACTTCTCAACCTCTTTCATATCCTTCAGATATACAGAAAGAGTTGTTTGTGGGAACTCTTTAAAACAGTAACGGAGTTGGATTAAGTGTTGTTGAGCCATTTGGAATCTCCCAATATGTTGGCATTATATCTCCTTATATAGGATCAGTCAACTACAGTTTTCCGCCGACAGTTCCAGCATACGATTTAACTTCATCTGCAAATCCGTATTTTTTGCCATGTAGGTAGAACAAAGTTCCAGTGAAACAACTTTCCTTGGTAAGTGCGGTGACATACTCCTCACCATCCTCACCATGGCTAGACCACAATCCAAATCGGTTCTTGCGGAGTTCAAATTTTCCTGTCCCATGATCATACCAATTTCCAGAATCAATTAAATGTGCGTGTGGATGTTCAGGAATTAAACTCTTGGTTTCGTCTTTCATCTAGATACCTAATTACTTCTTCGCGCCATTCCATCAACTCATGATAACATTCCTGGTTATGAGCACACTGTCGGAGTTCAGAGTCTGGCTTTAACACAGACTCATAAAACAATCCAAGAGCATCGCGGCGTTTCTCATGTTTGTTGTGATCCATTTTGATCCTCCAGTTCTAATTGATCTTTAATGAGTTCAATGGAATCCCACTGTTGGGCCATCTCATCTACAATATAGAGAAGTCTCTTCTCTTGGACTTGACTTTGTTCCAAAAGGTAAGAGATTGTATCAGACAACCTCTGCCGATTACCTTCACCATCCGTCAAGAAAACAGTGTAAGAGTTCTGAAACTTTTTCTCCAACCGAATTTTTATGTACAGAAACAATACAAAATTCAATAAGATCAGAAATAAAAAAGTCATTGTCCTTCAGTGGTGCCTTTGTATGATAACAGAGAGTCATCGTTTTGTCCAGCAGGAACAAATTTATATTCATTGTTCCATTTGAAAGAGGTGTTATTCAATTCGTGTTTGATAACCTGTTTTAAAGCCTCTTTATTATCTTTTTCAACACTCAAAGACTCCAACTTGCCCATAATAGAAGCAAGATGGAGTTTAATTTCATCCAATTCTTTATGGATGTCTTGATGGTGAAACCGAAGAGATTTTTCAATCAACTTTAGTATTCTCTTTTTCATAATAACCAAAACGTTATCAATATTTAGTGGGCAGTTCCATTACCATCGTAGTCATCTGAATCGTAGTAATCATTCTCTCCTTTATAGAATCCCATTATCAACGTAGTAATAACAAATGGGATGGAGATCCAAAGTAATGCAGTCTTTAACATCATGGGTTTGTCGGGTCAATGCCTAGGTCAATTAAATAATCAATCCACCACTGTGGATTTTTTTGTTGTTTCCACTGTGGTACAGTCAGTCCTCGTTCAGAATACCACTCATAAAGAGCACTATCGATAATCTGTACGACTTCCATATTCTTCTTCCTCTTCATCAACGTCTTCATATGGATTTGCCACAAAGGGTCCTCGTTGTCGAAATGGTTCTTTTCTGACATAATCCGATTCAGCATTAACGGCAGTTAACCATACAGCAAGTTTCATTACTATGTAGATGATTGCGACTGGCGAAAGACACGCCAATAAGATTAAATTTTGTCTCATGTGTAATAATTCCCTGCGAGAACTACTCTCCCATTAGATTTATTTTCTGGGACAGCGTGTTTGGTGTCTGATGAAAAAATAATACACATACCTGGTATAGGATCAATAAAAGATCCATCTTCAAATACTAAAGGAGAAGATCCCTCTGGTACAGTCACATAATACACGAAAGAGTAAGAACATGGTATATGTGTGTGAGGTTCAGCATAATCTCCCTCATTGTATACAGCTGCCCAAAGTTCAGTTTTCTCTGGTTGTATGTCAAAGGAAGTATTCTGGAGAACCCAATCACTAAAATCTCTGAACAACTTGGGGTAAGTATGAAACCCAGTATGTTTGGTGACGATCAGACTAGTTGACTTGTTTGTCTGATCAGGCAACCAAGAGATAAAATCATACAATTTTTTGTTAATCTTTTCTGCCTCTGGATGATACAGAGTTTCTATCCGTAGGCGTGTGTCAATCCCCATAGTACAAAAAATCCAATGGTTCCAAAAACAAGAATTGTATAAAATGCTAGACTTGACATTAATCTCCTCCGTGAATTCTGCCGACCATGTAACCTAGTAATACTCCCGACATCCAGGAGACAAATAACCATAAAATTTGACTAGTAAATTCAACGAATTCCAGCCACTCCGAAGTCGTCATCGTCATCGTCCTCATAAGTGGATGGTTCTTCGAAAAGTTCTTCTATTTTTTTCTCGTAGACCCTTCTTTGAAGGACCTTATACGGATCATCTTCATCCAGTTCTGGTAATTCTGGAGTGGGTCTAGGAAAAGAAACACCCAAAAGAACTCCAGTGCCCCTAATCTCTTCTATTTCTGGATGAGATTTAATTTTTGGAGTCTGTTGGTATCCATTTCTCTCTGAAGCAATCATCAATCCCTGAAGAAAAAAGGAAATAACAAAGAATGTGAGACCCAACCAGGCAATTATTTCCAGATAGTGAGGCATTTCTGTCATTGCAGTGCTAAAAGAAGTTGTTCTTTTACCTTATCAACAATATCCTGCACCATGTTGACATCAATTCCCAGGAAAGGTGGGATCATTCCAATAACCCTGAAGAATCCTTCAGCAAATAGTGCAAGAAAAATAATACCAAGAGTCATACTAATCAAAGAAGCATTCCTATTATGCTGTCGAATGGCATCTTCAATCATTCGGTTACACTCTTCATGTGTAACATAATGGTCAGGTTTAATCTGGTCCATTCGGTGTGTCATCCACCTGCTTTCACATATTTAGCCTCATTATACAAAAAAAGGGGTTGTTGTCAACCCCTAGTGTTTGCGATTGAACACAGGTTCAACCGATAGTAATTGTTCGAAATATTCGGATAAATGTATCCGATAGCAGGACCAATATGTTACTCCTCTATATTTGAGTTGATAACAGCTGGGTGGTCTGCTGTCTTTATCCATGTCATCATTATGATAGACATAGTTTTCCATTTATTTTTTTGTTAGTAGAAGGACTTCACCGTAGATAAGACAAATAAAACTTACACAAAATAGTGTACCCAGTCCAGCGATTTGAAGTGCCTGCATGGGTCTACTTGTTGTAAGTGTGTCCTCTATAACAAAAAGTTCCATGAATTTCTTCAGCACCTTGTTGGCACTCATAGCGAACACCACGATAGGTGGTCATCGCAATCTGAGCATCGTGAAGTGCGTTAGCCTTTTGGATTTGCTTTTTGATTAAAGTAAGTGTGTTCATTTGTTTGTACCTGAAATACTAAGGTTGGTTAAAACCCGTTCCTTCAGTCGTTTGCGTCCTTGCTATCAAAACAATGAGGATCTGTATGATTCATCCAGTTAGTAAGAAGATCTAATTTCTCACTAACGGTAAAAACTTCAGTTCTCGCCAGACGATTTGCCAACCAGTCAAAGTCTTCACACCTAAGATACATCTCAGGTGGAACATGAAGGGCAAACACAGTCAAAATTGATAACATAGGATGAACGCTCCGTTCCGCGACTTACTTGCGTCCTATGTTAACACTTGGTTACATTCACCTGGTACTTTTGATCTAAGGTATCCGATTAGGTTCCTCTTGGCATGAAAGTCA
>Ga0136656_1000068_pt1 | contig 29087 bp, 26 predicted proteins | sample CPBDNA_9_FD_94862 | JGI IMG/M metagenome (GOLD analysis project Ga0136656, IMG submission 94862) | Freshwater to marine salinity gradient microbial communities from Chesapeake Bay, USA - CPBay_Sum_15_0.8_DNA (version 2) | ecosystem: Environmental > Aquatic > Marine > Coastal | place: USA...
AAAAAGTACTTATCAAAAACCTGTCTGGGATTTTCTAAAGAATCTTCAAATACATCTATCAATTCTTTCGGTATATTTGAATTAGATTTAAATTTTTCGATAGAAAGTGCAATAGACGCTAAAAATCCCTGAACTTGTTCAATTTCCTGTTTTATAGTCTTACTTTCAACTTTAGGATAGAGACTATTTTCGTATAATTGTTCTATTTTGGTTATATCGCTTGCTTTCATGTTTGTTATATAAATATTTAGTGCGTTGCTTTCATACAAATATCTTCCCTCTCACACTACACACATCTCTTATCATTTTTTTAGTTATTTTAATACCTCGATTGCCCTTACAATAAAAATCACCACCAACATGAGTTGGTACACCTTCTAAAGATTGAAGATTATTATTAGAGCAATAAAAATCACCACCAACATAAGTTGGTGCGCCTTCTAGAGATTGAAGATTATTATCAGAGCAAAAAAAATCAACACTAACATGAGTTGGCGCACCTTTCAGAGAACGAAGATTATTATTAGAACATATAAAACTACCAAAATCTCCTATATGGGTCGGCGCACCTTCTAGAGATTGAAGATAATTATCAGAGCAATAAAAACCGCCATTAGCATGAGTTGGTGCATCTATCAGAGAAGTGAGTTTATTGCCAAAACAAAAAAAACCACGTTCAACATAAGTAGGCGCGCCTTTTAGAGATTGAAGATTATTATCTTGGCAATAAAAACCACCAATAACCTCAGATGGTGCACCTTCTAAGGTTCGAAGTTCATTAACATTGCAATAAAAATCACCACGAACACTTACATCACTGAGATCAGGAAGTTCTGTGAGAAGCAACCCCTGCAATTTTACACTTTCATTAATGACTTTCATACAAATACCTTCTCCCTCACATTACACACATCTCTTATCATTTTTTTAGTTATTTTAATACCTCGATTGCCCTTACAATAAAAATTACCACCAACATAGGTTGGTATACCTTCTAGAGATTGAAGATTATTAAAGCCGCACCAAAAATCTCCTCTAACGTGAGTAGGTGCACCTTCTAAAGAGCGAAGATTATTATTGTCACAATAATAATCGCCACCAACATAAGTAGGTGCGCCTTTTAGAGATTGAAGACGGCTATTGTAGCAAGAAAACCCACCACCGATATAATTAGGCGCACCCTCTAGAGAACGAAGATAATTATTAGAGCAGTCAAAATGTTTATCAACATGAGTTGGTGCACCTTTTAGGGTCTGGATATCATTATCGCCGCACCAAAAACTACCACGAACACTTACATCGCTGAGATCAGGAAGCTCAGTGAGAAGTAATCTTCTTAAATCTACATTTTTATTAATGACTTTCACGTACAATTATTTATTAAATTGGTTGCTAGTAGTATATTTTTTAGCTATCTGATGAGCGATAAATATAACTAACGATATATGCGATCAAAATATAGACAAGGAACTTACAAGCCAATCAATAGATCAAAATATATAGGCAATTCACTTCCTGAGTATAGGAGCGGTCTTGAATTGCGGTTTATGAGATGGTGTGATCTTAATAAGAATGTTATTAAGTGGGGAAGTGAGAATGTCGTTGTTCCATATAGAAGTCCAATTGATCACAGGATACATAGATACTTTGTTGATAATATAGTAATTATAAAAGAAGGCAAGGCAATAAAAAAATATTTAATAGAAATCAAACCCTCAACACAAACTGTTCCACCTAAACCTCATGGCAATAAAAAATACACTACTGTTTTATATGAGCAAGCAACATATAAAATTAATATGAGCAAGTGGGAAGCTGCACGAGAATTTGCTAAAAAACACGATCTTGAATTTATTATCCTAACAGAAAAAGATCTACCATAGATACTTTTTATTTGATTAAATACTGTAATGAACTTTGAAAACTATTACGATAATTACGTTTTAGAAGAATCTATAAAAAATATCATTGCATCACCAAAAACAATTATTGCTACCGCTGTATTATTAGGTCTAATTGATTATGGATACACGTTTCCTAAGATGTTTGAAATTGGAGATAAGGTAAAGCAGCAATTAAGAGAAAAAGATCCAGAAGTTGTTAAAAGAATAGAACAAAAGGCTGTTGAAATACAGAATTCTCCCAAAGTTCAAAAAATATACTCAGAAATACAAAAAACCGCACCAAAAAATGCTGAAGCGGGTCAAGAAATGCTTAAAAAAGCAATAACGCCGCCAAAACAGAAGCAAGTTGCTCCTATTGATACCAATAAAGGCACAGAGTTTCTCAAAAAAGCAATGGAATATATTAGAAAAAATGAACTAGGTGAAGCAGGAATAGAATATCACAAAATGTACAAGGATCACAAGGGATATAATACAATTGGTGTTGGACATCTTGTTACAAAAGAAGAATTGCCTACATATGAGAATAAAACACTTAGTGAAAAGGAAGTTCTTGATCTATTTGAAAAGGATTCAAAGAAAAAATTAGCAACTGCTCGTAGACTGTTTCCAAAATACGATACATATAATGATGAATTAAAGATAGCTCTTTTAGATGGGATTTTTAGAGGAGATGTGTCAGGATCACCTAATACAATTAAATTAATTAATAAAGGAATGTGGAGGAAAGCAGCAGAGGAGTTTCTTGATAATGCAGAGTACAGGCAGTCTGTAAAAGAAGGAACGGGTGTAGCACCGAGAATGCGTAAAATAGCAAAAGTAATTGCTAACCAATCAAATAAAAAATGACTATTTTTTATCGAGATGATTAAATAATTATATGGCCCAGACGCTACAAACAATTGGTAATTTTTATGATCGCGCGATTGCAAGAGAATTTTCACGTGATTTTCTCTTTCGTGTTCTAAGTATTAATTTTGCTGGTGGTGCAGCATTTAACGAAGGTGAATTGATCTACGCACGCACTGCAGAATTACCTTCTCGCGAAAATGTTAATGTGCAATCAAAATTTATGGGACTACCGTTTAATATCGCTGGAACAGTTAGATATCCAGGTAGTGAAGCATATAATATTAATTTTTATTGTGACGCTAACTCACAATTAAGAAATAAATTTCTTGCTGAATCACGTAGAGTATTTGATGATGCAACAAGTACAGGTGATTACAACATAGCGGGTCGCGGCAGTACAATCACACTTGCTCAAGTTGATAAGAATCTTGAACCGGTAACGATCTTTAAGCTTGTAGGTGCTAATATTCGTAATGTAGGCAAGATTCAATATTCAATGGCAGAAGGTACGGGACAACCTGTATATTTTGATACGACCATTGCGTATCATTTCTTTGAAGAGAACGCACCACTCTAATAAATATATAGGTGGCAAATTCACCTAGAGACACATATCTTTCCTTATTTGATGAGTGGGAATATAATCTTTCACTTAACTCACAGTGGATATTATTAATACATAGTTTTCCCACACCTATAATACAAAAAGTTAGAGATTATGAATCTCTTGTATCTGGTAGAGATTGGAACTTCTCTACTAATTACGAAAAAGCAATTAATAGCAAGGTTCAATTTTCAGAAGAAATAGGTTGCTTTTTTATAGATAATGTCACCCTCCCAGGCGATGGATTTAGCCAAGAAGAAGCTTCTGTGCCGTTCGGAGGCTTTAATGTACCAGGAATGGCAGGAAAAAGAACACCTTTTGCTGGACAGCGTATCGGTACTCGCTTTAAAGAGACCAATGTTGATTTTGTTGAAACAGTACTTAGACCTTGGATGATATCATGTTCGTATAAGGGTTTTTTTGCGTACGAAAATGAAAACGAGAGGGTAAAGTGTCCACACATGCAGATAATACACTTTTCAAGATACAGACATGCAAGATCTGCACCATATAATACTCAAGCTTTTAGACCAATACGCAAGATTTATAATTTTTACAATGTTGCTCCTGTTGAAATAGGTGATCATAATTACACATATGATGAAGATAGTGCTGTTAAGTTGAATTCTGTGGGATGGGTATTTGATAATCGCACAACACAATTTTCACAATGAATAATGATTTTTATATCGAGCAGTTTTTGCCGATATCCAAAAAAACTGTTCAAATCAAACAAATAAGTAATAAAACCTTTTTTGATTTGCAGAAATTTATAATATCGCAAAACAATAAAGCGACATGTAGATACTTAAATAATATTATTCAAACACATGTTATAGGCATTGAAGAAGATTTGAATATAATCGATAAAGCTGTGTGCCTGCTTAAGATACGCAGTATTAGTTGTGGTGATACTTTAAAATTTGTAAATTCTCTTGATGTAACTTACAACATTACAATTGATAGTATTCTAGAAAAGATAAACAACACCTCACATCTCTACGAACTAAATGAGGTGATAGCGAATAATATATTTGAAATTACAATAGACACGCCTCGTAATTTTATTATAAATCAGAATGAATGTCTGCATAGAATAATAAAATCAATTCGAATCACAGGAAGTAATGAATGTGTTGATTTTAATTTACTTGATGATGTGAAGAAAGATAACATTCTTGTTAAGCTAGATTCTTCCATAACAATAAAAATATACAACCTTATAGCGCTGCGTCAAAAAAATAACATTTGCATTAGCTCAAAAAATGAAAGTTTGAATATATCTGAGATTGCTATTAATCCCTATAATCAATCTATGTTTGAATTTATTAAGTTAATATTTAAAGATGATTTGGTTAGTTGTTTGAAAAATATATATGTGTTGTGTAGCAAAGCACATATAGAAGCTGAGTATATAATGAGTATTGCACCTGCAGAGGGCATTCTTTTACTTAATATGTATGTTGATGAAGTTGAAGAACAGAAAAAGCAGTTGACGAAACTTAACCCCAATCTAAATATACCAAATGAGTGAGTATCAAAATTTTATTGGTCAGTTAGAAGAAATTAATAAATCTGCTGTAGTAGATATATGGGTGCCGAGCGCTAAAAGAAAAGTAAAGTTCAAACCAATGAACGCGCTTCAACAACAAAATCTTATTAGCTTTATTATTGGCGATGGTGTTAAATCCAATACCATTGAAGCGCTCAATTGTGTTAATAAAATTTTATTGGAAAATTGCATTGAAGAGGTTGAACTGTATGTTATCGATAGAGAAGCAATTATTTTGCAATATAGATTAAATGATTCTGAAATTGAAGCTGCTGAAAAAAAGAATATTACAAGTGGTATAGATTATATCAAAAAGCAAAAAGAACCTACACAGAGCCACATTGAATGTAATGGGATTCGTGCTCATTTTACTATACCAACAATTAAACGCGATATTGCTGTTAATTCTTATTTTAGCCAGAGCGATGTTAGTGATATTGCACAAATGTATAATTTACAAATTATAAAGTATACAGAAGAAATTGAAATAGTAAATACAGGCACAAAAGTAAATTTTCAACAAAATAAATGTGGGGATCTTATTCCGATAATTCAGCACCTGCCAGTTACTATTAATAACAAAGCTTTAATACATGCAAAAAACATACATGAAAAATATATGAAGCTTACGACCAAGCCTCTATAATTTTTGATAAATATTCTGGATGAACCCCGAGGACATCCAGAATATTATAAAAGAGCTTTCAGAGACACTTGATAAGTTCACAAATGAAATAGGAGAAATTGTCCGTGGTTTACCGGTTGATGGCACTATCTCAAGTGTAATTGATACTGAAACACAGCACAATCAGGGCGATGATCTTACTGCTAAAGAGCGTAACAAGGTAAGAAAAACAGCAGATATTTTTGAAGAAGAATTTACTGACTTATTTAACAAACTTAAGCCAGTAAATGAGCGGGAAGATATACTTACAAATGAAACTGTTAATGTACAGTCTGTACGTATAACTGGCATAGATGATAGTGTTGTTGAAAGTTTAAAGGGCTCGTTCAGTGTACAAATGCCCGAAGAAGAAAAGGAAGGATTTTTAAGTAAATTACTTGGTTTAGGTGGTGGTGCTGCTGGTGTCGCTGCTGGAAGTGGATTAATGGCTGTAATAGGTGCTCTTACCGCGTTACCTAAAGCAGTACCAGGTATTCTAATCGCGCTTGGAACTATTATAGGTGTAGCTCTTGCAATATCCTCAGCTATTGCAATTGTTGTAGGCACTTTTTATTTATTAAGAGATATGTTTAAGGATATTATGCCTATAATACGTGATTTTGTTAGTTTATTTGTCGAAACATTAATTTCACTTCTTCCTTTCATCATTCCATTAATCGAGGCACTTACAGATGCTGTTATTAAATTATTTGATGCTTATATTAGTGGAATAGTCAAACTAAAACCTATATTTTCCTCTTTATTTGATTTTATAGTTGAATTTTTTAGTTCACCCGAAATAAGAGAATTTCTACTTGAAATCGTTCATTTAATTAAAGATGTAATCATAGAGCAAATAAATTATTTAAAAATCCTGATTTCATCTATAAAAGAAATTGTTATTGGTGTACTTGAAGCAATAACTTATCTCATAGATAATATTTCTAATATTTTAATACCTATTATTAATTTGCTCGATAATTTAATACAAGGTTTGCTCACGTCTATTACGTCAATTGTTTCAAGTGTAAGTAATTTAATACAAGGTTTGCTCACGTCTATTACGTCAATTGTTTCAAGTGTAAGTAATTTAATATCAGACATCGTTTTAGGTGCTGTCACTGCTTTAAATTCCGCACTTACAACTATTGCGTCAATTGTTTCAAGTGTAAGTAATTTAATATCAGACTTCGTTTTAGGTGCTGTCACTGCTTTAAATTCTGCACTTACAACTATTGCATCAATTGTTTCAAGTGTAAGTAATTTAATATCAAACATTGCTTCAAGTGCTGTCGCTGCTTTAAATTCTATATTTGAATTTATAAAGGATATATCAAGTAATGCAAAAGACTTTATAGAAAAAATAATTAATACTGGTGATCAATTTATTACTAATATCGTTGATAAATTATATACCTTGGTCTCAAGTGTACCAGATCTTTTCAAACGCATATTTGAAAACATACAGGAATTTACAGCAAGTGCTGATATCGGTAAAATATTTGAAGCTGCCAATGCAATAAAAGCCCTTACATCAGCATTAACTCAAATGGTCTTTAGCAATCTGTTAGACGGATTAACAAGCTTCTTTAGCTCCAACCCACTTGAACGTATCGGCAGCTTTCTCAATGACCTAGATAGCGCTAAAATAACAGCACTACAAAATTTGAGCACATCTATACAAAGTCTTTCAAATATGACATTTGACGCTCTTGATGGACTTGTCGATATTTTAGATGATATAATTGATTCGAGTGAGCGTGTTGTGGAGTCAATTGATAGAATTTTAAATGGCAGCTCAGGCATACTAGGCTTTAATAAAAGTGTGGGTATTAGTGAAGTAGCTCAAACGATTAGAGTTCAAACACAGCAAGACAATCAAATATTTTCATCTCTATTGAATAAATTAATTAATCTACAACAATCAATCGGTGCTAAACAGATAGAGTTGGCTATTGAAGCAAATAAGCATCTATATAACATATCTACATTAATAACCGGTAATAGAACTAATTTTACCGGAGCTCCTCAACTGACATTTAATAATATGCCACTTCAGAGCACAAGTGTACAGAAATATGAAATGATCAAAAGCACATACTCATAAATATATATATGAGTCTCTTTTACATCAGCGATAGCAATAGCATAGCTGGAAACAAATATTATTCAGCACGACCAGGCTATGAGGGCAGCGCTGCTAGGCGTGCACAATATGGTAGTAAGAACGTATATGCAAAAAGACTTAGCAGATCATCTTCAACTGAAAAAATAGATGTGTATGGATCATTTGATTGGTCGACAACACCCTATCCAACATGGCAAGAAAGTGATAGATCATTAATTCCTTACGGGCATTTAAAAGAATATAGAGTGCCTGATAGTACGGTTTGGAGAGCTATTGGATACTATATGTCGGCTTTTTTTAATACAGCGGGAGAATTCACTAGATTAAAAAATTTAATTGATGCTGTAAAAGAGTTTTTTAGTGGTGATGATATTAGTATACCGCAGCCGAGTTCTTCTAGTGATAATTGGCTTAAGCCATACGACGGACTCTATTCATTAGATGAACCAACCGGCTTTGAATATCTATTGCCATATTTTGATAATAAAGCAACAAATGATATTCAATCATCTTATTCTGATATATCAGCACCATTAGGCAATTTTGCAGATCCAATTGGTGCGCTATCAAAATTTACAGATATTGCATCTAGTATTTCAAAATTATTAGTATCACCTGGACAATATGTAGAGCGTCCAAAGCTTTACGATATTCAAGCAAGTAGCAAACAAACCATAACATTTTCTTTCCCACTCCTCAATACACTTAATTTTAAATCAGCAGTTAAGAATTATCAATTACTGTGGCTCCTATCGTTTCAAAATATACCGCAGCGTGTCACTAAATCAATTGTTGAATTGCCAAAAATTTATGAAATAAATGTACCTGGTGTGAGTTATATACGTTTTGGATATTTAGAGTCTATGAGTGTAAAGTTTATTGGTAATAGGCGTAATGTCACCATACCCATGCCATCCAGTGTTGGTTTAAGTCCACAAATAACAGCAATTATGCCAGATGCTTATAATGTTGAAATGCGCTTTTCATCTCTCACTATCAATGCTGCAAATATGATGTTAGAAAATTGGAACAAATCCTCTTAATATGCAAGTACCACAAAAACCTATTAATATCAGTGAAATTCCTCAAATTAGAGGTAATTTTTACGAGAATATCTTTAATGTGTATCAAACACAGGATGATAATATGTTTTTCTACTACAATTTAGGCAAAAAAATTGTCTTTGATATCGAAAATGTTAGTGATGAATATGTTGAGTATGTGTATATAGATGCACCAATGCCTTGGACTACGATTAGTTATAGATTGTATGGTACTATAAATCTGTGGTGGTTGATAGTATCGTTAAATAATTTAAATCCTATTGATATTCCGCCTGCAAATTCTGTTTTCATGGTTATAAAAAGAGACAACTTGCAGCAAATACTTAATACAATTAATCAATGAATATAGAGCAATTTGATACACGCTATTTTAAATTTGACATTATACTCAAAGATACAAAAGATAATGCTATTCAATTGAATAGCAGTTCAGTTGAAAACTTAACAATTGAGGATAATATTTTTATACCATTTGTCACAGGCAGCATTGTTGTTAGCAATTCACGAGATGGTCTACAAACTACATTAGACGATGAAAAGCGCTTGGATTTCGCGGGTACGAATCACGATTTATTAATTGTAGAAATATTACCTACTGTAACTGGAAATATTGAAAGTGATAACAATAATGAAAAAATAAGAGAAATTTTTGGATTAAATTTTGTATTTGCGTTAAATGAATTGCAAGATTTGGATGATCCATCAAATCGAACATCTAACGTTATGAATTTTCGAGACATACATCATCAATTTATGCTTGAAAAAACGTGTGAAATTACCTCGTCTGATATTGTTGCTGCAGAAAAAAATGTTGATGTAACAGATTTTACAAATTCAGAGCGAAGCGTTCAAACTGGAGTCATTCTAAAAGAAATAATTAAAAAGACGTTTGAAAAAGACGATGATGAAGAGGATACAATTATTGATGTAGAGAATTTTGATTTAGGAAAATATAAAATACTCTGGAATAGCGCTGGCAATTCAAATTCGTTTCAACATTTAATGCACGTGTGGAGTAAACATCAATCTGAAGAGAAAGAAGATCATTGTTTGATACAATTTGATAGAACCACGCACAAATTTTCAAATATATCTCTTGCTAAAATATTTGAAAAGCAGGAAGACGAACCTAAAAAATACGTGCTTGAAACTTTTATTTTTGATAGCAATATTGCTGGACAGCGAAATACAAAAAGTAAATTAGGTTTAGGGCTAGATAAACTTTGTTTTATAATCGATCATAAATTGACACCAATCAATGGAAATGAGTTTAGTAAAAACATATCCAATCAAGTATACAATACACACGTAGCAGCCGACAGAAATATATATCTCGGCACCAGTAACAGCAACATACAGGCAGTTTTTGATAGATATAAAGAGCTTTATGTTGATTCCTTACAGAATTATGATACAAACGTTGTTCCATCAATTGATTTGGATCAATTTATTGATAACAAAGAATCAAGCCAAGAATCAAGCCAAGAATCTGCACCATCTACAGCTCGTAAAAAAACGGGTCGTAGAAGTGGTCATAGTAATTTACGTCAAAAAGTCGTGACATCAACAGGCCCAATTAATCAAAATAATATTTTAACAAATAATATGCTTTTGGATTTATTTATAAGTAGTGGAGACAATATTATTTTTAGAGCTCTCGGCTCAACACATAGGAGAAGTGGCAAGTTTATAGACATAGCGTCAGAGACCACATTAACTAATACAACTGTTGCAGATAATATTCTCGGGCGGTGGTTTGTCACAAGTGTCAAACATGTATTTTCAGACAGCCAATATTTTAATATAATTGAAGCAGTAAAAACATATAGAACAAAATAATGTATACAGTTAACGTAATTCCTCATTTTGTAGATTCCTCTGCACTAATTAACACAAGATTTATGCAGAAAAACACTAACTTATGTGCGGAAGTTAGTGAGCTCAGTAGCGAGTATGTACTTGCATTTGATTATAAAACATTTTTAGGGTCAGCAAACGTAGAGGCTACTCTACGCAATTATATGTATGATGTAATTACGCGAGGAGCTGATCTACAACCACAAACAATACTCTACCATGTAAGGCGTATTGAAAATTTGCCTCAAAATTTTAAAAATAATATTGTTTCGGAAATTGATCTTGCTTTTAGAACAGCAACTAGTGGCTCGGTAGGAGGAGATTCCTTAGCAAGTAAAATTTCAAATTTGCTGCTCGCGCTTAAACTTGTCTGTAATTATTTTGAGTCAATTTCTGATGCAATTGCAATGATGGCACTAATACAGCAATCAGATACACCAAACGCTGCGCCACCATGGACAAATGAATATATACCGCCTCCTAGATATGTTCCAGACGTCTCGTATACAAAAATATCTACCGGGGCACAAAATCTAGTAACTACTGCGTCATATGCAACTAGAGCGGTCACCAATACAGGTGTTTCCTCTATTGTCAGCGGTAGAATATCTACTGAAGACAGCCTTTTAAAGCAGAAAACAGGTATGAGCTTTACATCTCACGGAGAATATCTTGTCTCTGATACGTTTCCTTACTTTATAACAGCTGAAAATGCTGCGAGTATATTAAAACAAATTGAAGATCTTCTTGGTGATTGTTTTCGCTTATATGACTATAAGTATACATATAATCCACTCGACGAAGAAATGAATAAAGCTGTTGCTGTAAATCAGCATACTACTGTTTATTCAGAAAAAGCTACACACACACTAAATATATTTGGAAAGCCTAAAGTACCCACAACAAAGCCAGACAAAATGAGTATAAAAGATTTCCTCGACTATAAGGAGAGCAATTATGAGTATGATGATGAAGAAAATAGAAACAGATATCCTGAGACTGGAAAGCAGACTACCACTGACAGTTAAGTTTTTTTTGACTCTTCTACCTCAACATCCACTGCTTCTTCCTCTGGCTCCTCTAATAATTCCATTAGTTGAGATCGTGTCATCACCAATTTGGTAATGTTGTCACGCTGATTTATCAGCTGCTTAGACTCAATATCCATTGTTTTTAATTTAACACTGGTATTTGTTTTCTTATTAACTGCAAGTACTTTATTAAGAGTTTCAATAGCAGAGGTAGCAGCATTAATTAAATTGGAGAGTGCTTCTGCAGATTCTTCAGATGGCGCGGATGATAATATATCTTTATATTCATCAAAAACTTCTAGACTTTTTGTAATAAGATCGCTAGACTTATCTATAATAAATTGCTCTAGTTTTTCAGGGTCTATCTTTTCTTTATTCTGCTTAGCTTTTTTCTCAGGGACATTAACATCCTTTAATTGACTAAGAATGCTATTTACAGCCTCTTCTGTAGTATTATCTTGCATCTATAATATTTATATATTTTCTGGAAGTTTTAAACAGAAAGAATATATTGTAATATGAATATATTTGAAAATAAAGATATAAATGAAGTGGTAAAGATAGATGCAGTAATAAAATTTGAACGTACCGATACATTAGCTATACTTCCAACAAAAAATCACGAATCTGATACTGGATTTGATGTTTATTGTATTGAATCGAAAGTGATTCCAGCGCGTGGTTCTGCTGTTGTAGGTGTGGGGTTAAAGTTCGCTCATATTACACCTGGTTATTGGGTAAGGGTAGAGGGGAGAAGCGGTTTAGGATTTAAGCACGGTATTCTTCCTCACCCCGGAATTATCGATAATGGTTATAGAGGTGATGCCGGCATTAAATTGTATAATTTTACTGATAAAGATTACGCAGTAACACGTGGTGACCGAATTGCACAATTTGTAATTTACAAGAATTACAAAGTTGTAATCGAAGAAGGTGAGCAGGTAACATCTGCGAGAGGTGATAGAGGCTTCGGTAGTTCTGGAAATTAATTTATGAATTTTGATTCGCTTTGGATAGAAAAGTATCGTCCCAAAACATTATCAGAAATGGTAATTGATGACGAATCTAGAAAAATAATTCTACAATACACACAGACAAAAGAAATACCCAATATACTTCTATCAGGCAATTCTGGTATAGGTAAGACGTGTCTAGCTCGTATTATCTGTGACGACATTTTAAATTGTCAAAGATTATACATTAATGCATCTGATGAAAACGGTATCGAGACTGTCCGTAGTAAAATTAATACGTTTGCACAGACGAAGAGCTTAGACGGTAAAATAAAGGTTGTTTTATTAGACGAATGTGATGGTTTCTCTGAGCAAGGACAACGTGCACTGCGTAATGTTATGGAAGAATACGCACGCTATACCCGCTTTATTCTAACAGCAAATTACCTACACAAAATAATTCCTGCACTTCAGAGTCGCTGTCAAAATATTCAATTTAAAACTAGTATCTCTAGCATACTAGAGCGGTGCGTTTATATATTAAAGCAAGAGAATATCTCTTTAAAAACACAAGAACAAGAAAAGCAACTTGTGCTTATTGTTCGTGCTAGTTTTCCAGATATACGTAAAACAATTAACACGTTGCAAAAATTTTGCGTTGATGGCGTACTGGAAAGTTCATCGATAACGGATACTGAATATAGTGTAGCTCAAAAACTATTACACCTCCTATTCGAAACAGAAGATGTAGTTAAAATACGAAAATTCTTAATTACACACGAACAAGATTTTTCTAATAATTATAGTGCTTTGTTAAAAAATATGCTTCAGTGTGTGTATGAGGGGAATTATAATAATAATGTCAAGCAATTGTTAATTTGTATATTAGGTGAACACGTTTACAGGTGCGCATTTGCTGTAGATCAAGAGATAAATGCATATCACTGCATGATCAATATCTCTCAGGCTATTAAGAATTAATTCTTAAAGTACTTGACATACTTAGCCGTCTCGCTAGGAATCTTCACATTCTTATTAGATAGAGTGGTATCAGATTTAGCAAGCTTACCTCCCTGCTGTGTTTTGCGAGTCTGAATAATCATTTCTTCATCTTCAGAAACACTTTTGAGTGGCTCTGGTTTAAGTGTTACCATATTATCACGTCTAATAGCGTCAGGCAGTGGCGCATAGTTAATACCATAGTCGATACGTTCTAATATATCGGCAGGTACGGTAAGAGCACAGTGATATCTACCACCACCATAATCAAGACCAATATCAACACTAACACATCCATTAGTATTATTTTCATTACCTGGCTGTGAGGAAGGATATTTGTTTTTGATATTAATAATTCGAAGATTCATATTTTCAGACATCTTCTCCACCTCTTTCACCGCGTCTTGTATTGAAGTTGTGAGGTCTTTAAAGCTATCTTTTGTGCTATATCCGCTACAAAACTTAACATAATCTCCCACTAAGAAACCGCCTCGCTGAAATCTTGAGAGTGTATTTTCTAGTAAAGTATTAAATGCGCTATTCATTGATATTATTTATTCAGAAAAGTGAATAAATACTAATATGTCAAATGTAAACTTAGTTCTTCCTAAAAAGGAGGTAGGAGAAAAATTTGTTTTTTCAGATTTACAGCTAGATTTATCTACACAAAATCTAGTTACTAACGAGGCTCAAAAAAATACACAACAGTATGATATTGTAGCAGATTATGATCTTGCCGCAATTCGTAATAGTATTATAAATTTGTTTTTAACTAGTCCGGGTGATAAAATTTTAAATCCAGAGTTTGGTATGGATATAAGAGATTATTTGTTTTTACCAACTACAACATCTACTGCGGCTATTATTAAAGATAAGATACAAACTAATATTAAAAAATTTGAACCAAGAGTCACTATAGTATCTTTAAGTGTTATTCCAGATATCGATAACAATCAATATGAGATAAATATAGTTATAGGCGTGCCATTTCTTCAAGTAGATGATTATATTCTTAATTTTTATTTGAATAGTGAAGGTTATCTTGTCTTTTAAATAATATGTCCGCAGAAAACTTTACAGAATTTACTCTCTCAAAAGATGCTTATGCAGCGTTTGATGCTGTAAGCATGAAGAGCCTCATTATAAGTCGATTAAAAGAAAGTAATATTTTTACTGATCAAGCTTTTGAAGGAAGCAATCTTTCGTCTTTAATTGATATAATTGCTTATGCGTACCATGTAACATTATTTTATCTCAACAATCAAGCGTCCGAGGCGTATTTTAATCAAGCAACATTATATGAAAATTTAAATAAAATTGTAAATTTAATTGGCTATAATCCTAACGGATCACAAACATCTATACTCTCTTTTACTGCACAAGCGCAATCAAATCTTGCAGTTGATAATTATGTTATTCCTCGTTTTTCATACGTTATATCAAACGGTATAACGTATTCATTAGCATCAGATGTATATTTTGAAAAAACAACTACTTCTTCTGAGACACTTGAGTCGATCGGACAGCAGAATCTATTATATCAAGGGCAATTTAAAGAATATCCACTACAGACTGCGCTTGGGCAGGAATTTGAAACATTAACAATTGCGGTGGATAGTATTATAACTAATGCAGATGAATTTATTGACTATAATAACATATTTGTGTTTATTAAAAATGTTAATACGGAGGTATGGAGTGAGTGGAAGGTTGTTCCGAGTTTGTTTGATCAAAATTCAAACTCTAAAGTTTTTGAAAAGCGTTTGAATGAAGGTGGTAGATATGAGCTCAAGTTTGGCGATGGTATTACGGGTAAGAAATTAAATGAAGGAGATCAAATCACAATATATTACCTGCAAAGCACGGGTTCAAGAGGTGTGGTAAGCGCACTTACATTTAATAATTCGAAATTTGTTAGATTTACAACGCCACAGTTTCGCCTAATTTCAAGTGATGTCTATTCAACAACTCCATTAATATCGCAAGATAATCTAAACTACGTCCTTATTACAAATAACAACAGATCGACCAATCCACGATCATTAGAAACAGTAGAAGAAATACGTGCCAATGCACCTAAAGTTTTTGCAGCACAGAACCGCGCTGTAACAGCAAACGACTTTGATATATATGTCAGACGAAATTTTTCTAATCTAATTCATGATATCTCTGTTATGAGTAATACTGAATATATAGACAGTGTTGTTAAATATCTTTACGATATTGGAATAGAGCGTCCTAATGACGATAGCAGAGTTCTACTTAGTCAAATTAGATTTGCTGATTCGTGTGATTTTAATAATGTTTATATATTTGTGGTACCGCGCAACTTTATTGTAAGCAATAATATACCGCTTTCTATATCCGATTCTTTAAAACAGTTGATTGTTACTAGCCTTGAAAATCTAAAAATGCAAAACATTGAGGTGGTGATTATCGATCCAGTTTATATGGCATTAGATTTAGCTGTCAAAGGACAAGATGAGACTGCTGCTGTTAGTTTTCGCGATAATACAAACCTGGTCATTAAGCGCTCATCAAATAGTAGAATATCTCTTAATCAAATAAAAACAAATGTGTATAATGCTATTGCAGACTTTTTTGATATAAGTAATATTACACTTGGAAGCTCTTTAGATTTTTCAACATTAACTAAGAACGTTCTAGCTATACCGGGCGTGGAGAGCGTATCTACAGTTAGACAAACTGCAGATACGGTATATGAGGTTAGTGGTTTTAGCTTTGTATCGTGGAATCCGTACTATGATACGGAAGATATATCTATTACTCAGCAAAACTTAAAATTTCCTAACTTTAAGTTTCCATTTTTTGCTGGATTTGAGACTCTCAATGATAGAATTATAGTTTCATGAGTGTACAGTATGATTATACATATTTTGATTCTCTAAACTTCGCAAACGTTGTTGCGACGTCTGGTTATTCATTAGAAATAAGCCCCTTTACATTTAGGCCACGTATAGATAATTCTATATATTCTAACGATCGCATTTCTTGGGATTTTGGAGACGGTACAACATCAACCGCAGTAACTGCAACACACTATTACAAATTACCTGGCAGATATAAAGTAACAATGTATTTGTATGATGGTGAAGGTAAATCATATTTAAATTCATCACACCTCTTCATAAATGTATATGACTATATTAGTGATAGCATAGTATTGTCTGCTACGAACTTAAAGTTCAATACATCTGTTGTAGCGAGAAATGTATTTGATGTATATAGATATAATTCATGGCAAACATACAGCGCACTTAGTGCCAACGGATACACTATTCAATTATCTGTTAGTGGTAATAATGCACCATTTATTACACAAGAAGAGTATGATAAGCAAAAATACGGACACTTATCAAAGTATAGTCAATTTTTTCAATTACAATATAATACAAGAACGGGTTTAGAAGAATTTGTTGCGGCAGATAAAATTCTAACAGACAACGTAACTTTATTTGCTCGCTTAACAAATAGTGAGATAAACTTATGTCAGGAGAGCGATGAGGGCGCAATTTTTGTCGGTACGTCTGGTAGAGCAACGTGTTCTTTTAAAGATGATATACCTACTCAAACAAATCCTACCGCTATTTTTGCTTTTTTTAACAACGCACACTTTTATGATAATGACAATATAGACATTGAATATTTAGATTCACAACGCTCTGTACATTCAACAAATGCACAAACTTTTTACTGCACAACAACGGCATCACCACCAGCCGGTTTAAGTATAACAAGTACTGGATTAAGTAGTATGCAAATTAATCCTATACAGTTTGTTAATACACGCATTCCGTTTGTTGTTAATATAATAGATGAATATGATGCACCATGTAAGTTTTGTTTTAATCTTAAACGCCTGTGTAATATAGGAACTCTTTCTGCGAACACAATACAATTAAGCGCTATTGACTCATCTACTTCGACAGTAATTTCCGCAGCCTTTGTAAATAATTTTGAAATTTTTACAAATGAAGATGTGGGCATATATAAAGGGTACTGTTCATTTAGTGTACCACAGACTGGTGTGAGATTATCTGTTGTGGCTGCTGTAAGCTCTGTCTTTGGAGAGCAAACATTGTCTGCAGTTTCAAATGAGTTTTCTGTATTGCGTAATGATAATGATATTGCAAAAATTGGAGAGAATTTTGACTGGGCTAATACATACAAGAGTTATAGATTTCAAGAAAATCTTTTAACAAAAGATATATTCTTTGATGACTTTCTTGGCACAATAGTAGGAAATGTATCTGCTTCAACCGATTCTATCGGCAAGCGAATACAATCAAAAATTAATAATTTTGTCGACAATACACAAAATATTGACAGCTGTAATATACAAGCATTATATAGCCATATTCAATTACTACAAGCATTTTCAAAGCAATTTGAGCGTTATAATTTCTCTGTTCCTGCAGATTTAGCACGCTTAATGGATATATTGAGTATAAAGCAGAGCAAACTTTGGGGTAAACAAAACGAGTTTAATCTCAGCTTTGACTCAAAAGGATATATACACAGTAATATATATGGCATTAATAAGGGTGATGAGCTTGATGTATTAACTACGATACTTACAGCTGGTAGCAGTGCAGGTAATATCGTAGCATATGAGCGTTTTAGCGATACCTACAAATTAATTAATACTGATATATTAAGTTCAGCAAATATTAATTTTATTGATAGCGAAAACCTCACATACCCACTAAGTGCATATAATGATTATTGGGGATGGGGGTTAGTATTGCCAAACAATTTTGACCCAATTTACTTTGATCAATATTATAAATTTTACGAATATTTAGATAATAGACAAGAGGAATATTTGGACGGGATTATAAACTGGTCTGATAACAACAATACATTAATTCGTACTCTATCAAGCCACACACTATGGACAAGCAATACTGGCACAATGCATATTTTGCTAGCTAATGCACTTGCTGATGGCTTAGGTCTATTTGGTCCAATATCCAACCAATATGCGCCACCGTATGGTGATATCTATGGATCTATTGATGCAAGTGCAATATGCGGAATTGAAGATGTTGTCGAATAAATAAACATATGAAGTATTCAGGTGAACTAGAAAAAATTTGGGAGAATTATGTTAGTCAAGATTCTATAACAATGAAAGCTGATCAAGAGTCAGGCATGCCGCTTAGTACATCACCTGTTCCAGATGAGAATTGTGAAGAAGTCGATGAAGATCATGAACAAGATGAAATTGATATAGCGCGCGGCGGATTAAAATCAATTATTGCTCGTGCAGAAGAAATATTAAAATCACTAGAAAATACACAGACAATGCCTGCGTGGACACACGGTAAAATTGCTGTTGCTAATCAATATATAGTTGATGTATCACAGTGCTTTACAGATAAAGAAGATACAGACACTATGCTTGCAATTAATTTTGTCGGTATGGCGTCATAGTAAATGCTTTTTTCTGTTCTTCAAGCATTTGATTCAATGTAAAATTAGTGGACTGCATCCAGTATAATTGTTGTAACTGAAGATCGTGATTTTCTTTTCTTGCCTCTCTCAAATCAACATACATAAAAGCACAAGCAGCAAGCAATAGCAGAGCAGTAACTGCCCAGAGTCCATACTTTTGCATTATCAGAGATAGTATTTTTAATATTGTATCTGTCATTTTAATTTAAAGAATCCCACAAAGATTTGTAATACATTCCATATTGAACCATAATTTGTCTGAATCTCAAAGTAGCAATTTCATGTATCGCGCCATCTTTGTCTGCAATAGTCTGAATTGTAGTGTTGTCTATCAACCCCAAGTCCAAAGCTTCTTTGACTAGAGCAAGCATTTGGGTAAACGCAAATCGGTCTGCATCTTCTAGTTTTAAAACGAAGTTTTCTGGTTCCACCAAGAAGCCTTCGTTTATTTTCGAATTAAAATTGTCGATTTTAGCTTTTTCAGCTTTTTGAGCAGCAATTTCATCTATCGTTTCTTGTGGTAAATCTTCGATCTGATATGTATTTGTCTCCATGTCATAAATCACAGTTTGGGTATCTGGATCGTAGTCTGGAATAGGTGGATGCTCGACTTTTGGAGGATCTTCTCTCACAGACCATCCCTTTCTAAGAAGTTTGTCTATTACAGCTTGATCATTTTCTTTTCGAACGAGTTCATTGAATGTTAATATGGTCATAGATTTATTTATAAAAATTAATAATTGAGAAATGGTGATGTAGGAACAGCGGTTACATCGCGAGCAATGCCTTTAGTTAACCGTATATCATCCATCTGCCCGTTGACGGATGAGTTAGCTTGGGCATTCGCAGCGCCACCGACCGCAGTCAAATTCGTCGCAGACGGTTTCACAATGGTCGCAGCATTAATGGTAAACTTCAGCGAGCCATCAATGTAACATTTGATGCTTGCGCCATCACTGACGAGAGCCACATAATACCAAGTACCCGCAGACATACCGCTGGAGGCAGAGCCAGAACTGAACGTGGAGCCGTTCCAGTATTGAAAATACAAGGTACCGTTAAAAAGAAAAAATGCATACATCCAGCCGTTGACCGCATTCCATCCGCTGGTTCCCCCTCCCCTCGAAAACAAAACTTTCTGCCCAGACATGTTGGCAGGGTTTAACCAGCATTCAAATGTCCAAGGTTCGGCACTCAGTCCAATATCGAAATCGGTTGAATCAGTGATTTGAAGTCGATCTGTGCCGCCATTAAGCAAAGCCGAGCCAGTCCCGAACTTTTTGTCGGCGGTATCTACTTCGGCCCCGTAAGCTGTAATCGTGTGGCTAGAACTGCTTGAATCAATAAACGTTGTGGATTCATCGTCTCCATCACAATGGAGCAGCAACACCACATCGCCAAAATAAGGATCTGTCTCTATCTCTACCTTTGCAAATGGCGATTCAGGAGGTGTAAAATCTTCAGTGTAAACAGCTACTCCTTTTACAAGTCGAATCTCATCCATGTAGCCACCGAACCGACCATAACCGTTGTCGGACCCGATGTAGACAGGAGAGCTTGCGTTATACAGAGGGTCAGACGTTGTGATTGTGACGCCAGTCTGTACACCGTCGATATAAACTTTTAAAGAACTACCGCTACGAACTAGGGCATAGTGATGTTCTGTGTTAGCTGTGAATCCTCCAATAGAAATGGGAGAGAGCCATGCTGATCCAGTAACGGAAAAGTAAGTGTAAAGTACCGACCCATTAAGGAAAATCAGAAACGGGGAATACTCAGCATTTGAGTTTCTTTGTACACACAAAACCTGAACACTCAGAACATGAACTGGGCGAAAGAAAAACTCCAAAGTGAAATCTTCGTCCGCAACATCAAAAGCTGGAGAGTCTGGAATTGAAAAATTCCCGTTCACAGAATCAAACTGCATCGCACCATCAAACTTGTGGTTTCGAATGATGCGGAGACTTCCGTCTTCCGTGACAGTATGAGAGTGCGAAGAGCTATCTACTATTTCGGTGTCTCCTTCATCTCCTGTTGCTTGAATCAGAAGTGCGGTGTTTGACCATTCTGGATCAGATACCCCGACAGGATGTCTGGTTGCAGGAATATCGTATGTAGCAAAATTATAACGAGCCGCTTTAGTAATGCGAACTTCGTCAATGTACCCGTAAAATCCTGCATTAGAATTAGCATCATCACCTATAGTAATAGGTCCTGTGCCGTTGTTTATGATCGCCGTACCCATGTAATAGGGTTTCGAGACTATCTCACCGTCAATAAACATAGCGACCCAAGCGCCCTGCCGCACGACTGCGATTTTGAACCATTCGTTGAGTTTTGGCCATGTGGTAAGGGGAATGGCATATATGGCTGACCCAGTGTTGTAATAAAATCCTAAACTGGGACCAATCCCCAAAAACCAGCTAAGACTTCCACTCGTCCATCTGGAGAGTATTGTTCTCGAATTTGAGCTTGTGGAGTAGCACCAGCACTCTATAGTAAAATCTCCATTACCAAGTTCCAAATCTGGATCGTCTGCGATGCTCAAATAAGAAGAGCCATTTACAGACAAAGAGGTGTTTCCAAATTTAGCTTGATCTGTTGAGGTTTGTGGTGTGCCAGATGTGCTTACTACATGACCAAATGACGATGAGTCCGTAAAAGTGGATTCTCCGTCTTCCCCCTCCATTTTCAGCAAAAGAACTGTATCGTCCCAATAAGGATCACCAGAATCTTCTGGCAACGTTTCGGTTTCAGGTGGATGCGATGAAGTGTATCTTGCGACATTCTTGGTGATCCTCACGTCATCGACAAGTCCTACAACGGGATACAAATTTGCTGCTCCGTATTTTCCGATGTAGAGATCATCTGAGTTACTGAGTGATGCCGACGATGTCCCTGACCCGACTAATTGACCGTCCCTGTACATCAGGACAGTCTCTCCTTTTCTTGTCACGACGTGATGGCACAAATCATTGTTCGTTGGATTTGTCCATGTTGCCACCACCATGGTTCCATTCAGGTATGTCCGAAATTGAGAAGTGGCGCTGTAGCTTTGTATCACTATTCCGCCCGCACCTACGTAGCCCTTGTCATAAATAGTCTGGTTTGATTGAAAAGTCTGGAAAGCATACCAAAACTCAATGGTAAAATCCCCAGTTCCAAAATCAAACTCCGAAGAATGAGGAATTTGTAGTGAGCCTCCATTATCAAGGTAAAGTGATGTCGGAAAATTTGGTTTGTTGCGAATTTTTGCATTACCATTCGCCGTGATGGTGTGGTTCCAAAAACTGGAATCCACAATGGAAGTAGCACCGTCGGCGTCATCAGCATGGACGAGCAAAGATGTGTTGGCACGGAAGTTCGGGAATGCTGCCGTTGGAACAGTCGTACAATCCCTAGCTACGCCCACAGTTACACGAACATCATCAATCCAAGAGCGTGAGTAATTAATGTTTCCATAGATTCCGCCTATATTTACATCTCTAACGCTACCATCGTGAGCAGTGGCAATTGTTGCCGAAGAAATAAGAGAGCCATTGATTCTGAACTCGAAGTTAGAGCCAGATCGAGTTACTGACACATAATAAAATGTGCCTAGCGTCATGTTTATAGCTGATGTGCCTATAACCGTACTTGTTGCAAAACCGTTGAAAGAAATCTGAATCCGAACATCATCCGTTCCACTAGCCCCTATTCTTAAAAACTGCGATAAAAAAATCGTTCGACCATTGATAAAACCGCTGCTTGAATCTGGAGCTACCCATAACTCCACTGTCCAATCCTCAGTTGTAACACCAAATCTTCCATCGTCTGTTACAGTGAGCATATTATTATTCGCTCTTGCTGATTGAGAGCCTGCTCCCCATTTTTTGACGCTAGAATCAAATGTTGCAGAATTGACTGTGACTGTTGCGGGAGAACTAGACGAATCTAAGAAGCTAGATTCGTCATTATGCAGCAATAAGACCACGTTATCGAAATACGGATCTCCCGGTTCTTCTTCAACTGTAGATGAAGCTCTAAAAGATTTTCTTCTATTTGGAAGTATTACCATATTACTGGATTAGTATTTAGTTCTTTATATTGTATAGATACGCCAATCAATCTTGCATCAACACCAAGAGTGTCGCTTGCATCCCCTACTTCTCTTGTTACTTCAAAAATTATTAAATCTCCAAGAGCAGGAGTTCCACCAACTGTCAATGCAGACGAAGCAGATGAAATGTGCGAATCGTCCGCTGTTATAAGAGTGTCTGTTACTAACTGTTCTGTTCCATATGCAGAGTCTATAGCATCATCATCAGAATTTGCTTTAGCTCTAATACCAAATACAACAGATCCTGATCCACTAGCAGCAGTCCAATAAAATTTTACCATTATTGTTCCTAAATCCCACTCATCAGGCATTGCCAAAGAAAAATTAACACCTTCCTCTGTCGCCGCATCAAAGTCAAAAACATCTAAATTTACACCATTTGTAGCAAATTCTACTGTTTGAGGATCAGCACCATTGGTAGTTCTTGGAACCATTGCACCTGCACCAATCCATATATCTCTATATAATCCAACGGGTGTTGAGCTTAGAGCGGACAAACTGACAGTATTACCATTAGAAATAGATAAAACTCCATTTGAGTCGTTGAAAGATAGTGTTTGAGGAGAACCACCTGTGCCCCAGTTACCACTTTCTGATTGGACTGTTGTATATGTGCTTTCCCAATTTGCTGTCAGTTCTCTTACCGCAGTATCTGCTCCAGACCCTCCCCCAGCACTCCACGTTGCACTATTAGAATTAACAGTTGTGTATACTGATGTGTTATTAGCGCTTTGAGCCGAGAAATCAGTATAAGTGTTCTCCCAATTCGCGGTTAATGATTTTACGTCAGAGCCTTGATAATTCCATGATCCACTTGTATCATAAACTGTTGTATAAGTGTTCTCCCAATTCGCGGTTAATGATTTTATATCGCTTCCTTGATAATTCCACGATCCACTTGTATCATAAACTGTTGTATATGTAGAATAATAATTAGCACTCTGTGTTAAATACTCTGTATATGTACTATCCCAGTTAGCACTATTGGATTGAACAGTAGAGTAAACTGATGCATTGTCACCACTTTGTACGCTAAAATATGTATAAGTGTTCTCCCAATTAGAGGTTAGTGATCTTAATTGTGTATCGACTGATGTATCAATTGCCCACTGAGCACTACTTGTGTTAACAGTAGTATATGTACTCTCCCAATTAGATGTTAATGATTTTACATCTGTACCTTGATAATTCCAAGTATCAGCAGAATTAGATTGAACTGTAGAATAAACTGATGTATTATCAGCACTTTGTGTATTAAAAGATGAATATACACTACTCCAACTACTGCTATTGGTTTGAACATTCGTGTATGTTGAATTCCATTGTTGTGAATTGCCAGACTGACTGTAAACCTCTCCGGTCGTTGAAAGTGTTCCTGTTAGTGTACCTCCTGATAGAGGTAAGTAATTTGTTTCAAGAGCCTTTGGATACCACACACCTGATAAAGAATTAAATGTTAGAACATTGTCGTTTTCAGGTGTTATATTTGCAACATCATGCAATTCGTCAAGATGATATCCATGTTCAGCTCTAACAAAGAAACCACGTTTATTACCATTTACAGATATTACCATTGCTGCTGGTATATCTTTGTTTGGTGCTATTGGTGGTGTAGATGTAAATTTTCCTGCTTGTGTAGCACTTGGGTACAAGATAGTACCAATTGGCCACGCACTCAATGCACCTACATCATCTGTTGCTTGTACTTGACTCGCTACAACATCACGAACCTTACCAAATGTTGTGATAAAGCCAAAATCATTATCAGCTAAATCTTGCGTAGCAACACCTAAGAAATATAACTCATTAACATCATTTACACCTGCTCTATATGCACTAACAGTAATGTTACCAGAGCCTCCTCCCGATGCACCAGAAGCATAAACTGGCATTCCATTATATATTATTTCACCTGATGTATTTTTAACTTGAATCAATGTCTCTTGACCAAGTTGCAAAGTAACGCTATCATTAATACCTAAATTGAGTGTGGATTCTTCAGCATTCCATGTCAACAGTCCTGGTTCTGAAGCTACACCTGCTGTCAAAGTAAATTGTATTGAATCAATAGCAGTAATATCGCCTTGAATTTCTAAATCACCAGTCAATGTGCCGCCCGAAAGTGGTAAATAGTCACCAAAAACAGCAGGTCCATTACCACTTAATGCAGATAAACTAACAGTGTTTCCATCGCTTATAGAAAGCAAACTTGAACTTTCATCAAATGAAAGATTCTGTGGTGTACCTCCCGCGCCCCACGCAGCACTGTTTGTGTTAACAGTTGTATATGTATTATCCCAATTAGCAGTAAGAGATTTTACATCAGAGCCTTGATAGTTCCACGATCCACTTGTATCATAAACTGTTGTGTAAACATCGTTCCAATTAGCACTACTGCTGTTAATTATCGTGTATGTACTCTCCCAGTTCGCAGTTAATGCTTTTATATCACTTCCTTGATAATTCCAATCACCACTACTAGAGTTAACATTTGTATATACACTATCCCAATTAGCACTGTTTGATCGAACAAGAGTATTTACAAATACATCTCCACTATTACTACTACTCAATGCAGATAGGCTAACTGTGTTTCCGTAGCTTATAGAAAGGGTGTTAGAGTCTTCATCAAATGAAAGATTTTGTGGTATACTTCCCGCGCTCCACGTTGCACTATTTGACTCGACAGTAGTATAAGTACTATTCCAATTAGCACTATTACCACTTACATTTGTATAGAGATATGTTTGTGGTATATTATATGATCCAGGATCTCTCATCCTAGTTATTTATTTACCCAACTACTAAGCCGCGCATATTAGTAAATACTGTACTTACAAAATACACACTCTCGCAACTTAATTATATTTTAATTCTCTGTACATTAGGCAACATTTCTTTCATTTGCTGTAATGAATATTTTCTAGCAAAAGGTGTATCTCTTACATCGATGCGCTCACACTTAAAGTCTCTAGGAATTGTTTCAATTTGAGATCCCTTGAAGTAACCATAGGTAACTTTAAGACCTTGAGGAATAGTTTTTATTGATGTATCTTGTATATTCAGTACAATATCTATATATAAATAATCTGGTAATGATGTTATTCCAGATCCTGTAATGTTTAAACTCTTGCACTTTAAGGTTCGTGGCAAGGTTGTAATATTTTTGCAATATTGTAATTGAAATATGCCATGTACTGTTAATTTATCTGGATTTAAAGCGGCAATTTTTGAATTTTGTAAATTTAATTTACCATTCACTTCAACGATATTTTGCAACGAACTAATGTTTGAACCGCTTAGATCCACTTCCCTGTCTATAGAGCGTATATTATTTGGTAATGTAGTAAATGGTGCGCTTCTTAAATCTAATATTTCACCTTCATACCTACCTTCTAACCAATCCTTTAAATTTTGCTGTGATTTTATTCCAAGCTGTTTGTTGCGTTCTAGATATATTTTTTTATCTACAAATATATCTTTTGTGGTTTTACCATCTAAAAACGGTTCAATAATTTTTAAATATTCAGAAAAATCTTGTTGAGGCATAGTTTTGTCGGTAGCTGTCACACCAGATAACCCTTTGGCATATTGATTACCATCTTCAGGCCCAACAACAACTGCTACTATCAAATATTGATTACTGTTGAACTTTTCGTGTTTATATAAAAGTTGTTTTAATCTGTCAGATTTTATGCGTATAAAATAAAATGAATAATATTCACCATAAACATATTCATTCCAATGCTGATCGTTGTTAAATGTTATGCACCAATTTGAATCTACTAGCTTGCCAGTCGCAGGATTCACTCTGTATCTAAATTCTGATAATCCCAGCTTTCTTGATGCGGCATGTGTTCTTGGAGCAACAACTATAATATCATCATTATTCACCTCTACATCATAATCTCCTTTTAGTTGCTTAGTGGATGTTGTTTCGTTATTTTGTTTTAATTCATCAATTGCAGTTGTTAATTCTTCTAATGACTTATATAATTGAATGTTTTTGGCTGCTCCCTCAAATCTGTTGGTTTTGCTTAAATTGTCAAATTCTTTGACTGCATTCGTTAATGCTTGTAAATTAGGCTGGGGCTGTTTAATCCATTGCGCTGCCATCCAATCAACATATTTGAATTTTTCTTTTGTTGGATCAACGGCTTTGAGTCTATTAAAATCTTCTTTCGATAATTTACCATTAGCTACAAGCTGTTTAGCCATTTGTGTACCTTCATTAATTACTTGCAAGTACAGTGTATGTATATTAACATTATCAACAGCAAGCTTGTAGCCGTGTTGTTCAGAGCCCCCCGCAGGTGCACCACCTAAATAATCAGCAGGAGAATACTCTATATTATCTTTTGTTTTTGCTTTTGCTTGTTTATCTTTTGTTTTTGTTTTTGCTTGTTTATCTTTTGTTTTTGTTTTTGCTTGCTTTTGCTGCAATTCTTTTTTATATTGCCTTCTTGCAACTTTAGACATTCCAAGATTTTCATCATATAAATCCCAAAACAAAGCTTTAAATAAATCTTTTGCGTCTTGTTTTATTGTTTTTACCACATGTTCTGCTGGCTTAAAAATTCCTTTTTCCATGGCCTTTTCAGCAGTAACAACGACTTTGCCATTGATAGTAATATCACCAGGCAAAATCAAATCAAAAATATCTTTGATGTGCGGTCGCGCAAGGCTGCGAAATTTTTTTTTCTTAAAAAAAGAGTCCATCAATTCACCTGTTGGGTCATAATAATGCACACGATGTGCAGCGCCATCTACTGCATCATTCAAAGATGCATCTTCATCTTCATAACCATGCTCATCTTCATAATCATGTTCATCAGTAAATGCTCTTGGATCAAGATTGCTTTTTTTAGCTGTTTCTACGCATGCATCAACAATTGGTTTTTGAATTTGTTCGATGTACGGTGCATAAGTTCCACTACATGCAATCAACATTTCTAAAATTTGCTTGTTAATTTTGCCATTTAAAAAATCATGATGCAACTTGTTTGATAGTGCATTTAGTTTTTGCTCTGCAGCATCGCCAAAGCCCTGCACAATGCCAGATCTCCAAAGAATTTGTTGAATGTTTGTAACAGAAACATCTTCAGTTAAGTCATAAACAACTTTTTTAGCTACATCAGCAGCCTTTGCAACAGGATTAGTTATTAAAGATGCAGCAGTTCCTACTGCTTGTTTAAGAAAATCACGGCGTGAGCCTTCATTCAATATTTGCTGCGCATGATTTTGCGCATATATTTGATGATACTTTTCGTTAATTAACTGCAGATCCTTGCTGGTCATAATTTACAAGTATTTATTTTAATTTTGCACTTTTGCAGCAAAATTGCATTATTCTGTTGCCGATGCACTAACATTTGCTAATTTTCAAATAAATCGATGTTCTTATTAACCCTAAAAATATCACCGCATACGCAATGCAAAATGAAAATTTTGCATTGCTAACTTTTGAAGAATATTTTAATAGAGTCTTATATGCCAGGTAATCAACGCCACTATTAATATACTTACCCAACCACTATGCCGCGCATATTAGTAAATACTGCACTTACAGAATTAATAGCAGTAAAGAGTGGCTTAGAAACATATCCAACTTGAACTGGTTCAACTAACGTCGCGCTACCTGCAACTGTATCACTTAAGAAGTAAATGAATCCTGGTTCAAGTGAATAAGGCGGTACAAATAGACCGTTTACAGTAATAGTGTAATCGTTTCCTGATTTACCGGTTACGATACCAATCACATCTGCACTCAATGGTGTTGTTGCAATAGCAGGAACGAAAGTTTCATCTGCAGCAACATACACTGCGTCATTTAATTGTAGTGTTGGAGTGGTCTGTGTTATTGTAAAGCTGCTTTGCGCGCTTCCACCACTTTGTATAATTG
>Ga0136656_1000069_pt1 | contig 28511 bp, 47 predicted proteins | sample CPBDNA_9_FD_94862 | JGI IMG/M metagenome (GOLD analysis project Ga0136656, IMG submission 94862) | Freshwater to marine salinity gradient microbial communities from Chesapeake Bay, USA - CPBay_Sum_15_0.8_DNA (version 2) | ecosystem: Environmental > Aquatic > Marine > Coastal | place: USA...
ACTGTTCTATCTGTTGTATCTTGTGTAATTTGTAAAGTAAAACTTGAAACACCATTAGTTGGAACATTAGTAAAATCTATATCTGTAATATTTTCAGTTAAAGTAATTGTTCCTGTGTTTCCATTTGCTAAATCAATAGATACAACACCACTAGAACTTGTTACAGCAACATCTGTTTCTGCATAATCTTTTAATACTATTGCACTTGCTGTTTGGTCTGCAAATGCTACTGCACTATCAATAGCTAAATTTAATGTTACTGCACCTGATGTTCCACCACCAGATAGATTTGTACCAGCTGTAACACCAGTTATATCGCCCTCGCCAATATAACCTGCCCACGCTGATCCATTGTAAAACTGTAATTCGTTGGTATCTGCTAAATAACAAAACATACCCTCTACTGGACTTGTTATTTGTGCGTCCCTTGCTGTACTATCAGCAAATATTGAAATGGATTGTTCCATTAAGTAATCATTTACATCTGCTGCTGTTAAGACTTCGCCAACTGCAAAAACTTTAAATCCGTTTGCCATATTTTTAGTTTATCCCTTTCTTGTTTACTTTAATTGTATGTGTCATTAATACCCTAACTTATCATCATCTAATTGACCAAATAAAGCGTTATCTAAACGTAAAAATGCTTGTACATCTGCGTTAGATAGCTTATATGAACAGCTAAATATATCAGGTGTAATGTTATAACTTATACTATCAATAACTTCTAAAGATGTTATTTGTGCTGGACTACCACCACCAGGTGGTGTTAATTCTACTTGTATTACGTCCCCAACTTCACGACTTAATATTGTATTTTGATTACCTGTAGTTGCTTCTGTTAAATCAACAATTAAATTATCAAAACGTATTAAAGCTGAACTATATTTACCAAGTAAAAAGTTTGCTGCGTCTAAAACATCACTATCACTATTGTTATACAATCCTGATCTGCTTAATGTTCTAATTAGATATTTACCTTGTGAAGCAACGTCCTGTACTGTTTGTGTTGTACCACTTAAACGTTCTAATGAAATAATATTATAAATTTCATTGTCATCATTTATATAATCTACACGCAAATAAGGTACATCTGAACCATCATCACTAAATGTAGCGTCTGGTGTGCTTGGAAACGTTGTATGCCTTGATTTAAACGTTAATTGGCCATTTTTAGCCATAAATAATAAACCATTTTCAGAACGTTCAATATTTTGTAAAACTGATAATGTATTTTCACTTAAACCACTTAATGATTGCATTGTGCTTATACCAGTTTCAATACTTCTACCAGCACCGAATTTAACATTAGCGTTATCTAAAACGTTGCTAATTAAAGTACCACTATCTGTACTGCTAAATGAAGCGTCTATAAGTTGTGTATTAGCAATCTTCATAAAACCATCATTAGCTACAAAATCAGCAAAAGAGTTATTTTTATCAGGATAAGTAAGGTTTATATCTGTAACGAAACCCACATATAAATTTTCATACGTTGATCCACCATTAGTTGTTGCGTCCACGTGTAATGTAATTAATGGTTCAATACCAGGATAATATGGACTTGATGTATTGGTGTTTTCATATTTACGTGCATTATTTAATAATCGTACTGAACACGAACCTGCAAAAAAGCTATCTGTGTCCCTTGATCTACCACGATTAATACTTATGCTTTGTACATCACTTGTAACATCTGTTAATGGTGTTGCACCACCTAATTCAGCACTATCTAAAACACCACGAACTAAATCATCAAGTGCAAATGTGTTTTGCGTAAAACCTATGCGAACACGTACTACTGGTGCTGCCATTATGAAATTGTTATAACTCTACTTAACGCACCCTCTGTACGATTAAATTCTTTTAAACCCTCAACAACAACACGTTTTGCGTCTTGTGGATTAGTTACAGCACCATTAAAGTTTACTGTAAGTGATGGTTCGCCAAATGTTTTTAATCCACCCATACCTGCTATTGTTGCTGCACCCCTTACTGGATCAGCAATAGTTGATGGTGCTACAGCAGCAACGTCTTTAACTACTTTTGGTATAGTATCAGTTATAGTTTTAGCAGTTGATGTAGTACCCATACCAATACCACTTACAGTTTCTACTGCTTGACCAGCAAGTTTTGCAATTTTATCAAGTGCCATTTCATACTTACCGTCTGCTAATTTTTCCAATGCTTCATTATATTTTTCTTGTGCTTCAGCTAATTGAAGCATTATATCTATATTTTTACTTGAAACATCATTAAGTTCTTGCTGTTTATCTTTAACATTTTCAGTTGCTTCTATTTCTTTTTGACGTAAATTTTCTTTATCTTCAAGTAATTTATTAATGCGTTCTTGCACTCTAGTTGCTTCATTTTGTGCGTCTGCCAAATCACGTTCTGCTTGTTCAACATTTCTATCTGATCCAACAGCTTCATCACGTAATTCATTTAAACGTTCTTGTGCAAGTTGTAGTTCAAGTATTTTAATTTCGCTACCATCTTGTTCTTCAGTTAAGCGTTGTATTGTTTCAATTTGACGCAATATTGCTAAACGTTCTTCAGCTGTAACTTCTTTAGCTTTTTCTTTTGCTTTAACTAATGCTTCTTCTTTATCTTTAACGTCCTGATTTGCAGTTGCTAAATCATCATTAGCCATAGCAATAGTTTCATCAATATCTAATAAAGATTTGTTTATATTAACTAAATCTTCCTTTGCACTTTGTAATGCTTTAGTAGCAGCTTTTTCACGGTCTAATATTGATGTAATTCTATCCCTTGCACTTAATAGTGAACTTAAATTAGGTAATAAATCTTTTTGTATTGCTTCTGCTTCTTCTTTTGCTACACGTGTTGCTTCTTGTTGTTCACTAATAAGATTATTAAGCATATCTTGTTCTTTTTCAATTTCTGTTCTTGCGTCTACGTGTGCTGGTGTATATTGATCTTTGTAAATCCTTGAATAATATTCTGTCATAGCAATACCACGCTGAATTGCTATGTTTTTTGCTTTTTCCCTTGCTTCTTGTTCTTGTAAATATGAACTAGTGCCAACTACGTAATTACCAAAATTACCCATTTCAACACCATATTTTTTAGCTATAGCATTACCTTTGTCCATTTCAGTATTTACGTGTGTAAAAGCGTCTACACCTAATTCAACAGCACCAACAACAATATCTAATATTTTGCCTAAATTAGCAAAACCTTTTTCCAATATAGGAAGTAATACTGGTGCAAGTATGCTAAATAAATCTGCAACCCTTTGAATTATTGGTGCAAGTTCTTTCATTATTGGTGCAAAACCTGTACCAACTTCTTTAATTAAATTACTAAATACTGGTAATAAATCAGTTGCAATAGGTAATAATTGTTCGCCTAATTCAGCTTGAACTTGCTTTAATTCGCCTTTTACTTTATTTAATCTACCAGCAAAACTTTCGCTTTCTGCGTTTAAATAACCTTGTGATACAGCAGTTTTTTCTTGTATCAATGAAAGTGTTGCTAATGCTTTTTCTTGTTGGGTAACTTGTGCATAGTTGCTTTTACCAGTTTGTAAAAATGCCCTAGCTTTTACATCAGCTTCTAAAATTGTTACACCATAGGTTTTAAGACTTTCTCTTTCGCCTAATAGTGCTTTAGTAAAACTTTCTATGACTGGTTTAGCACCACCTTGAACGTTATTAAATGCTGCTGTGTCCCCAGCAAGTATTGCTAATTCTTGTGATAATTTGGCACTTTCTTCTTGCGTAAAACCAATACCTTGTGTAATAGCACCTGTTGTTTTTAATAAATCTTTTAATTCAAAATCTGCTAAACCAGCTTTGTTTGCAAATTCATCAATAAATGGTGTAATATTTTTAACAGCATTACCAAATGTAACTTCAAACGCTGTTCCTGCTTCTGCTGCATTAGACGCTGTTTGAATAGCTTGAATACCAGCTGCTGTAGCTGCTGCACCGATAATACCAAAACCTGCAACTGCTGCACTACCGATTTTGCCAACTGATCTAGTGAAACCACCTAAAGCTGTGTCTGATTTATTAATTGCACGTAATAAACTATCAGCGTCCCCAATAAAAGCATACCTAAGTCTTTTTTCTGCCATTATGCTGCTTTCCCTATTTTAACTAATCCTGTTTTACCACTTGTTGATAATCTTATTGGTATATCTACTACTTTGTTCATTTGTGTTGTTATTTGTATTTGTTTAAAAACTTTTTCTAAATATTCTTCTTGTATTTGTGGTAATGCATTTCTAATTGTTTTGCCAACTACATAACCACCGAAACCAGTTTGAAATGCTTTATCGCCAACAAAACGCCTATATAAACGTCCTGCACCTGGTCTTGATCTAGGTAATGTACCTAAACGTGCTTGTGTGTAATATCTGTAACGCTGACCTTTATTTGTGTTTTTTGGTACTGGTTGATAAATACGACCAAATTCAAGTGATAAAACTGCGTTATTTCTATGACCTTGCAATTCTATACTTGCTTGATTTTGCCTAGCACGACCTTTGATACCTCTAACACCTCTATCCCTACGCAATACTGGTCTGCCTTGCACGGTTTGTTGTTTACCAAGTGTTATAGCGTCATTTGAAACTTCATCTGCTATTTCTTTATTAACCCTACGTATTGTTTTATTAATATCTTTATCTAATTCTTTAAACTGACGTAATAATTGATTTAAACCAGCAACACCAACTGAACCTGTAATTGTAGAAGTTCTACCCCTACCCATTTGTTCAATTTTTGCCATATTTAACTTTTAATACATCAGCAATAGCGTATATTAATTCTAAATCGCTATTTAGTAATTCATTTGGACTTAGACCTGTTTGCACACTAATAGTGGCAATCAAATCTATTACTTGGCTTTTGGGGTATCACTTGAAAATTCCTTTATATTAACAACTTTACCTAAAAAGTCATCAAAATTATCAGTTTCCCCTTTGCGTTTAGCACCTAGCCAAGCCAAATATGCAGCGTGTTCATACCTTGCTTCTTTTGGATCAGCTAGAACGCTAAAACCTACGCCAAATTGTCTTTCAAATGCAACTAAATCAACTGGTCTAATATCAGCTTCTTTTTTTGTGCCGTCTTGATATTCAATTATGTAACCTGAGTTCATAATATTATTTTAACCCTCTTGATTTATATATGTTGTATTTTACTAAGATGTTGCCCTAGTAATTGTTCCAGAAGTTGGGAACGATACAGACATTGTTGCTAGTTCGCCAACACCATTTGCTACTGGACTATGTTGAGTTACTAACACATTACCAGAATAACTTGGGTTAGTTGAACTTACAGCACTTGATGTTGGTTTAACAACAAAAGCTGTAGTTGAACCTAACAATGGCCATAATGTAGCGTCTACTTCTGAAGCTGCGAAATCTTGTTGAAATTCAATAGATAAATTTCCACTTTTTAAACCACCTGTTCTTTCAACAAATGTTGAACCCATAGCCGTAGTCGTTATTTCTTCAGCTGTAATTTCTAACGTAACACTTGAAACGTGGTCTGATAGATCAACGCTATTCAAGGTTACACTAGCGTCTGTTAAAACAAATTTTGCCAATGTAAACTCCTTTCAAACTTAATTTTATAGATAAGTAATGAAGTTAAGTTGTGTGTGTTATTCTATTCCGATTGTTGCGTGTATTGAAAAACTAGGTGTAGTTCCACTAATTGTATAATTTAATCGCCAATAGTCATCTGTAATTGATCCAGCTAAACTTTGAAAATCTGCACCTATTGCAGTTATGTCTGTAAATGTTATTTGATCTGTTGGACTTGTAAAACTAGCGTTGTCATCTGATTGCAATTTGAAAGTAACTGTTGGTGTTGATGTTCCACTAACTGCGTAACAATGTATCGCTACATATATCTTTTCACTAGCACCAACTGCACCTAATTGTATTCCTGATGAATTACCACTACTAGATAAATCACTATCTATTTCTACTTTGCCTTGAACTACTTTATCTGCTGATTGTGATTTAGAAATACTAAATGGTGCAATTTCGCCTATAGCACCAAACATTGAATAACTAAATAACCTGGACTTCATAAAGTATGCTGTATTGCCTACACCTGCGTCTGGAACTGTTGTAACGATTAATTCATTACCTATAGAAGCACCAAGTAATGCGTCTGGTTTTTCTGCACCAGCTTCAAAAAATCCGTCCATTGATAAGCTACTATCTTTAATACCACCCAACATTTGCCTAAAACCACCACTATTAATTACCGTAGCGTCTAATTGTTCAGCTGTTATATCTAAATTTACACTTGTTATGTGGCTTGATAAATCATAACCACCACTAAAAACCTTACCGTCATTAAAAACAAATTTTGCCATTATTTAACTTCTTTTTTCTTTTTTGAATTTTCTTTAATAATAATAGCTTCTATGTGTCCACCCTTTATTAATGACTTAGCAACTTCTTTGTCATCAATATTGATAATGTCGCCTTTTTCTTTGCCTTGTACTTTTTTATTTCCTATAATTTTGTATTTCATTAATTTGTACCTTTTGTTATTACTTGCACTTCTACATTTGCACCGATTGCGTCAATACCATTTACGCTAACATCAGCACTTATGTTTGATACTGATACTGCCCTTGCGTCTGTATCAGTTAATCCTAAAGTTCTATTATTAAATATAGTTTGTCTTATGCTGTTATTACCTTGCCCTGTAATATAGCCGTGCAACTTATCTTGTGCAGTTCTGCTATCAGCACGTTGTACTGCAACTAAAACATCAAATGTATAACGATCAGTTCCCCTTTGCATAGCTAAATCAAATTCAATTTCAGTTGGTACAATAAATGCTGCTGGGAAGTTTAATCCCATATCAGGTACGTTGTCATAACAACGTAATCCAGAAATATTACTTAAAACTGTTTTCATACCATCTGTTATTTCAGCTAATGTAGCCACTATGCAACCCCTAAAACTGTGCCTTTGCGAAATGGTGCTATTAGTCGTGTAATTTCTCTATTTTGTTGAATATTTACTACACCAAAATCCCCAACACCAGCAACACCAAGTGGTGCATTACGCATAGCAAATAATTCACTAGCTAACATTAATGTAGCTTGTTTAATTTGACTTGGTACACTTGGCCAACCCCAATTCGCAGTTATTTCAGCACGTGGTCTATTGCTTGAATAATCCATTGGCCATTCGTTATTGCCATCACTAATAAGTTCAATAATATAATATGGATTTCCTGTAATACCATCAACAATGCCATTTATTGGAAGTACCTGGTATTGATTAGATGATACTGTTATTTCGTATGTGCCATCATCATCATCATCATATTTAACTACAAGTCCTGTAGTTGTTGAAATGTCATCTACACGTAATCGGTATAAATCGTTTACAAAAAACTTTCGTGCAGTAGCTAATCCATCAGCGTAAAAATATCTGCCACAAAAAGCGTCTATTTGACGACTAGCTGCGTTTACTGCGTCATCAATTAAAGTATCATCAGCTGTATCGCTTGTAGGTATGCCAACAAACGTCTTTAATTCATCTTGTGTACAGTAACCATTTGTAATTGCCATAAAGATTACCTACCTTTACGACCTTTACCAGTATTACCTTTCATTTTCTTACTCTGATGTTTTGGCATTAATCCTACTTGTCTTTTTTAACTACTTTTTTTTCAGCTTTAGGTTTCGCACTTTTATTTTCAATGCTACCACCAGCTTCTTTAATAGCTTTTTTAACTTCTTCAGCACGATCTGCTTTGCCATAAATCTCGTAATGTTTTAATTCTTTTTTTAATGCTTCTATTAATTTTTTATCTGCCATAATTTTACTTTCTGTATGCAGTTTGGTGTATCAGTTGCCTGACACACCAAGACTACAATTTTAATTAAAAGGTTGGTGTTACCAATCCTGTTCCACTCATCTTTGAAATACCTAGTGGGTATCTACCAGAAGCAAAAGCGACATATCCATAAACAACTAATTTAGTTGTTAATGAACCTGCGTTTGTTTCCTCAAATTTAAGCTGGAAGATGTTATCTTCAAACAAAATATGGTCATCAGCTTTAACTAAGTAAATTTGATCCTCGTTAGTACCTGCACCAGCGTTTGTTACAACGTTAGCGTCTGTAATAACTGGAATACCTAGTAAGTTTCCAACGACATTACCATATTTAGCTGCTTCGCCTACACCGATTGCATTTTGTGGTGCATTACCTGTAGGTACAACTAATGGTCTGTTTGAACTATCAACACCTGCACAAATGAAACCCCAACGTCTTGGGTGCATAATAAATGCTGTTGGTGGTGCAAATCTGTTGCTGTTGATTTCTTGAACTTGATCTGCAAGTTTAGGATATAATTCGGCAACTGTTGGACTTGCGTCTGTGTAAGTTGTTTCATTAACACCTGAAACTGAAGCAATACCTAGTGGTTGTCCTGATGAACCAGAACCATTAAGCATTAAGTTATCAAGTTTTGTGTAATAAGCTGCTACCAAGTCTTGGAAGATAATGTTTTCCAAGCTGAAACCTGGTTGCCCACCTCTTTCAAGTGCTTGTCTTGAAACATCTTGCTGACCTGCGATTGTATCTACATTAACGGTCAATAAGGTATCGTCCATATTGGTTTCTTGTACAGCTGAATTTTCAGAAGCCTGTTCGGCTGCTGCTGATCCAGTTGTTATTCTTGATATTTCAATTTTGTTACCAAATGCTGGTAATGCTTTTTTAGGAACAGCATTATAAAATGCAGAACCTGCTCTTGCAATAGGTGCGAACTCGTCAATCATATACTGTGGTACGACCAATCCAGTAAATGCACCAGTTCCAACATCTCTAGCTTCAAAATTTTGGTGTTTGTTTAATCTTTCTTGTGCTTTAAAGTCGCCTGATCTAGCAGCGTATGCGTCTGCAATAAAAGAGTGTTGTCCACCCTTTCTATACATATCTGGTTCGCTGACTTCTACAACAGCTTCTTTTTCGCCTAAGTCATCATCTTCAACACCAAGTGCCTTACGGCTTTCTTTTACTGCTTTTAAAGTTTCAGCAGCTTCTCTTGCTTCTTCAATCTTTTCGTTCATAGCTTTGATTTCAGCGTGAAGTTCGTTTGATCTTGCAAATTTCTTGTCAAAATCTTCCCCAGCTTCCATTTCATCAAGTTCTGAAACAAGACCGTCAAGTTCAGCTACTTTTGCTTCTCTAGCTTCAATTAACTTTTTCAATGTTATTTTCCTTGTGTTTATTTCTTATACTTCTGCGTAGAGTGTGGTAGTTAAGTGTGATACACGGCTATAACCACGGCTATACGTCTTTAGCGAATACCGTCCCTTTCAAGTTTCATTTTTAACAAATCAACTTTAGGATTGCTTCGCTTTTTATCAACGTCATTACTTTCAGCAACTTTGTTAATAAAACTTTCTAAAACTTCAGCAGCTTTTTCGCCACTTCTAGCTTCTACTAATTCTTTATGTAGGTTTTCTAATTCAACTCCACGTAGTTTTGCACCTGCCCACGGATTAGCTGGATAAGTTACTACTGATACATCAAATAGTCTTGCTTCGTTCACTTCCCTGTTTTCGCCACTAATATCAAAATTATCTTTAATAGCTGCAAAAGCAAATGACATTTCATTTAAGTCGCCACGTTTCATAGCTGAAGCAACTTCTGCAACTGTTGGGTTTGATGGATCAAGTTCAGCACGTACAAATAAACCATAATCATCTTCTTCTAGTTGTAATGTACCTGATGATGTTCTTGCCAATGGTATGCCATCGTGATTAACTAAAAATCTAACATCATCTTGTTCTAATAAAGTCTTTTTGAAAGCACCAGGTTTAATTGTTTCATTGTATTGTCCACGACTATCAAAAACACCATAAGGTTTATTAAATACTGAAGCGTAACCTGTAAATAATAAAACGTCTGTATTATCTTCGCTTCTTTGCTCTACTGCACTAAATGTAAAACTTCTATTTTCAGTTTGTCTTTCCATTGTTTTTAGAATAGTATTTCTTTTCTGCATACTAAGCGTTTGTGATATAGAAATTACTTTGTCAAATTTATCCATTAATCTAAACTCCTTTTTTTTCTTTTTTTCTTTTCTAGGTTCTAATTCGCCCTCACTAACAAGTTGTGCAATTTTTCTTTCTGCCCAATCTGCTGCTTTCATTGGTGCTGACCACGGATTAGAACCCCATAATAAAAATGCAACATCACTAGCAACCCAAGTATCTGGATCATTTGGGTTTGTTTTATCTCTATCTAAATCGCTAATGTGTCTTTTATGCCACGCTGCAATACGTACAATTTTATCTATACTAATTTGTTCGCCATTAGCCATTTGCCTTGCTTCACGTTTTGTTTTATCAGTAAGTCCGTCCCCTGCTTTATTTAGATTATCTAAACCACGTTGTGCATTTTCTTGCATAAATTTAGGTGGTGTTCTATCAACTTGCCTTAATTCTGCTTCTTGATCTAAATTGTTTTCTTCTTTTTGTTTAGCTTCATTAATTAAAATTGCTTGTAGTTGTTTTTCAGCTTCTTCGTGTGTTTCGTGGCAACCCATAATAAAACCATCATCTAGTTTTACTACTGCGTGTCCTTTACAATCAGGATTGTCCATTTGTATTTCGTATGGCATTATCTCGGTCTAACGACGGAAATACCGCCCGAAGTGCTTTCACTAATTGCGTATAATTCGTTATCTTGCGGTATTCTTATTTCTAACATTTCGCCATTATCTAAGTGTAAACCGTTAATAGCCGTTACGTTACTTCCGCCTACATACATTTTATTGGAGTGGTTATTATGAATATAAATATGTTGCTCGAAGTTTTGACTATCTAATATTTTAGTAGCCGTATCGGGTGCAATAGTAAAACTTTCGCTAATCATTTGATAACTCGTTTGTTGGGTCGTGTTGATCTACGCCTTGTGGTGTTATTAATGGATCAATTAAAGCACCTTGTAATCCTATATAAAATTTGTCGCCACCCTCGTATGGTTCTAAGTCCATTTTTGACCTAGCTTCGTTTGGTGTCATAACACCTGAACTTATTGCAACTTGATATGAACGTACACGGCTTAATTGGTCGCCACGGCTATATTCATCTGTATCTAATTTAACAAATTGCTTACCTGGTAATAAAGAACTTAAACCATCTTCAATACGCCTAATCCACGGCAATAACGTATGTCTAATAAAAGCTAATCCATTACTTTCAATATTGCTATAAACATTTGAAGCGTCTTTTGATAACAATAAGTGTGCTGGTATTCTAAACACTCTTGCTATTTCATTTACAATTTGTTCTCTAGCGTCAATTAGTTCTGATCCAGCAGAAGCACTAATTGCTTTCCATTTTAAGCCACCTGTTAATACAGCTGGTTTTCTATTTCTATTATGGTTCATTATCCAAGTTTCTTTCAATACATTTGCTTGTTCAGCTGTTAAATCTCTATCTGTTTCAAGTACTGAACTTGGTGTACCACCTTGACCATAAAACTGTGCAATATGTCTTTCCATAGCTAAAGCCAATCCATAAGTGTTTGAATTAGTACGTAATGGACTTACACCAATTAAATTACCTGGATAGCTATACCAAACAAAATGCAACATATTGTCTGATGTAATCTTGCGTTCAAATGAACCTTTTTTACTCATAAGCATATATGTTTTCATACCATTATCCATTTCAACTTTTACTTTCTCTGGGTGTACTGGTGTTAATTGAATTGGTCTGCCTTGTCTATCTTTATCAACCAATATAAATGCGTTGCCGTGCATAGCTAATGAAGTAATTGTTTGATGTATTAAAGAAAACATTGATAAATCAAGACCAACATTTGGTTTTTCTAAAAATTTAGGTTTATCTGTATAAATTGTTTTTTGACCGTCATAACGAAGTGTTTTAACTGGAAGTAACGCAATACTATCAGCAATTAAGGATATTGCACTAAATACAGTTGAAATACCAAGTGCAGACATTTCATTAACTTTTTCGCCTGTATAGTTGTATAGACCACCCTCACGCAACGCTAATAAATCAACTAGATTGCCTAATGCTGCGTCCCTGTTTTCTACTCTTTTGAATAAACTCATCTAACTGTTAAATAACTTCCTAATATCATAAATGCACCAGCGATTATAAACGCAAGTGATACATTAATTGTATATACTCCATAAATTATAAGTGTTGCACCTAGTACTTCAGTTAGTGTTGTTATATAGTTTTTCATCTATCCTTTCCTTTGCTATTTTATAATTAACATCATTTAATTCAATACCTATAAATTCTACATTATTATCTATACAAGCTACACCTGTTGTTCCACTTCCCATAAAATTATCTAATACAACATCATTTGGTTTTGAAGCAATTTTTAATATTCTATCTGCTAAAGCTAGTGGCATTTGTGTTGGGTGTAATCTTTCTGCTTTTGGTATATTATGTGGCACGTACCATACAGAAGTTAATGGATCATCAATACCACAATCAGTATTAAGGTAAATATTATCGCCTTTTGATAAATGGTAAATAATTTCATAATCTAAATGAAACCTAGATTTTGTACTATCAAAACTACCTGCATATTTCCAAATAATATAACTTTTAAAATCTAACTGTTGAAATGCGTTTGTAAATTCAAGCCAATGTGGTGTTCTAAGTTTTTTATTTGCTGTTTTACTTTTAATATTAAAAAATAATTGTCCACCGTCTTTTAATATTCTTTGATATTGCTCAAAAACTTCATCAATAAATTGTGAATATAATTTTAAAAACAATATATCTTTTTTGTCTGCTTTATATCCTGCACCAGATATATCTTCGTATGGTGGACTTGTAAGAATTAAATCAATAGAATTATCTGGTAACTCTTTCATTATTTCTAAGCAATCGCCATTGTATAATTTCATAAATTAATTATTGCAACTTTTGGTTCATCATCTAATGGATCAGGTGCAGTTATACGGTCAAGCATAATAACCATAGCTATTGCAGCGTCAATCTTTCTTTTACTTCTACCCTTTGATAATCGCCAACCCATATCAGTAGTACGTTGTGCTGCTGACATTACTTGATCTGTAAATGTTGGGTCGCCATTGTGTCTTACTTTTGTGTTTGCAATTAAATCATAAGCGTTACCACACGCTGGTATCATACGGCTATGTGTTTGTGGAAAGTTTACCATTGGTACGCCACGGTCTAACAATACTTGTGCTGAACGTTCAAAAAATGCTGGGTCATACGCTACTTCTTTAACTTTGTAGTCTTTCATCAATGAAACAATAAATGCTTCTATTTCTTGGTAATCCATAAAGTTTTCATCATTTGGTAGCCATATCTTTGACATCATATTGATTATTTCATTATCATCTTTTTGACCATACACTATTGCAACGCTATCGTGCCTTAATGCCATATCAACACCTACAAATAAATCAAGACCTGGTTCTAGTTCTAATTGTTCATCTTGACACGCTAACCATTGTTCTATTTCAATCCAGCTTTCTTCTTCTGTTCTAGTCCATTGATTAAGGTGGTAGCGTTGAAACTCGTTTATTGGTAATGATTTATGCCTACGTCTTAAATTTTCTATTGGCCACCAATCATTAGGTATAGCTGGATTTACTTTTTCCCAAATTTTTTCATCACTTGGGTTATCATCTTCTTTTGCACCAATCCATTTAAAATAAAATTCAGGATCATCTTGTTTACCAGCTTCTTTTAATAAACCACGCTGATACATACGACCTGCCATACTATCCATATCGTGACCAGCTGTTGTAATGTTTAGCACTAATCCATCTTTACGTTTAGCTGTATTGTTTGATAATACGTAATGTACACGTTCTAAGTTAATGTTATTCCACTCGTGTATTTCATCAGCTATAAAACAACTATTTCTACCACCATCAGCTGTACCTGCTTTTGCAGCAACTCTAAATGCACGTCCTGGTGCATTTTTAACTTGTATTTCATTTTCAAACGTTTCAACCATATCTCGTAAAAATATACTTTCATTACACATTGTTTTCATAGTTCCAAATACTAAGTTTGCTTGTTCATAACTTGCAGCAGCAACGGCCACTAGTGGACTGGTTACACCTGATCCAAGTAGTTCATACATACCTATTGCTGCTGCTAATGCTGTTTTACCATTACCTTTTGGCAACCCTATTAACGCTTCCCTGTATTTTCTTTCGCCATTATCTTTTATTTCGTATAATTCATAAATAATTGCTTTTTGCCAATCATCAAGTTTAAATGGTTCGCCAAAAAAATCGCCCTCGCCGTGTACACAAAACTTTTCAATAAATTTAACAACACGTGAACCCCTAGTTTCAGGTAAAGTAATCATTTGCACATATTACATTTCTTTATATTTTGACCATCATAAAAATAATCATTACATTTTTCGCACCTAGTTAAATATTCTTTTTGTTTATTATCAACCATTATTCTTCTTCCAACATTAATAAACGTGGATCAAGTAATTCTTTTTCTTCATCTTCTTGTAAAAGTTGTTGTAATTGTTTAAAACCCATTTGTGCTTCGCCAAACGCAATACCAAGTCTTTGTCTTGCTAATGGTGTTAATCCAAGTTCTTGTTCTAGTTTTAAAATCTTTTCTTCTAGTTTTAACGTTAAGCTAATTAATGGATTGATTGTAGGTTGCCCTGTTGATCCAACGCTTAATAAACCTTTATTACCTAAATTTTGTATTGTACGGTTTGCACGTTCGACTTCATCATAATATTGAAACAATCTATAAAAAGCTGGAAAGTCCACTTGTTGTGCTGTACTTGCAAGTTCGCTATCCCAATATTGTTTCCAGTAATTACGTGTTTTAGTAAGCCAACGTGAATTAGCTTTTGGTGTTTCAAATGCTTTGCCACCTTGTATTACACTCAATGAATTATCCCTATGCCCTGTTAATTTATCTTTTTGTTTAGGTATGCGTCCCCTTTTACCCATTATAGACTTTCAATTAACTCGGCTTTTTGACCTGTAAACTTTTCCCACCGATCTATTATTACTTGGCAATACTCTGGATCAAGTTCCATAATAAAACAATTACGTTCAAGTTGTTCACAAGCTATTAAAGTTGAACCACTACCACCATAAATATCTACAATGTTTTGTTTTTCTTTCGAATACTTATCTATAAACCAACTAGATAGTTTTATTGGTTTTTGTGTTGGGTGGTGTCTTTTTTTATCAAATTCTTTTTCTGTACCAAAAATACCTGCCCATTTAATTCTAACTATATCTCTTTTATGTTTAGCTTTTGACCAACATAATTCAAAACAAGAACCATACATTTTATCTGCTTGTTCTTCTAACCTCTTATCCCATACAAATACCGAACCGTCATTTCTATTAGGTATAAATTCTGTAAAATAATCAAAACCCCATATAAATATTTCTTTACAATTAAAATTATTAAATATTGTTTCTATAAGTTCTGGTTTAAAATCATCATTATCCCCTATAACTTGTTTATATTTACCACCAGTTTTTGGTGCACCTGTTGTTTTAAGCATTTTTAAATTTGTCTTCATATCACTAAAATCAGCATTTAAAAACATACCGTATGGTGGATCAGTAAAAACCATATCTATAACATTATCTTTAATTAAAAAATCTATATATTCTTTATTTGTAGCGTCCCCACATACAAGCGTATGATTGCCTAATTTATATTTTTGACCAAGTTTTATTTCTGTTTGTCTAATATCTGGTGCGTCATCTTCTATTACTTCTTGTTTTTTAATTAAAGCTAATAAATCTTTTTCATCAAATGATGTTGCTTCTAACATTTCTAAATCACTTGAAACTGCACCAAGCATATCTGCTAATAAATCATCATCATACGTTCCTAGATCAGAAGTGCGATTATCTGCTAATGCAAATGCTTTAGCTGTTAATTCATCATCATCTGTAAAAACTACTGCAATTTTATTCCAACCTAGTTCTTTAGCAGCAGCAAGTTGATGATTACCAGAAATAACTTCACCGTCTTTAGTTGCAACTATTGGTTTACGTTGACCAAACTTTTTATAGCTTTTTTTTACAGCTTCAACGTTACCTTTACGTGGATTGCCGTCTAGGTGTTTTAATTTTTCTATTGGGTATGCCAATGTTAAAAGATCATCTGCTATTTGATGTTTCATAGGTTTAATAATACTACATAATAGCTGTTTGGGGAGTACCTTACATAAAACACTACGCAAAAAAGTTTTTTTAACATATTTTTGACATATTTTGACATATTTTAAAAATAAAACCCAATAAAATATGGCCTAAATTTGGGTAAAAAAAAAGAAAGTTAAAGTGTGGGGGTGGTGTTTTACTGCGTGTATAAAAAAACTACCCCCCTATGCCCCCCTATACGCAGTATTTATTAGGTTTTTAGCGTTTTATTTATGATTATGGACTATTTACCTATGTGCCTTACCTTGACGCAACTTATGGCAATTTTGACACAATATACGCAGATTACTAATGTGATGTGAACCACCTTTACTTAATGGAACAATATGATCTACTTGTAATTTGTTGCTAGATGTTCCTGCTGTTCCACACCATACGCAGTATCTTTGCTGTTTACGTATTAGTTTACGATTACGCCTGTATTCTTTATCATCATAAGCCGGGTTATGTACTCTATGCCGTGTGTCTTTTGGTTGGTGTTCTGCACAATAACTTCTACTGTTATTATCTGGTGTAAATAACCTACGACACTTTAGACACGGTCTTTGGTAGTTCTTCATCTAAGTCATCTAATATTACTTCATCAAATATCATTGTTTTAGTTTAGTCTGTTTTTGTTGCCATAACTCTAAATTTTTTCTTGTACACGCTTTACACCAACTTGTTTTACCACCTATACCTTGTGGTCGTTTACTAAATTCATCAGCTATCTTTCTTTCGCTACATTTAGTGCAACATTTACTTACTAGTTGTCCATAGCTATCAAACTCTGGTCTTGACTTGCTTGGTTTCTCACGATCTAATAATTTATCTACTTGCTTGTTGTTTTGTATTTCTATATGACAACTTACGCATATATGACTTCTACCACCCCAGTTTTCGTTATCTTTATGAAAGCCACGTGTTTTTCTATTGCACCGTAAACAACGTTTCTTTTTTAACTTACCGTAGTAATCAAATTCAGCTTCAATAATATCTATAGTTGTAAATGTTTCTTCCATTGTCTTTTCTAAATCAGTTGGTGGTTTGCTTTTAAATCTACGTCTTACACGTTCTGGTAAGCAATATAAACCATATTCCAAGTCTTGTTCTAATGCGTATTCTAAGCAATCTATGTTTACTGGACAATCACGGCATATACTATGTGTTTCCCAGTATTGTTTATCTGTACGTTCATCAGTACCGGGGAAGAATAAGTTTGTCGGCATTTCATTACATAACGCCCTGTTTTGCCACGTCATACAACAATGGTAGTTGATTAGATTTCTTTTTTAAGTATTTCCTGTGTTTCTTTACTTAATTCAAATTTAAGATCTTCAAGCACTTGATTGGATTGTGATGTTATTTCTTGATAGGTTGTACTTAGCAACATCAATATACTTTCACGTGGTAAGGAACGTTCTATTGCTAAACCAAGTTGTTTATAGTTTTGGTACTGGAATATTTGCATATCGTAGGTGTCATCATCATTTAGTCTTATGCAGTATCTTGATTTGGTGTGATCCAACCAGTTAATTGTAAAGTTCATACCACCAAGACTTCCATTTTTAACGTCTGGTTCTACTGGCTCTTTATCTTGTAGCCAATCGTTTAAACCCATAACATTTGTTACAAGTTCTTTTACGTCATCATAACCTGCGTTCATATCGCACATACTCCTAATTCTATTGTATGAATTATAGTAGTCGTGTATTTATCCCATTATTTTTGTCATTATTAGAATTTATAGCCGTGTGCAATATCATCTATTGGCACTAAAACACCTTTTGATTGTTTTAAATCACCACCAACAACATTTCTGTCTGTATCTAAATAACGCCTTGTAATGTTTTTTAAGGTAACTGTTGGCAATATATACATCTGTAATAGTTGTTCATCACGTATTAAACACAATGCCCAAAAATCAGCTTCCGTTGCAGCAATACCACTTGGTTGTCCTTTATATTCATATTCTATAAATAGATTGCTTGTTTGTTCCCATATATGACGTTCTGATTTAACTTCTATATTTTTGCCCTCAAAAAACTGTTCTAATTGTTTTTCTAGCTTTTGACCTTGTTTAAGCTGTATATCAAACTTTTTGTTATAGTCCATTTATGACCAATGCTGTTCTTTTTTAATTCCAGATAATGTAATTACACGTTCTTGTATTAGATCCATAGGTTCTAATGATGTTGGTATAAATTCTAAGCGTTGTGCATTTAATGATTGCATTACTTTTCTATTTTCTTGTAATGCAGTAATTAAACAATCTTCAACTGCTTCACTTTGTCGTAAAAGATTTTCTAATTCAAAAAATTTCTTTTTTTTATATGACCAATCTTTTTCAATAGTTACTAATGTAGGTTCTTGTATTTTATTTTTCATTTCACTCCTTTTGTTATTATTTTACTTTATAGTTGCGACATTACGTTATTCATTTAAAGCACACTCTAATATATGTTTACCTACTTCTGGATAAACACAATTACGTAATATTTGCCTTTTATTTTTTATCTTAAAATCTTTTAAATCGTGTAAATCTAATAGTTCTGGTATTTGTGCTTCTCTAATTATTGCTTTACGTTGTGCGTCTTTAGAAGCTGATCTATTCATAGTGCCTATTTGTACATAATCTATATCTTTATCAGTTATTTTAAAATTAGACCAAAATAAATGCCTACCTACTTGTTTAGCTTCTATTAATGGTTTGTAGTAACCTACCACGTTTTCAACAACCCATTTTATATTTTTACCCCATTGACGTAGAAATATTATTTCTTGATACAACTGCATATCTGGATAACGTATTATGCCTTGTCCGTGTAGAAAAAAGTTTGTCTTACTATGTGTTTGACACGGTGGACTTGACCAAATAAAATCGAATTCTTTAAAATTGTCTAATAAAAATTGGTGTGCGTCATCTACAATAACTTGATCCATAGGATAAAAAGTTTTATATGCTTCTGCTATTTCTTCGTTATTTTCAACAGCGACTACTTTGTGTTCATCACCCCATAGTTTACGATTACCACCAATACCTGCGTATAAATTAAGTATTTTCATTTTGCCATTTTTCTATCCATTTGTTCGTATCTTCCCAACACCAGCGACTTGCGTCCCACGGTTTCCAGTAATTATCTCTTGAGTGCATATCTTGTACAAGTAATGCAGCTACTTGAATATTATAACTTGGAATAAACTGTGCGTAGGTATTTCCAACAGGATAATCCCAATAAGGTATATTGTGATATTCTTTAACCCAACCCCAAGTGCTTGGTATGATTTGAAATAAGCCACTATCATTGTCTTGGTAACGATATGCGTCTGCTTTATTGCGACTTTCACACCACATTACTTTTACAGCTGTTTCAATGTTTTCTTCGTTAAAATGTTCTACAAGTAATGGTGCATATTGCAAACAATTTTCTGGTATATATTCGTTGCAATCTGACATTTCGTAATATTGATCTGCAACAGCAAAACCAAAACTATTTACAAACAATGCGTATATTAAAATGCAATTAGTTATCATTTGCCCAATCCTTTAATGCCTTTTGATCCATTAACTGCTTTACATCATCAGCTGATTTATCTTTTACGCCATTTAGTAGTTCTGTATGATTTAAAATGCTATTTACTGTGGTGTATTTTTCGCCATAAGTTAATACGCAGTTTTTTACTAGCAACGGTATTTGATTTGGATAAATTTCTGCTTCAAATAGCTGTTTAGCCGTATTGTATAGCTGTCCCCACTTGTTTTTTGTTATATTGGTTAAATTAAATACAGCAACAAGTGTATCAACATATTCTTTTTGTATTTCTTTGTTGTAGGTGTCAAAATATAGTTCATTGGATATAGTTATATTGGATATAGTTCGTGTAAAGTTTTCTATACCCCTAGGTGTAAAGTTTTCTTTACCCCCCCTGTTAAGTTTTCTTGACACCCCCCTACTTAATTTAAGGATATAAAGATTGCTTGTTTGTTCGCCTTTATCTTTAAAACGTTGTTTTACTTCAATAACGCCTTTATCTTCTAATCCTTGTAATGCTTTTATGGTGCTTTGTCTTGATCTACCAATATCTTCAGCTAATTTAGATACACTTGGCCAACATTCTTTGGTTTTATTATCTGCATATTGACCTAGTGCTACATAGGTTGCTAATTCAAGTGGTTTTAATACTTCTAACAACCAATGTGGCACTATTGTAAATGTAAATTCGTATTCACTACCAATAAACTCAATATCATCTGTCATAATTTTTTATAACAACTTCCTTTCTTTTTTCTTGATTTTTTAAATATTTTTTATTACTTTGCATTAAATAAGTGTGGTCATATTTTTTTATTATCCAAGAATTGTAATAATCTAATAAATTGTCGTTATTAAATGAAATTAAAACTTTTTCGTCTATATTTTTTGTAAATTCAACAAATTCTTTAAAATTAAAATTTTTATGTAAATCACCATTTTTGCCATACAACTTACTTTTAATGTTGTAAGGTGGATCTAAATAAATAAAAGAATTTTTTTTAATGTCTATATTTTTATAATCTAAACTTGTAATATTCCATTTTTGTATGTGTCTGTTTATTATTTTTAATTTTTTTATGTTTTTTTTATTAAATTTATTTTCATAATTATAATTTGAAAATCCACCACTTTCTGTTGTTCCAGCAAATGAACATTTATTTGCTAAATAATACGCAACAGCTTTATCAAAATCGTTTTCAATTTCATTATTGCGTAAATCTTTAATAAGTTTTTTAACAGAAATTTTATCGTAATAATTCTTTATATAAATTAATTTATCAACTAAATCATCATTTTGATTTTGTAGCACTTGCCAAAAGTTAATTAACTTACTGTTAATATCATTTACATAAATGTTTAAATGTGGATATTTTTTTGTAATATAAATTGCAAAACTACCACCACCTAAAAATAAATCATAAAAATTATTTACATTTTGTAAGTTTGGTGTGTTTTCATCTAATTGTTTTAAAAACCTAGACTTACCACCAGCATAACTTAAAGGTGTTTTAACGTTTTCTGTCATCTATTTCAACCCCAATGCCATATCGCCAACCCTTTTCTGTTGCAACCTGGTAAGTTAAACCAACGTATGGTTTAAATAGTTCACGCTGCCAATCTCTTAATCCACCAAATTTATACAAATCTTGCGTTTTATAAAATACTGCTTCAGCAAATGTTTTATAACCAAGCATTTTTAGATACGATTGTAAGCTACTTGGTGGATCAGCTTTCTTATTTTCTAATTGCTTTTGTTCATTTAATAATTGTGATTTATCTCTAAAAGATTGTATTTGAAATTCTTTACATAATTTCTTAATTTTTGACCAATCTAAAAATTCATTACCACTTTCAAAATAATTAAGCAATACTTTACCAAACACATTATCATCATAAATTTTAAAGTCATCAAATAATGATTTAACTTCAAATTCGTTTAATTTAGCATTTGGCCAACGTACTTTAAGCCAATTAATCCAATAAATAAATTCATCTTTTTGCATTTTGTTTTAACTCCATTTCTACTAATGCAACCATTTTTTTTACTTCGTTAAGTTGATCTAACGTAGTTATATGCCGTAATATTTGTTTAACGTTTTCTAATATGGTCATTAAAACGGTAAATCGTTATCAGCTTGTTCTATCATTTCGTCAAGATCAACGACTTGTGCTTTATTGTTTTTATTAAATTCAATTTCAGCATTAACAAATTCGTTTGCGTCCCAACTAGCCCACGCAAAACCTTTACCTGTATCACAACCATCTTTATTGCCACATTTCCATACTGGTTGTTTACCTGTAGCAGTTTGACGGTTATCCCATACTTTAGAACCACATTGTGGACATTTAGGTTCAAATTTTTGCTTTGAACCATCTGTTACTATTGTTCTACCTGGTTCAGGTTCAATAACACTTGGTACATCACTTTCGCTAATACCAATATCTTCTTGTAGCCAACCATAAAATACTTCAGCTACTTGTTTTACTTCGTTTGTATGTTCTGCAATATCAGCTGGTATATTAGTTCTTTCTTTTACTAAATCTACACCTGCTTTTAATGCAACTTGCTTCATAATCATTAATTGTTCTTTATCGCTTAACGCCATAATTTATTCCTCTACTTTCTTTATACCTGATATTTCTATATTAAAATTGGTGTGTACCACTTTTAATTCTTCTTCAACATTTTTTATTGCTTCATCTTCGCTAGAAGCAAATGTTGTTTTTTTACCAATTAAAAATACATCAAATTGTTTCATCTTTATCTTTCTTTAATTGGTCATCTTCCCATAATTCGCATTTTTCACAACAACGTACATCAGTATTAGTATTAGTGTCTTCAACAAAATTATGTTCACAATCTAATTGACCATATAATTCCATAGAACACTTTTGGTGCGTTCCATTAATCATTTGTTCTGATTGTGATCTAGTAAGATACGGCATTACGTTTTGTATTAGTTTACCGTTATTCCAAGCTATATAATCTGCTCTATAAACTTCAACAATACCTGTATCGCCACACATAATGCACGGTCTTGTTTTTACTTTTATTTTGCGATTATCAACGCCAACATATTGTTTATAATCTTCACTCATTAGTAAACATATTTTCTGCGTCTAATGTTTCGCCATTTTCCAAACGTTGCATAAAATCAACGTTGGTTTCGTTAAAATCATAACCTAACATTTTTCCAATCCAAACAGCTATTTCTGCAAGTAATGATCCACCTACAGCTAAAAATAACACTATTCCAAATGCTATATAGATTATGCTTATATCGTTTTCCATTTATTACACTCCTTTTGTTATATTTTAAAGTTATCTGGTAAATTAAAAGAGTTAATAATTCTTTTTCTTATTATCTCTTTATTCGTAACCCACCAACTATGTGCTTTTACTTGTTTTTCTTTATGTGTTAATTTACTCATTACACTCCTTTTGTATATGTTTTTATTATATAGAAATATTTAACAATGTGAAGTATTTAAAATAATTTCTTATCTAATGGTGTTTCTAAAAATCTTATAGCTTTATCTACATAGGTTTTGTTATATTTTGCAAATGCTAAACCATCAACACTATCAACATAATTTTCTTTGCAATATTTTAATCTTTTTATTGAATTAACACGACCAACGTGAACCCATAAATTATTTTCTTTAGCATAATGTATAAGTTTTCTTGCTTCTTCGCCTAATTTCCAATCTGTTGATCCACCAACAAAAATAGCTTCTAAATCTTGCCACGGTGTATTTTTAATTGTTGCACCATCTTGTAAAACAATAGCTAATGGATAATTCATATTTTTAATTACAAAAGACCATATATTAAAATTATTTAGTGTAGCCTTATAATCTGCCACAACATCAGGTGCAGCAACAAATTTGCAATTATTTTTATTTTTTATTTTATTTAATAATTTTAAAAATTTATCTTCTTTAAAACCTACAAAACAACCATTATCAATACCATACTCCATATTGGTTTCAGTAGTTTCGTATGGTCGTGCAGCAACATCTGGTGTAAACAATCTTCCAATATATTTACGTGGATAATGTTCTATAAATTTATGACTTTTTGCTATAAATATTTTCACTATTAATTATTAATGACCAAATATAACCACCAAATACTTTTGCAATAAATTGTCCTAACGTAATAGTCCATAGTATGCCACCAAATGCAATAGTTGGAAATATTAAACTATCTACAAAAGCAGAACCCATATTGCTACCATTTATTTTTATTATTTTATTTTTATTAATTAATTTTTGATATATATACACATCAACAATATTTGCAAATAAAAAAGCTGTAAATGAAGCTATTGCGATAATACCTGCGTTAATATTTAATAAATAACTTATTACTGAACCAGTTAGAACTAATATAAACATATTTTTAAATAAGTTATTATCTTTCCATTGTTCGTGTAATTTATCCCTGCAAGTTAGATCAAGCCCAATAAATAAAAAAGCATTTACTATAGACCAAGTTGCACCAAATATAGCAGTTGTAATATTAGCTAAAACAATCGCGATTAAATATATATATACATATTTGTTTTTTAACATTATTTAACTCCTTTTTATTTAATGTTAGCTTATATATATAAAAAAGTGTGTTAATATTAAAACATCAAACGAACACTCCATTTTGTTTGTACGTATATAAGAAAAGACCGACTTGCACAAGTCGGTCTTTTTCTTTATTAGCTGCGATTGGGTTGGTTAAAAAGTTTCTTTTGGTTTGTATTGTTCTAATGCGTGTTGGATCACGGTAATAAAACTTGATAAAAACGCAACTGATAATAATTGCAACATATCTGCGTCAATTATTCCAGAACTGTTTGCAAGATACAATGAAATTGCTGATTGTAGTCCAGTTCTAAATGCTTTTGAAAACATAAATTTCCAATATGCTTTCCAATTTTTCTTTTCTTTAGTCAATTCTATAAACCTTTCCTTTATTCATTTTAGCCCTATTTACTTCAACTAACTTTGCATAAGTCATATTACCTACAATGCCATCAGGTTTTAATTTATATTTTTTTTGAAATGTTACAACAGCTGCTAAAGTTTTACTTCCAAAATCGCCATCTATTGTAAGTTGTACTTTATTAATCATATTTAACATTATTTGTATTTCTTCAACTTGCGTTCCACTATCGCCTTTTCTGATTAATAATGTTCTAGTTACTTCTTGTACAGTTTTATTAGCTTTCATTTCTTTTGGTTCAAAAGTTAAACGTGCTTCAATCCATTTACGCCACGCATTACCTGGACAATCAGTTTGCTTAAAACTGCTATGTGGTCTTAGTTCGCCACCAACTTCTTTCCATAGTTCTTTAACTGCAAGTACAGCTTCTTTGCTAGGTTGGTCATTAGGATTAGATCCACCAAGCCAACAAACTGCGTAATAGTGTTTATTATTATAATTTATTTCTGACCTGGTATTACCACCTTGTGCAGCACTTCTATTATCCATACCCCTAGCTTCATATAAATTACCACTATCGCCAACACAAAAGTTATATGCAATATCGTTCCAATTTCTATCGTTTTGGTGTAATGCTTGTATTTGTTTTACTTGTGCTATTTCTTCATTAATTGTTAATGCTTTTGGATAAGCTGACCAATGAATAACTAAACCTTTAACTTCGCCTAATTTACTGAATTTTGTTTTAGGTGGATTTGCACCCCACAATTCTCTGCTAATTATCTTCATATCAATATATATTAATATCTGACCATTTACGACCAGCTTTGTTGTGCATTAAAAATGCAGTAACACCGTGTAATGCTGATCCACCACCTTGTTCACTAAACCATTGTTGTCCTGATAAATCATAAGCTGTTGAACATAAAACAAGTCTATGATCTACTTCAACGCTAAAATGATGATGAAAATGACCAACTAATAAAACATCTGTATCATACATTTCACTTTTAGTTTTGTTTGAACTCATCTTTGTAAACCAATTAACTACCTTTTGTTGTGCGTTACCACCACCACGACATTGATGACCGTGTGCTATTGATAAAACTGTATTTGGTAAAACTTGGACACTAGTAGTTAAATAATTATCAGGTATGTACCACTTTATATGTTTAAATGCTGGTGCTTTTCTAAATATTTCTTCTGTACTATCAAATAATTCAGCGTCCATATTATCAGCAAAAGTCGTTACCGATTTTCCCCCTTGTCTGTATTCCCCGTGATTTCCCATAGTTGCCATAACAATTACATCAGTAAACAATGGTGCAAGTATTTCTATAGTCTTGGTAATCATACGTCTAGCTATACGCATTTGGGAACGATTGTCGTAGATTTGTTCGTGTAAACCCATTGAGTAGTAATTGTTAGAACAGTTTTCAATTAAATCGCCTAAACCACATAAAACAAGTTTTTCTATTGTGTATTTTTTACGTAGGTTTTTTAAATCATCTTTAATTGCATAAATACTTTCAAAATATTGCATTACTGATTTTTCGCTATTTTTTTTACCAATTTGCCAATCTGAAAGCGAAACAACCAAGCAGCTTTCGTGGACTTTAATTTTTGGTTTTTGATTTGGTTTTATTTTAGAAATCTTATTAGCTAATACTTTTATATCTTCATCAGGTGTACTGTTTTCACGACTATATAGGTTTGTTTTAAAATAATAAAACTTTTGCACTCCATCTGTTCCGTGTCCGTCCCATACTCTAAAATTTATTGGTTCATCTTTTTTAACATAGAACGTTTTACTTGCACCTTTACCAATCCAGTAATCAATCCAATCGTCCCAATTTAAGTCGCCTTTATCTAATAAACCTTTTGTAACTATTTCGCCTTTTTTACCGTTCCACTCAACACCAGGTTTAAAACCTTTTGGCCAATTTTCAGCTGGTTTTTTCTGTTGTTGTTTAACTTCTAAAAATTCATTAAAGTTCAAGTTTATGTTCCTTTGCTACACGTGCTACTGCTTTACGCAAACCATCTTTAGTAACTTCCCTATGTTCTAAAACATCATACATATATTCAGCGATTGATCTATAACTATATAAATAATGGTTTATTGTAGTTTTCTTTTTTTCGTGGCATATACTAAGTAATTTTATTATTAACTTAACGTGATGTGGATAGCGTTGTTCATAGCGTCTATTTGGCAACTCTCTTGCCTTTTCGCTAATAAATGCGTCAAAATCTTTAACCATAAAGCCCTAGTTGTTTAATTTAAGTTTACTACATAATTACGACATTAAACAGTTTTTAAAACAAAAAACCCACTAATTAAAGTGGGTTTAATGTACTAGTTGTATAGGTATTATTTATTAATTAATTCTAATCTTACTTTTTCTAAACTATCTATTTCGTGTTGCTCTAAAAAAGAATAATCAACAAAAAATTCACAATATTTATCAATAGTTCCGTCTTTGTTTAACGGATAACCTATAAATTCGTTATTTTCATTTATTGTGTATGCTGAACCGTGTTCTTCTTTTATTATAATTTTTGACATTTTATTAACTCCTTTTTGTTAAGTACGTTATAACCATTATATACTAGTTTTTTTATTTATGTGTCGTTTTTTTCTAAATTTTCACACTTACTACAAACAGTATTGTTTTGTTCGTTCCAGTAAGGTTGTAAACATTTATCGCAATCAGCTACAAATATTTCTTTTTTATTCGTAATAATCGTCTTTACCCCAATTAAGAAATTCAATATTTTCTATGTCTATTTCATTAAAACGTTTAAGCATACGCCATATCTTATTATTAAAATAACCTAATAAAAAACCTACTATATAATCCATTTATAACCTTTTTAAAAACTTATAAGCTAGAACGTTAAATAATATAATACCAACCATAAATATTAAAGTATTAATTTAATTACCACCAAGTTTAATTAATACTTCTGTTAAAGCATTATTTAATTCTTTTTCACGCATAGCTAGATCAACTATATTCTGTTCTAATTTATCTATTTGAACTTGATAAACTACTGCCATTTGTTGTAGTTCATTAACAGTTTTAAATAACCAAGCTACTAAAGCAGCTAAACCACCCTGTAGTACTGTACTTAAATCTATTTTTGCTTTCATCACATTAATACATTGACTAACGTAGCAATAGAAATTCCAGCTATGATCCAACCATAAATTTCTGCACGTGTTGGCCTGGTATTTATGTCTTTTTGCAATTCGTCTAATTTATTAAAAATCTTTTCAATATCCAACATTATTTTTGTTGTCATTTCCTTTTGCGTGTAGTTATTGTTGTCGCTCATAATCTAAATACGATTTTAACAGTATGCGATACTCTTTTTTTGCCAATGATATTGTTCTACCATCATAAATATCGTGGTGCAATTTACATAACATAGCAACATTGTTTAAATCGTATTTTTCTTTTTTATTGCGACCACCCATACCAATACCTAAAATATGTGCCATTTCTAATTTATAATTTGTATTGTTACACTCTGGCCACTCACAACGAAAATTAGCACGTTCAAGTGCTAATTCACGTAACTTTTGAAGTTCGGTCAATATTAAGCTGGTTTTGGATTATCTGATTTGACTTGTGCTATATGGTCTGCCCAAACAGTAGTTCCATTAACGCTATCCCAGTACATCATATCTAACTGTTCAGCGATAGAACCATAAGCCTCTTGTCTAGCTTGGATATAACCAAATTGTTGGTCATTCCATTTGCTATTAGCAAGGTCTGTTATAGCTTGGTCATAATCACTAGCAGAAAATTCAAGTCTTTCATTATTAACT
>Ga0136656_1000071_pt1 | contig 28266 bp, 19 predicted proteins | sample CPBDNA_9_FD_94862 | JGI IMG/M metagenome (GOLD analysis project Ga0136656, IMG submission 94862) | Freshwater to marine salinity gradient microbial communities from Chesapeake Bay, USA - CPBay_Sum_15_0.8_DNA (version 2) | ecosystem: Environmental > Aquatic > Marine > Coastal | place: USA...
CCATGCTGCAGGAATTCCGCTTTTTTCAACAAAATTTTTAAATTCTTCTTCTGCATTTCCAAGTATTACACCTTGACCCCAAACAATTAAAGGCTTCTTAGCATTATTAATAAGATTTACAGCCTCATTTATTGAATTATCATTAACCTTAGGATAAGGAGAATAACTTCTAATTCCATTACATTTTTTATAATTATATTGAAAAATTTCAAATTGTGCATCTTTCGTAATATCAATCAACACTGGACCAGGTCTACCAGATTTTGCAATAAAAAAGGCTTTAGCAAAAATCTCAGGTATTTCTGATGCCTTAGTTATTTGATAATTCCATTTGGTAACAGGCATTGAAATTCCAATAATGTCTGTTTCTTGAAAAGCATCTGACCCTAAGAGATGAGATGATACCTGACCTGTAATACATACAACAGGTGTTGAATCAATTTGAGCATCTGCAATACCAGTGACAAGATTAGTTGCACCTGGACCAGAGGTTGCAATTGCTACTCCAACTCTTCCAGAGGATCTTGCATATCCCTGGGCAGCATGTATAGCTCCTTGCTCATGTCTTGCAAGAATATGTTTTAACTTATCTTGGAATTTATAGAATTCGTCATATACAGGCATTATAGCACCTCCAGGATACCCCCAAACAAGGTCTACTCCCTCATTTAATAAACAATGAATCACAGCTTCAGCACCACTAATTTTTTTATTTTTCATTTTAATTATTCATCAGTTACACATCCATTAGATGCGTTAGAAACTGTCTTTAAATATTTATATAGAATTCCTTTTTTAATTTTTAAATCTGGTTGTTTCCACTTTTCTTTTCTCTTTTGAATTTCTTCATCAGAAATGTCAACAAAAATCTTATTTTTTTCAGAATCAATAGTGATCATATCACCATTTTTTAATATTGCAATTGTTCCACCTTCAAATGCCTCAGGTACAATATGACCAACTACAAATCCATGCGTTCCTCCAGAAAATCTACCATCAGTTATCAATGCAACTTCTTTTCCTAATCCTGCCCCCATTATGGCTGATGTAGGTTTTAACATTTCTGGCATTCCAGGACCTCCTTTAGGTCCTTCGTATCTTATGACTACTACATCTCCTTTAGATACTTCAGAATTTTTAATCGCTGAAAGACATTCAAACTCACTGTTATAAACCTTAGCTGGACCTGAAAATATTAAACCTTCTTTACCGGTTATTTTTGCAACACATCCATCTTTTGCGAGATTTCCTTTCAATATCTGAATATGACCAGTTTTTTTTATAGGATTTGATATTGGAAAAATTAGATCATTTGAAGTTAAATCAGGAGGATTAATTTTTGACAAATTTTCTTCTATTGTATTACCAGTGACAGTAAGACAGTCACCGTGAAGCATGTTATTTTCAAGCATATATTTCAACACATAAGGAATACCCCCAATTTTATGTAAATCTTTCATAAGGTATTTACCGCTAGGCTTAAGGTTTGCTAGGTAGGGAGTTGTGTCGCTAATTTCTTGAAAATAATCAATTGACAATTCTAAGTTTGCTGCTCTAGATATTGCTAAAAAATGAAGTACCGCATTAGTTGACCCTCCAAGTACAGTGACTAATCTTAAAGCATTTTCAAGAGACTTCTTTGTAACAATATCAGATGGCTTAATGTCCTTCTCAATTAAATTTTTAATTGATTCACCTATCTTACTACATTCGTTAATTTTTTCATTACTTATTGCAGGATTAGATGAATTATATGGTAGCGACATACCTAAAGCTTCAATAGCAGAAGCCATAGTATTTGCAGTGTACATACCTCCACATGCTCCAGCACCTGGGCATGCATTTTTAATTACATTTTTATACTCACTCTCGTCAATTTTTCCTGAAACTTTTTCGCCCCATGCTTCAAAAGCTGAAACAACATCCAACTCTTTATTATTATAACATCCAGAGTCAATTGTTCCTCCATATACTAGTATACTTGGTCTATCAAGTCTTAACATTGCCATTAGAGCTCCTGGCATATTTTTATCACATCCAACAACGGTGATCAAACCATCATATGACATTGCTTGAACCACAGTTTCCATTGAATCTGCAATAATATCTCGGGATGGGAGTGAATATCTCATTCCAAAAGTTCCCATTGAAATCCCATCACTTACACCAATTGTGTTAAAGATTAATCCAACATATTTTGAGGTAGTAATGCTCTCTTTAATTTTAATTGATAAATCATTAAGATGCATATTACACGGATTACCCTCATAACCTGTACTTGCAATTCCAATAAATGGTTTATCAAAGTCGTCATCATTCAAACCAATTGCATGGAGCATTGCTTGGGCAGCTGGCTGTGAATCATCCTTTGTTACTACTTTACTGAATTTATTATACATAAACTTAAACTACTTTAAAATTATCATCATAGAATGATGTTTTAAGGGACAATTATTATCATAAATTATATTCAAATTTTAATATTAATTTTTAAATAACTATAAATCAATTATTTATAATATAAATTTTATTACACCCAAATTATATATTATAATATTGATTTTAAATAATTAGATTTGAAACAATTATGGATTACAAATATATTGATAAAGTAATTGAATCTCAAGTAGAGTTTGTCAAAGCAAACTCTAACTCTACTTACTATAGAATACAAATCTTAAACTCATTATTGCTGTCAATAAAACAAAATGAATCAAAAATTTATGATGCATTAAGAGAAGATTTAAATAAACATGAGTTTGAATCTTTTTTATCTGAAATACTTCTTGTAAAAAAAGAAATTAAATTATTTTTAAGAAAGCTTAAAAATTGGTCTCAAAAGAAAAGAGTTAAAGGTTCAATTTTAAATTTTCCTTCACAGAACTATCTAATACCTGAACCATACGGAAATGTTTTGATTATAACTCCATGGAATTATCCATTTCAATTATCTCTCACACCCTTAATAGGTGCAATTGCTGCTGGAAATGCTGTAATAATAAAACCATCTGAACTAGCTCCCTCAACATCCAGAGTTTTAAAAGAATTGATTGGTTCTGTATTTCCTCAAAATATGGCAACTGTGATTGAGGGAGATGCAGATATTGCTAGATATTTATTGGATAAAAAATGGGATTATATATTTTTTACTGGCAGCACAAGAATAGGAAAAATTATAGCTGAAAAAGCTGCAAAAAATTTAACTCCAATTACTTTAGAACTTGGAGGAAAGAGTCCATGTATAGTAGATTCAGGAGTAGATATAGACAAGGTAGCTAAAAGAATAGTTTCTGGAAAGTTTGTTAATTGTGGTCAAACATGTATTGCTCCCGATTATATTATTGTCAATAAACACATTAAATCACATCTTATTTCAGCTATCAAAGAGAATATCATTAAGACATTTGGTAACAAACCAATAGAATCTGAGAGCTATGGAAGAATTATTAATTTAAACAACCTAGTCAGACTTGAAAATATTCTTAAAGATCAAGTCATCGAGTTTGGCGGTAAAATTAATATAGATAAACTATATATTGAACCAACCTTAATTGTTGATCCTAAAATTGATTCTGAAATAATGACTGAAGAAATTTTTGGACCAATTTTACCTATTTTATCTTACGAAAATGAAAGTGAACTTAAAAATATTCTAGATAAAAACCCAACACCTCTTGCATTCTATATCTTTTCTAAGAATCAAATGTTTATTGACAATTTGATAAAAAATAACAAATTTGGAGGTTGTGTTGTTAACGATACTTTAATTCATTACATTAATCCAAACCTTCCATTTGGAGGTATAGGAAATAGCGGAATGGGGGCATATAGAGGTAAATTTAGCTTTGACACATTCTCACACCTAAAGCCAGTGTTAAGAAAAAAAAATATGATCAACATTCCATTTAGATATGGACCTTATCCAAAATCTTTCAATTTTATAAGAAAAATTCTTGAAAAGATTTAAGATGGAAAAAACTGTTAGTGAAGCAATTGAATATAGACGATCTATAAGAAAATTTGATCCAAAAAAAGAGCTTGATGTTAATGTAGTCAAGAAATGTTTGATAAATGCAACTCTAGCCCCTAATAGCTCTAATCTACAACTATGGGAATTTTATCATATAACTGATAAAAATTTATTAAGTAAAATTTCAGAATCTTGTTTTGGACAACCTGCTGCAAAAACTGCAAAACAAATTGTTGTAACTGTTGTTAGGAAGGATTTATGGAAAAATAGAGCAAATGATAATTTAAATTTTTTTAAGTCAAAAAAAGATTCTCTTTCTGACAAGGAGTTTAAATTGACACAGAAATATTACAAAAAAGTTATTCCTTTTGTTTATAAAGATTTTCTTGGAATTCTTAGTCTATCAAAATACTTATTTGCATTCATAGTTGGTTTTTTTAGAGTTATGTATAGACAGCTTAAAAGATCTGATACGAGAATTGTTGCTCACAAAAGCGCTGCTTTAGCTTCTCAAAATTTTATGATAAGTATGGCAGGATTTAGTTATGACACATGCCCAATGGAGGGATTTGATTCTATTAAGATAAAAAGAATCTTAAACCTAAACTCTAAATCGGAAATTAATATGATAATTGGATGTGGTATTAGACTTAAAGAAGGAGTTTATGGAGAGAGGTTTAGAATTCCTTTTGAAAAGGTTTATTATAGAAGATAAGTTTAATTTACTATAATTTAGATTCTTTAAGTGATGTCTCAAGCCAATTTTGAAATTTTTTATTAGAGGTAAACTGAATTGGTTCAGACAAAATTTTACCAGAAGGAAGCATGGCAACGTAGTATGGTTGAGAAGCATTATTAAAATTTATTTGCTGAAAAAGAGACCACCTCCTTCCAATATTTGTTACGTATTGTATTCTTCCAGATTTATTAAGATATTTAAATTTTTCAATATCTGAAAGCTCAGTTCTATCATCAACATATAAAGAAATTATAACATAATTATTATTTAACAAGTCATATATTTTAGGTTTTGACCATACATTTTCTTCCATTCGTCTACAGTTAGCACAAGCCCAACCAGTGAAGTCTAATAATATAATTTTATTATTTTCAATTGCATACTGTTTACCTTCATCATAATTTTTAAAACAATTTAGCCCAAGAGGACATTCATTCTTTTTTTCTTCAATAGAATAGAACTCAGGCGGAAGAATACCACTTAATAACCTTACGTTTTTACTGTCATATAGTCCACTGAGTAAGAAAATTGAAAACAATAAAAATATCCATCCTGAAATACTTTTATAATTAAACTTTGGTTTACCAAAATAAGATCCAAATAAATAAAGTGACATAGATAGGAAAATCACAACCCATATTAAGATAAAGGTTTCACGCTTTAGAATGCCCCATCCTTCAACTAGATCTGCATTAGAGAGAAATTTAAAAGCAAGCGCAAGTTCAATAAATCCTAAACAAACCTTTAGTTTTTTTAACCAAATGCCTGATTTTGGAATTAGAGATAAATATTTTGGATAAAATGCTAATAAAGTAAAAGGAAGAGCAAGTGCAGCTCCAAACCCAAACATTCCATATGTAAGTTGAGTAGCACCAGATTGAGCAGATGATAATGAACCAGCTAGTAAAGATCCTAAAATTGGACCTGTACATGAAAATGAAACGAGAGCTAGTGTAAGTGACATGAAAAAGATTCCAATAATTCCACCCTTTTCTGATTTGTTCTCTGAGCCAGATATAATATTACTAGGTACAACAATATCAAAGTATCCAAAAAAAGAAATTGCAAACAGAATAAACACAATAAAAAATGTAAGATTTACATAAACATTAGTTGAAATAGTATTCAATATGTTAGGGTTTAAACTATCAAAAACATGAAAAGGAATACTTAATAAAATGTATATAAGAATTATAAACACACCGTATAGTGAGGCTGATATAACTCCACTATATCTAAGTTTTGATTGATCAATAAAATAGGATACGGTCAAAGGTATCATAGGAAATACACAAGGAGTCAATAGTGCCAAGAATCCTGCAATTAAGCCAAAAATGAATATTTCAAAATAATTTGATTTTTCAATAAAGCTAGTAGATTCATAATTTGATTTATCTAAATCTAGTTTGAGTGAGTTATATTTTCTTACATCATCTAAGGTTACATTTTCAGACTCAATGTTAATAACGCTATTATCGAGAATTACATTAAAGGTTTCATTTCTAAAAATACATAACTCATCATCACATGAAGAATAGTCAATTTCAACTTTTATGATATTTACATCTTTATCTAATAATTTTATATTTTGATTAAAATTTGCTTCATTTTCATAATAGTAAAGATCCATCTTAAAGACATTGTCAAAACCAATTATATAATCATCTTCATTAAATAATTCCTCAGCTTCAAAGCCAGAATCAATATTTATAAAACTAAATGAAGTTGGGAGAGCACCCTCATCAGGAGAAAACTGAGAATATAATTTCCAACCATCCGATATTAATGCTTTAAAAGAGATATTATATATGGTTTCATTTATTTTATTTACATCATATTCCCAATTTACAGGTTCAATATCCTGAGCATTTAAATATAAAATTGATAAAAGACTTAAAAATATATTTCTAATCATTTTTCTTAATTATTAAATCACCTTTTACTTTAGTCATAATATGAGAACTTGATGAAATGAGTTTTCCTGAATCTGATTTAAATATTTTGATAACTTCCTTATAATTAAAACCAAATTCATAAAAAAGATTATGAACATAAAACTCTAGAGGTTTTTTATTCTCAAGCTTTTCAATATTTACATTAATTGAATCTGCATGGTATTGAAAAATATCATTCTTTGTGTTTTCCATTATTTCATCAACAAATATCTTAGTTGATTGAAGGTTTCTTATTGTTGTTTTGAACTTTAACATAACATTATCATCAAACTCCTTTAGTTTTGGCAAAATAGAGTTTCTTATCATATTCCTTTGATAATAATCACTATTATTTGATGAGTCCTCTCTATATTCTATAGAATTTTGATAGGCAAAATCTAAAATATCAATTTTTAATATATCAAGTAATGGCCTAAATATTTTTTTTTGACTTGATGTAATACCTAATAATCCATTTATTCCTGATCCTCTAGTAGAATTTATAAGATAAGTCTCGATTTGGTCATCCAAATGGTGAGCTGTAACTAAATAATCAAAATTAAAATTGTTTAAAAGATCATCAAACCAAGCATATCTTAATTTTCTTGCACCTTCCTGGACACCTATCTTATTCTTTTTACAATATTCAAGGGTATTAAATTTTTTAATATAACAATGAATTTTATTCTTTAAACTCCATTTCTTAACAAAATCGCAATCCATATCACTTTCTAGTGATCTTAATTTAAAGTTGCAATGTGCTATAGAGAAATTTAAATTATATTTTAAGAAAAGATTTGCTGTAACCATACTATCAACTCCACCACTTACACCAATTAAAAAATTACATTGTTTGAAAGCCTTGACTCTTTTATTAAAAAATTTTTCAATTTTATGTTCCACTGGGTAAAAATAATTAAAGTTTAGCCAAATAACTGCCTAATAATATTTTGCGTTAAAAAAAAAATTCTGAAATTGTAGGATATTATATATATTGAAAGATACAATTAAAAAAAATTTACCTCTACAAGTAGCAATTTTACCCATATTTTTTTTGGTAACACTGTTATCATTTAATCTGTATGCAAACGTATTTATTTATGATGCAGATCCCTTAGCTGGATCAAGTCAATTTATTCTTATACTAAGTGGTGCTTTTGCAGGTATGATTGGTTATCAATATAATGTTTCTTATAAGCATATAATTTATAGCATCTCAAATAGTATTAAATCTGTTACACCCGCACTAATAATATTGTTATGGGTGGGTGCTCTAGCTGGAACATGGATGATTAGTGGCATTATTCCTTCAATGGTCTACTTCGGACTAAAAATTCTTGATCCTAATATTTTTTTACCTGCATGTATAATTATATGTTCAATTATTTCAGTTGCAACTGGAAGTAGCTGGACAACATCAGCTACAGTCGGTATTGCCCTAGTAGGTATTGGTAAAGCGCTTGGAATACCTTCAGGAATGGTAGGAGGAGCTGTAATAGCTGGTGCTTATTTTGGAGATAAATTATCTCCTTTAAGTGACACAACAAATTTAGCTGCTGCTATTTCAAAAGTAGATTTATTTAAACACATTAAATATTTAACTCACACTACAATTCCAAGTATTTCAATTACTTTAATTGTGTTTATTATACTTGGGATTAATCAAACATCTAACGGAGTTACTGACAACTCAATTTTGATAGAAACTATTGAAAATACATTCAATATTTCTTTAATACTATTTATCGTTCCTGTAATTGTGTTAATAATGATTGTAAAAAAAATTCCACCAATAAGAGCTCTTACTATAGGAACACTTTTGGGAGCATTATTTGCTATTTTTTTTCAACCTCAAATAATAAATGAGCTTTCAGATTCTTCTAATGGCTCTTTAATATCTTCTTACAAGGTGATAATAGATACTATAACTAGTAGTGTATCTATAACTACAGATAGTGAAATTTTAAATGAGCTTTTTTCTACTGGTGGAATGATTGGAATGTTAAATACTATTTTTTTGGTTATGGCAACAATGATTTTTGGAGGTTCTATGGATGCAATTGGTGCTATTAAATCAATAAGTAAAGCATTATTAAATTGGGCTAATAATATTTTTAAATTATTTGCTAGTACTGTTGCATCATGCTTAGCTTTAAATTTAACAGCTTCTGACCAGTATCTGTCAATTGTTGTTTCGGGTAAAATGTTTGAAAAAGCATTTAAGGACAAAGAGCTAGCTCCTGAAAATCTAAGTAGAACTTTGGAGGATTCCGCTACAGTAACTTCTGCTTTAATTCCTTGGAATTCATGTGGAGCATATCACTCATCTGTTTTAGGTGTTAGTGTTGGAGAGTACTTTATATATGCAGTATTTAACTGGATTAGTCCGTTTATGACTTTGCTATTTGCAGCTTTTAGAATAAAAATTAGGACTTTAGCAGACAAAAACTAATTATCTAATTTCATATTTGTATTTTTGTTTAATACAAAACTTTTATGAATAGCAAGAATAAAGCTAATAAGAGTAAGTTTAAAGTTGTATTTGGATATATTCTATTATTCTTATCCCTATTCCTGTTTACTTCATTTACTTCCTACCTTTTTAATTGGAAAGTAGATCAAAGTAATGTAAACATGATCTTTGACAGGGATGTTGAGGTTGAAAATATTCTAGGAAAAACTGGTGCTTATATAAGTCACCTTTTTATTTATAAACTCTTTGGAATTTCTAGTTTTGTTCTTCCCATAATTCTGTTTATGTCTTCTTATTATTTGTTATTTAATAAAAAAATATTTGATCTTTTTGGTAAGATTAATTGGTTTTTACTATTGTTAATTTGGACAACAATTTTGAGTGGTTACTTAAGGAATTATTTGCCGATTCAATCTGGACTTGTTGGATTTGAAGTTAATTTATTTTTAGAATCCTATTTAGGGAGTATAGGTATACTTCTAATACTTTTCTTTTCATTTATAATTTCAATAGCAATATTATTTAATATAACTCCATCAAGCACTATAGATATAATAACAAATTTATTTAAAGCAAAAGAGTCAGATATTATAAATTCCGAATTAGATCTAAAAGAGGATTATATTGGTGAAGATGAATCTTCTCATGATCTAGTTGAAGTTGACCATGAACCAGATAATAATATTGACTCTGATAATATTTCAATTGAAGTTGAGGAAATAAATGAAGAAGAAAAATCAACAAAAAATATTGATTTTTCTAATGTAAATTCTAAAAAATTTGACCCTACTCTTGATTTAAGAAATTTCAAGAACCCCAATACTGAAATTCTTAAAGAGTATGGAGATGGAACAATTAAAATAGATCAGGAAGAGCTTGAATCAAATAAAAATCGAATTGTTGATACACTTAAAAACTATAATATTGGAATTAAGCAAATAAAGGCGACAATAGGTCCAACAGTAACTCTTTATGAGATTATTCCAGATGCTGGAATTCGTATATCAAAGATTAAAAACCTTGAGGATGATATAGCGTTATCACTTTCAGCTCTTGGAATTAGAATTATAGCACCAATTCCTGGAAAAGGTACAATAGGTATTGAAGTTCCAAATAAAAAGAAATCAATTGTATCAATGAAATCTCTATTGTCCTCAAAAAAATTCATTGAATCAGATATGGAACTTCCCATTGCTCTTGGAAAAACTATTAGTAATGAGACTTTCATTGTTGATTTAACAAAAATGCCCCACTTGCTTATGGCTGGTGCTACTGGACAAGGTAAGTCTGTTGGAATAAATGCTATTTTGACCTCTATACTTTATAAAAAACATCCTGCAGAAGTTAAGTTTGTTTTAGTTGATCCAAAAAAAATTGAACTATCAATTTTTAATAAAATTGAAAGACATTATTTAGCAAAACTTCCAGAGTCTGATGATGCTATTATAATTGAAAATGATAAAGTAATCAATACCCTTAATTCGCTATGTAGAGAAATGGATAAAAGATATGAGCTTCTTAAAGATGCAATGACAAGAAATATTAAAGAGTATAATGAGAAGTTTATTTCGAGAAAATTAAATCCGGAAAATGGTCATACCTTTTTACCTTATATAGTCCTGGTTATTGATGAATTTGCAGATTTAATTATGACAGCTGGAAAAGAAGTTGAGACACCTCTTGCACGACTAGCACAGTTATCAAGAGCAGTAGGGATTCATTTAATTATTGCTACCCAGAGACCATCTGTGAATGTTATAACAGGATTAATTAAGGCAAATTTTCCTGCAAGGATAGCATTTAGAGTAACTTCTAAAATTGACTCTAGAACAATTTTAGATACTGGAGGTGCTGAGCAACTAATTGGTAGAGGAGATCTTCTTTATTCACAATCAAACGATTTAACAAGGATTCAATGTGGTTTTATTGATACATCTGAAGTTGAAAAATTATCTGAATATATTGGTTCTCAAACAGGTTATGCATCTGCTTATATTCTACCTGAGTTTTCAAAAGATGAGAATAGCGAATCTTCAAACATATCAATTGAAGATAGGGATTCTATGTTTGATGAAGCAGCCAGAGTTATTGTAGTAAATCAACAAGGATCTGCTTCATTACTTCAAAGAAAGTTAAAACTAGGCTATAATAGAGCTGGAAGGCTAATTGATCAAATGGAAGATGCTGGTATTGTTGGGCCATTTGAAGGAAGCAAACCAAGACAAGTTTTAATCTCAGACTTAAACTCTTTAGAAAGTTTACTAGGTGAAATCAGGAATTAATTTTAATAAATTTCTACTAATATGTTTATTTAGTCTTTATAGTCTAAATGGACAAAAAAAGGGAATTCAAATATTAGAAGAAGTAATGAATAATTCAATGAATATTGAAGATTCTAATTATAGATTTATAATTACATCAGAAAGCGAAAATGATTTCTTCCCAATAAGTGGAGAACTATATATAAAAAAGGAAAAGTATTTTATTGATACTGAAGAAATAGATCAAATTTATGATGGAAATAAGCTTTATACAATTATTCATGAAAATGAAGAAGTAATTATCACATCTGATTCAAACACTTTTTTTAATTTCACTCCTAAACAAGTTTTTAATTTTTTTAAAGATGACTTTGAAATAGAAATAAAAGAAACTCAAGATGTTTCTCATTATTTGATTGCTCGGAATTTAGTAAAAGAAAATTTGGTATACAGAATAATTATTGATTCTAAATTGTTATCAATAAAAAGAATTGAAATTAGAAATAAAGATGATCTAACTTTAAGTAGATTTTTAACATTAAGTTATAAATTCAATTTATCTCTTCCATCTTCTTTATTTAAATTTGATAAAAATAAGTTTAAAGATTATATAATAATTGAAAATTGAAAATTTTAGACAAATACATATTAAAGTTTTACTTAAATAGATTTTTAGGTGTGTTTGCTATTTGTTTTATAATATTTATAATTCAAACATTTTGGCTTTATATAGATGAGCTTGCAGGTAAGGGTTTAGATATAATTACAATAGGAAAGTTTTTCTTATACTTCTCACCTAAGTTAGTTCCATTAGTTCTACCATTATCTATATTACTCGCATCACTTATTACTTATGGTACTCTTTCTGAAAACTATGAATTTATAGCAATGAAATCTAATGGTATTTCAATTGTCAGAAGTATGATAGCATTATTTATTTTTCATGTTTTTTTAGGTATAGGATCATTTTATTTTTCAAATCATGTAGCAACATTAGGAGAGGTCAAATCATATAACTTAAGAAAGAATCTGGCCAAATTAAAACCCACATTAAGTATTAGAGAAGGAATATTCAATGATATTGGTGATTTAAATATTAAAGTTTCTAGAAAGTATGGTGATAATGAACAGTTTCTAGAGGATATAATACTTCATTCAATTTCTGAAGATCAAATTAATAGAATTGTTATGAAGGCTGAAACAGGAGAGGTAAGAAATTTAAATGATAATTATCTTCAGTTAGTATTAAGAAATGGTAATAGATATGAAGATTTAAATCCATCCTCTGCTGCAGACAAACAAAAACATCCCCATTCTAAAGCTTCATTTGACGAATATATTTTAAACATTGACATTTCAGATTTTAATAATGTTAATCTTGATGAAGAAAATTATAAGTCAACTTATAAAATGCAAAAAATTAACCAACTTAAAACTAGTTCTGATACTTTGGAAATTATGTTTGATAAAGATTTTGAAGTATTTGTGCAAAAATTCTTAATTGGTCATACCATGAGAAAACTTCCAAACTTATATCCAGATCAAATTCAGAATTTGAATTATAATTTAAATTCATCTTTTTTAGATATTATTAGTGATCCCAAACCATATGAACTTAATAGTATTCTTAATAGGGCAGATAATGAAGTAGATATCTATTTAAGACAACTTGATAATAAAAAAAAGAGCTTCTTTTTACAACAAAAACTTATTAATCTCCACAAGCTTACCATCAATGAAAGATATAGCATAATCTTTGCATGTATATTTTTGTTTTTAATAGGTGCATCACTTGGAGCAATTATAAGAAAGGGAGGTTTAGGCTTACCTTTAGTATTATCAATTGTAATATTCCTTACATATCATTATATAGGTGTTTTTGGAAAGAACGCTGCAGAAGACAATTCGTTAAGTCCATTCATTGGAAGTTGGATTTCAACTTTTGTAATTGCTCCATTTGCAATTTATTTAACTAGAATTGTTTCAATGGATAGAGGTTTTAATTTTACTTTCTTTGATAGACTTTACTTAATTTTTAAAAAAAAAATAAGTAAGAATGAATAAAATTAGACTTGACAAAATTGAAGATGCTATAGAATCTATCAAAAAAGGTGAGATAATAATTGTTGTCGATGATGAAAATCGTGAAAATGAAGGTGATTTCATAACTGCTGCTGAAACAATCAATTCAGATAAAATCAATTTTATGGCAAAACATGGTAGAGGTCTAATCTGTGTGCCGATGTCAGAAAATTTATGTTCTAAACTTAGTCTTGAGAAGATGGTGCCCAAGAATACAGACCCATTAGAGACAGCTTTCACAGTTTCTGTTGACCTTAAAGGAAATGGAGTTACATCTGGTATATCAGCATCTGATCGAGCTAAAACGGTTAAAGCTCTTGTTGATAGTAATACTAAACCCGATGATCTACAAAGACCAGGACATGTTTTTCCTTTAATTGCAAAAGATGGTGGCGTACTAAGAAGGACTGGACATACTGAAGCTGCTATTGATTTTGCTAGACTAGCTGGTTATAAATCAGCAGGTGTTATCGTTGAAATTATGAATGATGATGGTTCAATGTCTAGGCTTCCTGAACTTTACAATGTTGCAAAAAAATTTAATCTTAAAATTGTTTCGATTGAAGATCTTGTTGCTTACAGGATGAAGAATGATAGTTTAATTGATAAAATTTTTGATGAAAATATAAAAACGAATTTCGGTGAATATCGATTAAGAGCATTTAAACAAGTAAATAATGAGCAAGTTCACATTGCACTTACCCTTGGAGACTGGAAAACATCTGAAATAATTTTAACTAGAATCAACTCATCCATGAATGACAATAATGTAACTAAAATTTTGAAAGGAACAAATGAAATTAAATACAATGAAATTTTTAAAAAAATTAATGATGAAGGTAAAGGTGCAATTATTTTTATCAATCAAAGTCAATCTCCAAAAAATATAATTGATAAGTTGAAGTCATTAATTGACACTTCTGAAAAACCTAAAATTGACTTTAGAGATTTTGGAATTGGTGCTCAGATACTTCACGAAATTGGAATTTCAAAAATTAATTTACTTACTAATTCTAGACAAAAGGCAAGAATAGGTTTATCTGGGTATGGATTAAGTATAGAGAATTACACTAATTACTAAATGTATCAATCCAGAGTTTAACTGCCATATAAGAAACCATAATTAGAAGTGTAATTCTAATTATTTTATCTCCTTTCTTCACAGACCATCTACTAGATAACCATGCTCCTATAATTGAACCGATAACCATCCAAAAACCTACCACCCATAGTATTTTACCATCTAAAGCAAATATTAAAACTGCAGCAATAGAATATATAAATACTGAAAATGCTTTGATTGAATTTGTTCTTAATAAGTTCATTTTATTTATTTGGGTCAATAGTAACATTATTACAATACCAACACCTGCTTGTAAAAAGCCACCATAAACTCCTATAAAAAAGAATCCAATGAGTGCTAAAACAAGGTATTTACCTGAAAGCCTTTCAGGTAAATCAAAAGAGGCGATTGATTTAGATCTAAATACAATTATAAGTCCAACTGAAATCATGATAATTGCAAGAAATCTCTTAAATGTATCACCATCTATATCAATAGCTATTCTTGCACCTATTATAGCGCCAAAGGTAGCTACTATTCCAAAATACAGACCCCATGGATGAGTTGTAATACCCTTACTTCTATATCCATAACTTGCAACTAAAGCACCAGTTATTACCATTAATCTATTTGTTCCATTAGCAGTGGCTTCATCTAGACCTAAGAAGAGAATTAAAATAGGTAAAGTAACTAATGAACCACCACCAGCAAGTGTATTAACAACACCAGCAAAAAGTCCGATACCAACTAGAATTAAAATTGAATTTATATCTAAAAGCATGATATAAATAACAAGATAATTCTTTTTTATTTACATAAAGTTTTAAATATTTTTTTATTATCAAAATCATGTATATTTGCAACTCAGTTGGAGAAATGGCAGAGTGGTCGAATGCGGCAGTCTTGAAAACTGTTGAGGGTCACACCTCCGGGGGTTCGAATCCCTCTTTCTCCGCTAAATTACCTCGGAAGATATCTTTCTTTCGAGGTTTTTTATTGAGATAAAATGGCTCCATATACTGCTCGATTCAACTCAATTACATATTCATCAGTATTTGGAATTTTTTGGGTCATAATAATTCCTATAATTTCCTCCTTAGGATCAATAAAAAAATGAGTTTTAAAGTATCCTCCCCAATATATTTGACCAGTATTTGCTGGACTGGGATCTTTCGAAGTATCATATAGAACTCCAAATCCTAATCCAAATCCTCTACTCTGACCTATAAGATTTCCAACATGGTTTTTTAACATTAAAACCACAGTCTCTTCTTTTAATATACGATTACCATTATAGACTCCTTTGTTTAAAATCATTTTACAAAATTTGAGAAAATCTTCAGTGGATGAAAAAATACCATGTGTTCCTCCATAAACTAAATTTCCTGAAGGGGGAACTTGAACATGGCTATTAATTAGATTTCCATCATCTGTGTTAAAATGCACTTGCATTATTCTATGTTGTTGACTCTGATCAACATTGTAACCAGTGTCACTCATAGATAATGGATCGAATATATTTTCTCTAAGATAACTGTCGATAGATTGGCCTGATATTTTTTGAAGAATTAGAGCTAAAATATCTGGAGCAGCACTATAATACCACTGCTCACCAGGTTGGCCAATCAAAGGCACTTGCATAAGCTTATCCACTCTTTCTTCGAGCATGTTATATACTGCAGGATCAAATAGATCATTGTACATTAACTTAAAGAGTTGTTGATCAAATATATTTTTCTCTAGGCCATGCGAAAGACCTGCAGTATGTGTAAGTAAGTGTCTAATAGTTATAGGTTCCTTAATATCATCAGTAGGCCCATAAATTCCCTTATTCATATCTTTAACTACCCTGAGTTTTTCTAAAGGAGGATAATAATGATATGCATAATCATCTAAACTCAATTTTCCTCTTTCAATCAACTGCATTATGGCTACACTCATAATAGGCTTAGTCATTGACTGAATATAGTAAATGCTATTTTTTTCTAAAGTGCGATTGTCTTTTAAACTACTAAATCCAAAAGATTTATGCCAAACGTTTTCCCCTTTATGATTAATCAAAATCTCTATTCCCGCAGCTTTGCTATTATTTATTTCTTCTTTTAAATAGACTTCAAAGTCTTTTAATTTTGAAAGTTCTAGGCTTGATTGTGCAATACAAATTGTATTAAAAGTAAAGTAAAATACTAATATTAGATTTTTGAAATTCATAATTTATTGACAATATAGAAATCAACATAATTCTAAAAAAATTATATTAATATTAATTTCACAAGTAATAATTTGACCTATTGGAATAAATGGTTAAGATTAAATAGACTATTTTTAAATTAAGGTATGATGCTTAACTCTAAAAATATTGGCTTAATTTCAGGTCCTTTAGCATTCATTTTAGTAATGTTATTTTTTCAACCTGAAGGCTTGAGTTCAGAAGCTAATGCGGTATTAGCTTCAACAATTTGGATAGCAATTTGGTGGATAACTGAGGTTATTCCTATTGCAGTTACAGCTCTTATACCAATTGTATTATTTCCACTGACTGGAGGGCTTTCGTTATCTGAAACCACAGCCTCTTTTGGACATAAATATGTTTTCTTATACGTTGGTGGATTTATAATTGCAATAGCAATACAGAAATGGAATTTACATAAAAGAATAGCTCTAAACATTATAAATATTATTGGGACTAGTGTTGTTAACATTATTCTTGGTTTTATGATAGCAACAGCTTTTATGTCTATGTGGATATCTAATACTGCAACTGCTGTTATGATGCTACCTATTGCTCTTGCAATTGTTTCTCAGCTTAGAGATAATCCAGATACTGATAAAGATGAAAATAAGATATTTGGTAAAGCTTTAATGTTAGGTATAGCTTACAGTGCTTCAATTGGAGGAGTTGCGACTCTTATTGGAACACCTCCAAATCTAGTATTAGCAGGAGTAGTTCAAGAATCATTTGGATATGAAATAACTTTTGCTCAATGGTTTAAGTTTGGGCTTCCTATTTCAATAATACTATTATTTATATGCTGGAAGTACTTAACAAGTTTTGCATTTAGCTTTAAACAAAAGGCTTTTCCTGGAGGTAGGGTAGAAATATTAAAACAGTTAAATAAGCTTGGTAAAATTTCATATGAGGAGAAATTAGTAGCAATAATTTTTACTTTAACAGCATTTGCTTGGATTACAAGAGATAACTTATTAAAAACTTTAGTTCCAGTTATTGATGATACAATTATAGCAATGATTAGTGCTGTTATTATTTTTCTACTACCTACTAGGAATAAGAAAAGAAGACTTTTAAATTGGGATGAAGCAGTAAAACTTCCTTGGGGTATATTATTATTATTTGGAGGTGGAATGGCTTTAGCTGCTGGTTTTAAAAATAGTGGATTAGCATTATGGATTGGAACTCAAATGACATTGTTAGATGGTGTCTCTCTTATCTTATTAGTTTTTATTTTAATTACATCTGTTAATTTTTTAACTGAGATTACATCTAATCTAGCAACTACTGCAATGTTGTTACCAGTCTTGTATCCAATGGCTATGACAATTAATATTCACCCATTTATATTAATGGTTTCTGCTACTGTTGCTGCTTCATGTGCATTCATGCTGCCTGTTGCTACTCCTCCAAATGCAGTAGTTTTTGGTTCAGGATATCTGAGGATTCCTGATATGGTTCGCGTTGGAATCTGGATGAATCTCTTATCGATTTTACTCCTTACTCTCTTTATCTACTTTATTCTTCCATATTTATGGGATTTTGACCCATTAAATTATGTAATACCAACTAAATAGTTTTAAGGTTTTTTTAAAATATAAATATCTCTAAAAATTAAGTAATTTAAAGATTATCTTATCCCCAGTCTTTAATTGAGCCAAATTATTTAATGACTTTTCATTTAGTTGAAGGATCCTAGGGTATCCTCCTGTTGTCTGACAATCTCTATGAAGAATTATTATCTGACCAGATGGTGTAAGTTGAACAGTTCCTGGTATAACTCCAGATGAAATAATAGAATTAACTCCATCCTGAATTTTTTCATTTAAATAATAAGCCATTCTATTATTTATTCCTATTGAAAATTCTTGATTTATAAGAGTATCTATAGACTTCTTACTCAAACATTCAAATTCTGGACCCTTTAAAACTTGGATATTAGAATCTACTTTAAATTTTTTTAGAGTGTATTTATGAGTTATTTCTTTATTATTGACTTCGAATTTAAATTTATCACCCTTTTCAATTACACTAGATTTAGTAATCTGTGAGAAGAATGATTTACTTCCAAGAATTACATCTGAATGTATATTTCCTTTAATTGAAATATAACATCTAGAACCAACAGATGAGTTATTTATTTTTAGGATATCTCCTTTGTTAACCTCAATAGGTCTATAGAGACTAATTTTATTTTCATTTAACATTGGATTAAAGTCTGCACCTGTAATACAAATAACAGTAGACTCCTCGAACTTAATAGTTGGCCCAATAAGAGTAGCCTCTATCAGTGAATTATTTAAAGGGTTACCTAGAATAAGATTTGCAATTTTAGCATTTTCTTTATCCATATATCCTGAATATGGAACTCCAATATTTCGATATCCAAATCTTCCTTCATCCTGAATTGTGGTATAAAGTCCTTTTGCAATAAATTTGATCATAACTCTTTTAGTTTTGGTTTATCAAATCTATTTTTAGAAGATTTATATTCAGATTTAGATATCTCCACAAATTGTATCTTATCCCCTGGTTTACTAAAACATGGATTTTTATGGTTGATATTAAATAATTCAACTGGTGATATACCTATTATATTCCACCCTCCTGGACTTTGTCTTGGATATATACATGTTTGATCTAGGGCTAGACCTATTGATCCTTTTCTAATTTTTAAAGAAGGTTTTTCTTTTCTCTCACAATAAAGTTTTTTATCAGTTTTACCCAAATACATAAATCCAGGTAAGAATCCCATTGACAGAACATCATATGTTTTTGATAAATGAGTATCAATTATTTCTCTTACTGAAATGTTGTTTTTAACAGAAATTAGGTTAATATCTGTTGCATATTCTAAATCGTAGCATACAGGTATTTCCCAGACTTTAATTTTTCTATTATTCTTAATAATTTTTTCATAATCTATCATTTTTATTTTTTCAATTATTTCACTAATTGAAGTTCTGTTTAAGTCAAATATTATAAGGATAGATGATATTGATTGCACACAATCTTTGATATCATTTTTACAAATACTTGAAATTTCATCTTTATATGATGAGATTAACTTTGTTAAATTTGAATTAATTTCACCATTCCACTTAATTAATAAAGAGTTTTCACTTAAGTTAAAGAATTCCATTACTTTATATTTTTAAAAACTTTATTAATCTCCTTAAGAATTTCAATTACATTATCAGTATCAGAATGGATACATATTGTATCAGCTTTTATTGATTGATATACACCATTTATAGACTTAATTTTTTTTGAATCTATTATATTAGATATTTGGTCTATAACTAATTTAGAAGTATTGATTAAAGCATCTTTATTATCTCTAGACACCAAAGATAGATTATCATTATAGACTCTATCACCAAATGCCTCATACATTATTCTAAATCCTTTTTCTAATGCAGATTTTTCAATTTCTGAATTATAAGGTATATATATATAACATTCTTCTTGAAAGCTTTTGATGGTATCTAAATAAAATTCAGATAAGTCCCTATCGGTAAACATTTGATTATATAAAGCTCCATGAGCTTTTATGTGATGAAGTTTTGTTCCATAAAATTCAGCAATTGATTTAAGTCTTTCAATCTGATCTAATAGACTAAAATATAGTTCAGATCTTGAAATATCAATTTTTTTTCTACCAAAGTTTTCTTTATCTGGGTAAGATGGATGTGCACCAATTAAAACTTTATTCTTAATAGAAATTTCGACACACTCAATCATACTCTTAGAATCTCCTGCATGACCTCCACAAGCAATATTACATGAATTAATAAGAGGCATAATTATATGCTCATTATTAAGTCCTTCACCTAAATCACAATTAATATTTATCATCAGAAAATTAAAATTAATCCTCTAAATCCTAGAATTATAGTGATCATTATGATTATAATTCCAAAAGTATTTTGATACTTATAGGTATATTTTTTTCCAACTATGCTATTATTATTTACTAACCATAATAAAATAATTGCAACTATCGGCAGAAGTAAACTATTTGAAAATTGAGCAAACTTTATTATTTCTATTGGATTTATCTCAATCATAGAAATAATTACTCCAAAAATTAACACAATCATCCATACAAGTCTAAATTTGAAAGTCTTCATTGATTTTTTCCAACCAAAACAACTTTTTGCTACATATGCCGCTGCTAGAGGTGCTGTAATAGAAGATGTTATACCTGATGCAAATAAACCTATTCCAAGAAAATAAATTGCAAATTTTCCATATAATGGCTCCAGTCCTTTAGCTAAATCAATTACACTTTTAACATCCTGACTATTTACAGATGCTGCTGTAACAATAATTGAAAGAGAAACAATACCACCTAAAAAAATTGACACAAAACTTTCAATTCTTGCTGTTTGAAGTTTTTTAATAGAATCCCATTTTTCAGTTACTAAAGATGAATGTAAAAAAATATTGTAGGGGACAACAGTTGTGCCAATTAAACCTAGTACTATTAATATACTGTTTTCATCGAAATTAGGTATGAACATTCCCTCGATTAAAGAATTCAAATTAGGTTTTGTAACTATGGCAGTTATTAAAAAAGAAACACTCATTGTTAAAACCAAAAAAATCAAAGATTTCTCTATTAATTTATAGTTTCCTTGAAACAGAATTAAAAATGCAGCTATACCAATTAATACGGGAATATAGCTAATTGAATCAATACCAATTATTGCTGATATACCTAATGATGCTCCTGTTATATTACCAGCTTCATATGCAGCATTTCCAATTAGTATTGACGAGACTATAAGTACTATTAAGAATTTTTTAAAATAAATTGAATTTACTGATTTACTTATAACTTCAGCTACATTCATCTTTGTTACTAATCCAACTCGTAGCGATAGCTCCTGGAGAAATATAGTTGCAAAAATTGATAGAATTAAAGCCCAAATTAATGAATAACCATAGGATACACCTGCTATAGTACAAAGAGTAACAGTTCCAGGCCCAATAAATGCTGCAGCAATTAATATACCTGGCCCTATTTCTCTAGTCCATTTCATTAAGGCACTCTTATCTTATCACCAAGTAAAATTGCATTTAAAAAGAATCTATTAGTTCCATACCATGATCCTCTAAAATTAGGATTATTGGAAAATAATATTGCTCTTCCCGAACCAATTTTTGATACAAGTAATGATACTGTCTTATCAATCTTTTCTGAATTATTTTTAGTAATAAAACCATCAATTATTGGATTGGAAGTATATCTAACTACTGATGAATATTCATTTTTAGATGGTTTAATCCAGACAGTATTATTTTTATAAACAGGTACAATTGGATCCTCATACCCAAAACTCAAAGGATGTGACATATCAATTTGAGTGTTTAAAATTATTCCACCGATTTGCTCTTTACCTCTATTATCAGAAGCATCAACATATGGCTTAAATTCATTCTCATTATTGCTTTTTTCAGTCTTATATAATTCTTCATCTACAATTTTTGAATCAATTAAAAATTCAGAACCTGTACCAATTGAGATAATAGTGTTACCCTTGCTAGCCCAATTTTTAATTTTATTAATCTGTGACTCATTAAAATTATAATTTCCTGAAACTATGACCATTGAAGTATACTCATCAATATTTACTTTATCAAAATTTCTAATAGGAATTTTTGTGATTGGCATTCCGACCCTTTGATCTAAAAGGTGCCAAACTTCACCTGCTTCATATGATCTAACTCCAGTTCCAATTAACATCATTACTTTTTGTTTTTTTAGTGGAACTACTAAATTACTTCCCAAATCAATTCCTTCTGAACTAAGCCCTGAAGAGACTGAAAAAATATCAATTTTGAATTCATTTTGAATTTTTTGAAGACTTTGAAATAATTCAGATGAGTTCATTTTTTGAAGACTTACAGGAATAATAAGTGATCCATAATCAAATGATTTTAATCCCTGAGAGGTATTTATCTTAAAAGGTTTAAAAGAACTAGAAACTAATATATCATTATCTAATAGTTTATTTATAACTGCAGGAATATTATAATCTACCGAATTAATTATATAACTATACTCAGCTTTACTGACTTGATTAGTATAAAAAATATCATCTAAACCTTTAATTTGATCACCTTTCATTTCTCTTAAGGCAGGAGAATAATCAATATCATAGAAATTAGCAATTGACCATGATGATGCGTCATAAAAAACACTGTCTCTGAATTCAGTATTTGTCTCAAAGATTGATCTAATAGTCCTGTAGTTTTTTTGTTTAGTTGGAACAAAAAAGTCATTACCATTTCTTGTGACCTTTAAATCATGTATCAAAAGTTTGTCAATAAATGCTTTAGTCTTATTTCTATCTTTACCCAATGTAAATGAATAACCTTTTATTCTTTTTTTATCAGCATCAGTTAATGCTGATGCAAAAAATCTTTGCTGATATTCCATTAATTCACCTTTCATAGCAACAGAAGCTTTAATAGTAGTCATTCCTGATACATATTGGTTTCTTATTGTAAATGGAAAAGTAATTTCTCCAAATTGTGTTTTTTGTTTGTGCCCTCTTGAACTAGCTTGTTCAAATAGCATCCCAATACCTCCAAGAAGATCCGCATAAGAAGAGTGATAGCCAGGGTATGTCTTATCAAATGCTTCTTTAGAAAAGTACATTGAACCTATTTCATCAAGTCCTTTTGCGAAGAATGAACCAAATAAAGTCTCAAAATATTCATAGTTCTCTTGAGGTATTATTGGGTCTTTTGCAGCATGTGTATTCCAAGGCACAAAAAAATATGTGCTATTAGTTCCCATCTCATGAAAATCCATAGTTAAATTCGGGTACCAATTATGATGAAAATTAATTTTACCTCTAGTTTCTGGATGAACTCCCAACAGAACATCTCTGTTTAAATCAAACCAATAATGATTTGTTCTACCACCAGGCCAATATTCATTGTGCTCAGCATCTTGTGGGTCGTCAACAAGCGGTGAACCTTTATAACTATTTACCCATTGAGTATGTCTATCCCTACCATCTGGATTTATAGTAGGATCTATCAAAACTATTGAATTGTCAAGATAATCTTGAATTTCTTGAGATTTAGATGCAACTAAGGTATAGGCGGTAAGCATTGCAGCTTCTGAGCTAGACGGCTCATTACCATGAACGTTATAACCTAAATTAATTATTACAGGAAAACTTTCTGGCTTTTGTGAATCTATATAGCCTTCATATTCTGGCTTTAAGTATGAAATATGACTTTTTCTAATTTCCTCTAGATTTTCAATTTTTTCAGGTGAACTTAATATTAGATAAATTAATTTACGCCCCTCATGAGAAGTTGCATATTGAAACATATCTGCTTTATCAGATGTTTCAGATAAATATTTCATGTATGACACAATTAAATCATGTCTTGTATGCATCTCACCAATTGGATATCCTAGAAACTGTTCAGGTGATAAGATGTCACTATCAAATGGAGCATATTTTGAATAATAATAATCCTGCGAAAATATTGAACCTAAAAATAATAGGTTAATTAGTATAAATTTTTTCATAATTCTATTCATTTATTCCTGGAAGTGAATTTGGATTTTCAACTTGCCAGTCAAAGTTTTTAGCTTTTAATTTTAATGGGTATAACTGGTCTAGATTATCAGCATCATATAATCTACCATTTTTCATAACCATTTTTACAGTATTTGTATTTCTTATGTTTTCTAAAGGATCTTCATCTAATATCACCAAATCTGCTAGCTTTCCACTTTCAATTGATCCTAATTCTTTATCTAAACCAATAGCATAGGCACCTATTATAGTAGAAACTCTAAGCATATCGTGATTAGAAATACCACCAGTAGCCATACTCCAAAGCTCCCAATGATATGCAAGCCCTTGAAGTTGACCATGAGAACCAACTCCTGCTATACCTCCGGCCTCAACAAGATCTTTTACAAATACACTTAGCTCTGGGAAGGTATACTCTTCTTCCATGAACCATCCAGCATTTCTTCGTCTTGTTTTAGACTCAACTTCCATTTTTGGAGTAAAATAATTTAGTTTTTCATCTTTATTTACATTTTCCGTAGCATAATAATAGTTTTCAGCCCATGGACCACCATATGTAACAAGAAGAGTTGGAGTATAAGCCTTTTTTGTAAATGCAGTTAATCCAATTAGATCATCATATACTGGATATATGGGATGATTATGTTCTTGACCTGGATAACCATCAATAGTTTCAGTAATATTTAATCTTAAATCTAATGCACCTTCAGTTGTAGGCATTATATTTTGTTCTTTAGCAGCCATTAATATCCATTGTCTCTGTTGACGGTTTCCTGCCCTGTACATTTTAATAGTCTTGGTGTTATAATATTTTGAATATTGTTTAAGTACATCTTTAGCTTCATCTAAACTATTAATATTATACCCCCAATAACCTACACCAGGTCCAGTTGAATATACCCTTGGTCCTAATATTTTACCTGTATCAACCATATCACTGTAAGTAAGAACATCCGTAGTACCAGTTTGAGGATCTCTAGTTGTAGTTACACCATATGCTAAATTTGCTGCATATGAGAAAGGTTGATTCTTCTGTAGACCCCAACTAGGTCTCATATGTGCATGAGTATCAACAAAACCTGGTAAAATAATTTTTCCATTTAAATCAATAACCTCAGTAGATTCATCTATATTAATTTGATTCTCACTTACTTCTTTAATACGATTATTAACTATATATATTTGACCATTTTCTATGATCTCATCTTCATTCATAGTAATTATTTTGGCATTTTTAAGTAAAATTGAACTCTCGGGTATATCTCTATTTAATTTTACTATAACCTCCAATTCATCAGCTAGAAATTCATCTTCATCTTCATCATTAACTAATTCTTTGGCTAACTCTGGGTTTAGTTTTGCAATCTCTTCAGCTAAATCTTCTTTTTTCTTTTCATCTTCAGTTAGGTCTTTATCTTTTTCTTTCATTTTTTTATCAAACTCATCCGAATCCTTTAAGTTATATGAGAAGAAAGAAGAGCCTAATGACCAATAGACAGTCTCTGAGTCATTATCCCAAAAAGGAAACTCACCTCCAATTTTAGTTAACTTTTTTGCAGGAAATGAAGAAAATTTTGGGTTAGATAAAGATATTTTTAAAGACTCTTTACCAGTGTATGGGATTGTGAAACTATATATATTGTTACTAACCTTAGCAAGACCCTGCTTTCCATCTGGTGATATCATTACAACACTTGCTGTTGAAGGTGTTTTAGAACTATAGGTAGTAATTCCTGTTACTTTTACAATTTTCTTCTCATCTGTTCCGTCCCATTTAATCGACACTAATCCATTTCTTGAACTATATAGGTAAATTCTATCTTCACCTTTAACAAAGTGAGGGTAAGATCTACCTTTAGAGTCATCTATGTAATTAAGCTTACCTCCATTTGATGATATCCACATCAATTTATCATTAGATTTAAAAGCATATGGACCATAACTTTCTTTGTAACTTCCTTCATCACCCGATATAAATACAATTTTATCCCCAGATTCATTCCAAACAGGAAAAGTAAAGACACCTTTTTCCTTTATATTTTGACTTTGAGTTAAAAGAATTGGATCTCTTCTGCCATCAGATCTCACCTTATAAATTGAGCCTCCGTCTTTATTATTCCATGAAACAAAAGCAATTTCTCTTCCATCTGGACTCCAAGCAGGCATTGCTTCAATAGTTTCATCAACAAACTCAGTTAGTCTATTCATTTCTTTAGTATTCAAATCCATTACATATAACTTGTTTACTGCTGTAAATGCAATTTTAGATTTATCTGGAGAAATTTTAGCATCTCTAATCTGGGTAGCATTCATTATTTTTTCATCTGAGATTGCATAGTCAAACTTGAGCTCAGGTCCAACTTCTACTATTTCATCAACCTTGAATGGTATTACAGATGAAGTACCATTCATAATAGATATTTTATTAATTTTTCCTCCATAAAAAACAATTAAATAGTTATTGTCTGGAGTAAATGACATATTTGGCAAAACACCTAAGGTTGCTTGAGACTCTTGATCATCTTTTTGAACAGGAAATGCAAGCCATTTTTCTTCACCAGTTTTTAAATCCCTTATTCTCAAAGCAGTTTTATCTTCAAATCTTGTTCCATAAACGAGCCATTTTCCATTTGGAGATAATGTCGGCGTAAATGCAGATCCAAATCTTGATGTTTCTGTTTTAGTTTCTCCTGTTTCTCTATCATATTTGGATATCTGATATTGAGGAAAACTAGCATTATATTGCCAAGAATTTCTTCTTTCTGCGTACCAAATATATCTATCATCATGGCTAACTACAGGCTGAACAATCTTTAAGGAAGAGGGTTCACCTATTAATTGAACACCAGAACCACCTTCTTTGTGATACATATGTAATTTTAGATTTCTAAATCCTGTTGAAGCAATAATGTAGTCACCATCTTTTGACCAGTCTGCAAATGCAGTTTGGTTATCTTTTCCTTTAGTAATTTGAAGTGAGTCATTAGTCTCTAAATCTCTAGTCCATACATTTACATTTCCACTTTTATCACTTGTATATACAATTGAATTTCCATCTGGAGAAAATCTAGGATGTGAATCATAAGCCATTCCTTTAGTTATTCTTTTTGCTTCACCTCCGGTTATTGGAATTGAATAAATATCTCCAAGCATATCAAATAATATAGTGCTGCCATCTGGACTAACATCAAGTGAAATCCATGTTCCAGTATCAGTATTAAGTTCAAAGAATCTATCTGGTTTTATTGGTAGATTTTTATTTTTTTTCTCTTCTTTTTTAGCCTCATCTTTTTTCTCTTCCTGAGCAAATGAAAAGTTTCCAATTAAAATAAAAGCTGAGATTGTAAGTAGTAATCGTCTCATGATTTTTTTTTTGTAAATATATAGATTTGAATTTTTTAAATACTTAAAATTTAATGTTTTAGTTATATTTGGATATAAAAAATATCTAATGAAAAAACATATTATTCTTTTTTTAATGCTTTTTGCATTTGATTTAGCTTTTTCTCAAAGTAAGCTTCAAATAATAAATCAAATAGTTTCAGAAGTAGAAAACAATTCTCAACTTGAAACCCTAGCCCATGAATTAATGGATCAGATTGGTCCTAGATTGACTGGAACTCCTCAAATGCTATTAGCACATGACTGGGTGGTTAATACATATACTAAATGGGATATAAATGCTGAAAATGAGCAATTTGGTCAGTGGAGAGCATGGGAAAGAGGAATAAGTCATATTGATATGATGTCACCATGGGTTAAATCATTAGAGGGGCAGCAGCTTTCATGGAGTGCAAGTACTAAAAAAAATGGAGAGCTTGGTGAAGTAGTAACAATCCCTTTTGAGTCTAAAGAAGTTTTTGATCAATGGCTAACCACTATTAAAGGAAAACATATTTTATTCGGAACCCCTGATATCTCAGGTAGACCAGATTATGATATC
>Ga0136656_1000072_pt1 | contig 28184 bp, 37 predicted proteins | sample CPBDNA_9_FD_94862 | JGI IMG/M metagenome (GOLD analysis project Ga0136656, IMG submission 94862) | Freshwater to marine salinity gradient microbial communities from Chesapeake Bay, USA - CPBay_Sum_15_0.8_DNA (version 2) | ecosystem: Environmental > Aquatic > Marine > Coastal | place: USA...
AACTCAGAAGTAATCGAAAAAGTACAGAACTACGAAGGAACCAACAACTTCATGAACTCTTTGAAGAAGGGTTATGAAAAGTATGGTCGTTTGACTGAAAACCAAATTTCAGCGGCCGTTCGTACCATTGAAGGAATGCGTCGTCGTGAGCAGTCACAAAAACCTATGAACATCAAGTTGGTAGGTGATACCATCAAAATCGGTCGTAAGATTGCTTTGGGTATCAAAGAGGAATACAACTTGGATTTCCACCCCATCTTGATTGATGTGACCGCGGTAACCGCAATGACTGACCGAGCACTCCGAGTCAAAGGAAAACTCACCAAAGAAAACGGAGGTATCTGCCGTTGTTGCGCAAAGACCCTCACCGATGAGATGTCACAAATCACCGGCATCGGTCCCGTATGTGCAAAGTACGTAGGTGTAGAACACCCCAAGACCAAGGCAGATGTAGAAAAGTTCAAAGAAGATATGTCAAATAAAATTGACGAAATTGGTGAGTTTGAGTTTGGATTCCCAAAAGAGCTGTCATCAAGTGGGACGGAATGGGAGGTGTTATGTTGAAGATGTGAAATAGGGGGGTATCCCTCTATTTTATTTTTATTAACTTTTAAGATATTTATTGTAATAAACTATAAAATTTATTTATTATGACAGAACAAATTAAAAGTTTAATCAGACACGCTTTAACAGCGATTGGGACCTTGTTAGTATTAACAGGTCTAAACCAATTTTTACCGTTAGTTGACTACTTAACGGATAACTTAGACTCCACATTTGCGGCGATTGAGGTACTCATAGGTGTTGGTGTGGCCGTTGTAGGATTCTTACGGAACAAAGAGCGTTTCACCGAAAGAACCACTTAATTAAAACAGATAAAAAACCCCCGACCAAAAATCGGGGGTTTTTCTTTGACATATAAAATAAATTATTTTATTATTAACAAAAAACTATTATGAATAATGTCTTAGTATTAAATGCGGACTTTTCACCATTAAACATAACTTCCCTCCAAAGAGGGTTTGTTTTGGTGGATAAAGGTAAAGCGGAAATAGTAAAGAAAGGAGAAAAAGACATAATAACAACAATAGGTAATTTTGTTAGACCGGTTATTATTAGATTATTAAATTATATTAAATTTAGACCCACAAACTTAAAGGTTAGTAGAAAAAGAATTTTTAAACGAGATAAATCTACTTGTCAATATTGTGGTTCTAAAAAACATTTAACTATAGACCACGTTATTCCACGGTCTAGAGGTGGTGGTAATACATGGACTAACTTAGTCACTTGTTGTTCGGGATGTAATGTTTATAAAGGAAATAAGACACCAAAAGAGGCGGGTATGAAACTTATGTCACGCCCATATGAGCCATCCATATTTTCCTCTGTTTTGTATGAAGAAGCCGAGGATATATGGACAGATTTTAAAAATTCATTTAAATCTTATTAAACATTTTCAACTATTTATAGGTATAAGTTCCTAAATAAACGTAAAACCTATAAATTAATGATTTTTAAATACTTAAAACAAACACTCAGTGTTTTATTATTACTTCCTGTACTCTTTTTTAGTTCAGAAGTAAAATCACAGTGCGATGTTTTTATAGAACCTGGCTCTGTAAATGTAATAGACAACGGTAGTGGTGTAAAGTTTGAGTTTCAAATAACAAATAACTCAGGTGTAGATTGGTATGGTGATGATTTAAAGTTATTTTGGTCACTCAATTCAAGTGCTCCTATATGGAACATAGACTACTCCAATAATACCTCGTCACAACCTATTGCCAATGGTGAAACACGAACAATTAAAACTCCATGGTTTGATTTTCCTAATCTACCCTCTTGGTTTCCTGAAGACCCAGGACCAGGTGGTGCTTTGGATGATAACTGGGTGGAGGCTTATGAATGGCCGTATTGGTCGGTAACTCCTGCAGGTTTTGACGGTACTTGGTCACAATTTAACCTTAGATTAGGTAGTTGTGGATTGGCGGATGGTGCATGGGTATATAACTCAGACGGTACACCATACTACGGACCATTTGATAGTGAATGTCCTGATGTTAATAATGACGCATTATGTGATTGTGATGTGGATTTTATTGGGTTTGACCCTGTAACTTATGACGCTAGTGTTGCCGTTATCTCTCATTGGAATTGTGGTACCTCGTTAAATAACGGTGGTCTCTCATCTGAAATGGATTATGTCAATATGATTCAAATAGGTGCACACGTAACTGGTTGGGATTATCAGTGGGGGTGTACTGCTGCCGAGTATCATTTAGGTTGGACTTGGGATAATCCTGTTTCATTTAACGAGTATTATGCAGGTGACACAATAAATTATAATTTGTTTTCCGATGACTCATCCTATGATGATTGTTTTCAAGAAATATTAGAAAGTGATACTTTAAGTTCATGTTTAGAGATTGTTTTATGGCAAATTAATTATTCTGAAACTGCGATTGTTGGTGAAATAGATGGTGGTTGGGCGGCAACATGTGGTACTTGTAGTAACCAAACGCAGTTCTATCCCGATATGTCTATGGGGTTAAACTCAATAAATGTATGTGAGTCACCTCCCCCTTTATACCCAGGTTGTATTGACCCTGAAGCTGAAAACTATGATGAAACAGCGGATTTTGATGACGGTACTTGTACCTACCCACCTGTGTTTGGATGTCAAGACCCTATTGCTTGTAACTATAATAATCTAGCAACTGAAAGTGATGGTTCTTGTGTGTATTGTGACACACCTAATGGTGAGGAACTGTGTAATGAATACCACGGAGAGGGAAGTAATTATTGGGAGTTTTATAGTAATATATTTGACTGTCAGGAGATAACCTCACCAGATGCTGCTCCATATATTGGTGCTTCGGTAACGACTCAATGTATTGATGGTGAACCTAATAACATATATAATATTTTAGTTATAAATCCTGATACGGGTAACTATAACTCAACAGATACTTTGTTTAACTATTGTATTGAAGTACCTGAATTAGGTCTTGATAGTTGTTTAAATGGTTATCAAATAGGTAATAGTTGGATTGAGCCTGGAGGTGGTCAACTAATATGGTCAGGAGTAGAAATACCTATATCAATTACTGAAATAACTTTAAATGTATATAACACCGAAGATGAGTTAGATTCTTTTTTAAGTAATAATACTTTAGTATTTCAAAACATTATTCAAAACCCTGATATATGTCCTGTTTTAGGGTGTACTGACCCTATAGCTGAAAACTACAATCCTTCAGCGACAGAAGATGATGGTAGTTGTGAATATATGGTCGATTTATCATTAGATAGTATAACTGTAAACGAATACTGTGACGGATTTACTCCATATTGGATTCCTACAATACATCTTAACAATTTAACTAATCCTGCAATAAACGAATACTGTATTAAAGTTCAAGTCTTAGGACAAACAAATGATACCATTTGTTTTAATGCGATGGGCACAACAATAAATTCATTCGGTGATATTTCATTAGAATGGCCCGAACCGATTTATTCATATGGTACTGTTAGCATTCATGTTTTAGATGTTAATGGTGAAAGTCCTAACTCATGGGAAAATTTCGGAGAAGATGATAATATAAGTAATAATACGTTAGTTTTATCTATAAATGGACCAAGTATTAACTGCGATGTGTTAGGTTGTATAGACCCTGAAGCAAACAACTTTGACTTTGGGGCTAATGTGGATGATGGGTCTTGTACTTATGATATTACAGAATTAACATATGTTGGTGCTGAATGTTTTGTGGATTGTGATGTGGACGGACCTTATTGGTATGTAATCACAACTTGGACAAATACAGGAAATGTTGAAGTAACTAATTTTTGTGCTGAATGGGACGTAACAGGGGGACAGGGTGATGATATAGTATGTTTTGATGGAAGTTTATTACCAGGTGATACAACAACTCTTCAATATGGTCCTTATACCCTTGATGTAGGTCTTATAGCATGGGCTTATGTGACAGAAATAAATGGAGTCACATTTGACCCCCCATTAGAAAATTATGAAACTTTATATTGCTTCGGTGAAGCACAAGCAAGTTGTGTTTATGGTTGTATGGATGATACGGCTAATAACTATAATCCCGATGCGGATTTTGATGATGGTTCTTGTACTTATGATGTCTTAGGTTGTACTGACCCTGACGCTGAAAATTACAACCCTGACGCCAATATAGATGATGGTAGTTGTCAAATAGGTGGTTGTACAATAGAACAAGCATGTAACTACAATCCTGACGCAACATATAATGATGGTAGTTGTGATTTTGAAAGTTGTGTTGGATGTACTGACCCTGAAGCTATAAACTATGACCCTGTCGCAACGGAGGACGATGGTAGTTGTATTTATCCTATTTATGGATGTACTGACCCCGAAGCATTTAACTACGACCCATTAGCTAATACTGATGACGGTAGTTGTATAGATGTTGTTATCGGTTGTATGATACCCGAAGCCATCAACTTTAATCCTTTAGCAAATACACAATGTACTCCAATAGATGAGTGTTGTATATTCCCTGAAGGTTGTACAGACCCCGAGGCCAATAACTACGACCCTAACGCGATTATAGATGATGGTAGTTGTACTTACGATGTTTTAGGGTGTACAGACCCTAATGCCTTTAATTACAATCCACTCGCAACTGTAGATGATGGTAGTTGTATATATCTTATATATGGTTGTACAGATATGAACGCTTTAAACTACAACCCATCTGCTAGTATAGATGATGGAACTTGTATCTATCCAGGTCCTTGTGATGAGTTTGACGGTAGTGCTTTTGCACCAAACGCATTTACACCAAATAACGATGGTTTAAATGATGTATGGAGAGTCATTACAGATAACGATTGTTGGAATAGATGGGAGTTATTAATCTATAACAGGTGGGGACAAGTAGTTTATGAAATGTCTGACCCTTCACAAGTATGGGATGGTAGTTTTAGGGATGATGATTATTATGTACAAGATGGTGTATACGCATATACACTTAGAGCAGTGGCATGGAATTTGGAGAGTATTGAATTATCTGGTATGATAACCGTTTTAAGATAATACAATCGATTAATTAAGAAAAATAAAAGTGACCTTCGGGTCACTTTTTTTGTATAAGAAAAAAGGACTGACACCGTCAGCCCTTTTCGTAGATTAATTACCCCCTTTTTTTTAAAAGTTTATGAAAGTACACTATCTCTAATGCCCTTCAGTTTCGAGTCCATGTTAGACTCTATGGAACTCAACAGAGTTTCCAATGCTGTTGTAAACTTATCTTCTAATTCTCTTTTAAACGTATCATTATCTATTTGATTCATTAATACTTCTTTTGTTGTGTCATTAAGACCTTCTAAAAACTTCTCTTTAAATTCTCTTGTAAATACGTCTGCAATTTTTCTTGCTAAAAATCTATTATCTGTAAATATTTTTGGAAATTCGTCCTCGTCTAATTCTACTATAGACTGAGTTAAAACGTCTTTTTCAAAACCATCCATACCTAATTTTGATTCTAAGTATGAAATAAGTCTTTCTTTTAACATTTCAATTACCTTAGAACCTTCATCACCCATTAACCCTTTTAAAACCATAACCAAATCTTCATTAATGGTAGATTCAGTTATACCCATATTAATTAAATCTTTAGATTCAAGAAATAATTTATTAAAGAATTTTGTTGTTTGAATTTTTGAGTTAAAGTTCACTGACTCGGATATTATACCCAATCTACCCTTAACTATTTTAGATTCTGTGATACGAGTTGTTTTTACTTCCTTAACCTCTTTTAAGTTGTTTTTAACTATCTTATTTAGACTCATTACTTCTTAGGTTTCCAAGCTTTTATTGATTCGTTAAACTCTTTACTACTAACTCTCACTCTTTCATAAATATCTACGTTTTCTGGTTTAGACAACTTAAATCCTTTTTTTTTTAAATTTTCTAAAACCTCTTTTTGACGCTTTGTGAGGTCATTTGTGACGTCTCCTTTCTCCAATAATGAAGCCAAACCTTTCTGTTCTTTTTTCTTCATAACCTCTTCAAACGGCTCATCCATTTCTGACATTTCTTCGTCATGAGAATGTGTATAGTTAGATAACTCAATTTCCTCCTTATCCTTGTCATTAAATTCTACTTCGGGTATCTTATCACCACCAACTATCTTAAAGTCCCTAAAATCAGGTCCCTCGTTGTTTAAGATGGTAAAGTATATGACACCTCCATCTAACAACTTACCTAAACCATTCATTTGTGAATTAAATGGTAATTCGATATCTGCGTTATTATAATACGAACCCAATCTAACGACAGGTTCTTCTGTTTTTTTATCTACACCTTTTGCAATGACTACCGCTCTGATAAATGCAATGTCTTCAGGATATTTCTTAATTAAGTCGTCAAACTCTCTACTTATCTCTTCTCTGTCCTCATCAGTGAAGACCACCTTCTGTTTTCCCTTATCATTTGCAGAATAGAAATTAAATTCCTTTAACTTATTGTCTATCATTTCTGATAAAGAACTGTTTTCAAATTCTTCTTTCAGAACTCTCCTTTTTAAATATCTCATAATTAATATTGACTAAATTTATACCATTTATGTTCTGAGTCAGGTAATACGTTTCCATCATGGTCGGCATCATCAACCCAACCCCATTCACTACCCTTTTTCTCTATAGGGTATAAGTGATGTTTTCCTTTTTTTGTCTGTCCTGTTAACACTAATCGTTCTCCACCTCCGTCTAATTCTTCTATTGTAATACTGTCCAATATCGCGTCATCTTCTGACGTAGCATTTATTGCACTTTGAATTGCTTCTGCGTAATTGGACATCATGGTCTCATCGTCACTTCTCTTTTTTATAGTCCATCCGTATCTTGGGTCTGTAACTTTTCTTTCGTTGTTAGGACCAAAAAGGTTTCCTCCACCATCTGTAACCCTACCTGCAAGTATGTTGTCTAAAAATGAATCTTCTCCACCATCTGTATCCCTACCTGCTATACCCCCACCGGGAATTATGTTATCTAAAAATGAACCTTCTTCTGTGTCTGTATCTATGTTAGGGTCAACAACTATTGGTTTTGAATTACCGAAATTGGGTCCTTGTTCTAATATATTTCTAAGTGTCTTCATATCACATATTTTCATTAATTTCATACCATTTATTGTCAGATGGATTATAAACCGCCCACTTACCTGATTTTTTTTCTACTGGGTAATCAGGAGTATCCCAAAAAATGTCCCCTGTAGCATTCATTTTAATATGCTCTTCTTGTTCATCAGTAAGTATCCTATCTAAATCATCAGGTAAAAACTGTTTTGGAACCTTTACGGTTGGTTTTGCGAGGTTTTCAGGTGTTGTAACATTAAACGTAGTGACCGCCTTACTTAATTCATCGATACGAGTAAATCCTAATAAATCCCATAAAGACATATCATCGACAATCAATAGACCATCAAAATTTTCTTTTAATGATTCAAACCATGTTTCATTCTTATCCTGACCCCACGGATTTTCAAAGTCATACCCAAATATGTTGGTTACGTAGTCTGCTGCCCATATAAAAATACCTAAAGCACTACGAACAACACCCAGTACCATAGGAACAATTGTGGTTCCTGCAAGTATTTTTTTAGTATACCACCATAAAATTTCTTTTCCTTTTGGGTATCCTTTTCTTGCTAAAAGGGCTATAGCCTCTTTATTTGTTGCAGGAGTTTGGAGTATTATCGTATTAATTACCCTTTGCCACCATTCTTTTTTTAATAAAAATCCGAACCAACTATCTTTTGAAAAGGGAAATACAAGTTCTATCCACCTCTGAAAGTAGTCTTTAATTTCACCTTTGGTAGTAGGATTTTTAGTCAACACATCTTGTATATACTTCCAACCATTCTCATTACTTTCAAAAAGTTGTTGGGCTTCTCTAGACATTTTAGGTCTTATGTGACCTTGATACATAGTTTCAATACCGTTTTTATTTACTGCCATTAGTTTATCTCTCATTTCACCCATAAGTCTTTCGTATGACTTACTGTCACCCGCCTTAAACGCTGCCATGGCATCTTGTGATAGTCTTAAAAATTCGTCAGTTAATTTCGCCGAACTTTTAAATGAGTCTATACCTGCCCTAATCATAGTACGTATATCTTGCAAGCTTAATCCCTCAATAACATCGTTTATCGCGTTTTTAAGCTTACTCGGAATACCTCCATAACGACCTCCACCCCCTGGATATAATTCATCATAAATCTTAGGTTTTGTTCTTCTTAGGCTTTGTTCTAACTCTAATTCTATTTGTTTTCCATATTCATCCATAAGGTTGTCAAAACCAGCATTTTGAGGTCTTGGACCTGGTGATACCGCTCCAAACATCGTATTTTTATTACCCATAAAAGAAGTTACAAAGGCAGTATATTCATCTTTTGTATTAATATTATTTAATATTGTATCATCAATTGCGTCAATAGCGGCTTGGCTATGTACCACTCTTTCATCGAACAGTTTTTTGGCTAATTTTGATGGGTCAGCATATTTAAATAGTTTATACCAATCATCGGGCATAAGTTGAGAATTTGTTTCTAATTTTCTAATTATATCATCGGCTTCTCTTCTTGCCGCATCATCTAAATTATCTCTTAAAAATGGTTTAAATAAATCAACACCACCAAATAAGTTGTCTAATTTTCTTGCAAAAGCATTCCCAAGACTTTCAGTAATTAAACCCATTAGACTATTTATTCTTAATATTTCTTCTTTTACTAACATAGAATCATCAGTTTTTAAATACTTTTGTTTTTATCGCATTTAAAGCGTTTCCAGTGGGTTTAATCCATTTATTAGATGATTTACGTTTTGTAAAATACTCATCCCCAACCCTTTTATAATCCCAACTTTGGTCATAATCTGTAATAATAATTTCTTCATTTTCACCACTTTTTTCTTCATTATCTGTAATCTCTACCTCAGGGTTTTTAACAAAATCTATAGCATCTTGCAGTAGTTTAATGAATTCGTCGTCTCTTTCTTCGGATGTTGTTCCAAAAGTCGAGTCAAGGTCTTCTATTATTTTATCAGTTATTTCATCTTCATGTTTTTCAAGTTCCTTTTGTAAATCTAAATTAGGGTCACTACCATCAAAACCATAGATTGAAATTATCTTTGCGTAAGTTAAAAGTATACCACCCATTTGTATAAGACCCTGATTCAATATCCCAAAACCCTGAGCACCCATACCAGGATATGCCTTTACTAACTTATAAACCACGGCCAATTTTTCTTTTAAACTTAATTTTTTAAAACCTTCATTTAAAATTTTTCTCAAAAATTGTCTTTTAGCTTTTCTAGCAATTTTAGAACTATTTTCTACAACAGATTCAATTATCTCTTGTTCTGTTTTAGATAGTGCCTTACCTGCTTTTGCCTTTTGCAGTGATTTTGTTATTAGGTCAACTCCACCCTGTTTTACTCCAGGAACCATTTTAACTAACTCGCCGAATGGGATTATCGAAAATGCCGCAACTAGACCCGCCGTTTGTGCATCACCCTCATGGTAGTACATAGCAGCATTACCCAAATCTATCGCTAAGGATAATGCGGGTCCGATAACCGGAATAAATATTGCGCCGATTGCTAAAACATCCATTATTTCGTGTCTATATTCGTGAATAAACTCGGCACGGTCTTCTGCTGCTTTTACAAAATCAGATGCTTTACCATGAGTTGCCATACCCCAAGTTGGTCCATACGCTGGTTTAAACTCTCCTTGCTCAAATAACGTTTTAGACCTATCATAAATCATAAGTCTATTAATCTCTTGTATTTGTATATTAGTTTTTTTGTCCATTACATATAAATATATTATGTTAGTGGATTCGCCTTACCTCTTGAAACCCCACTTTCCCACTTACTTCCATTATCTATTGGATTACCTTTACCTCTATTTACATTTGATGCCCATACTGTGATAGTTAACTGATTTGCAGGACCCCTAGTTAGACCTGTCTCCCAAGTCGTAACACCTGCATTGGCGGATGATGAGTCTCCACCTGTATCACCACCTGAAGTTGCGGATTCTCCTCCCTCGTCTTGTTCAGTAAATTCCATATCAACCTCATCTTCACTGTTATAAATTTCAGGATTATTTGACCCATACTTTTTTATTAATTCACCTGCAACTGCATTTGCTTCATCTTCTATTGGGCCACCGACATTAGAGATTTTACCTTTTAATTTACCATTTTCGTTTTGTTGGTGGTGTACTAGTTCGTGGGCAACCGACCTCATAATATCGATTAGATATCTGTCACCAGCATGTACTTTTATGTCTGCAATATCCGACTCAGGGTCTTTATCACTATATCTATAAACTGCGGTTGTTTTAATCTCCTGATTTTCACCTTTATCATCTCTAAATTCAATATCAACCTCGTTTTTGATATTTAATTCATTTTTAACAAAACTGATAAAATTATCTAAAACTTTTTTATCTTCAGAAGGGAATGTAGTTTTACCCTCATGAATTCTCATTAGATTTTTTATTCGATTAATATTTTCCTTTAACAAATCCATATATGATAAATACTAAAAAAACATTAATATTTTTGTATGTGTAAATAATTTTTCATATATTTGTTATATGGAAAACAAATTTAAAATCGGACAAGAAGTTTTTGTTGGTGGTGACGTAAGAAATGTTAAGGTTATTAAAGACTTTGAGTTTTTTGGTGATATGATTTTATACTATATGGATGACAGTACAGCTTATCCTGATAGTATTGTTTTTAATAATGGTCGTATGTGGCTTTACAGTGATTTGTGTAAAACCTCTATTGAGGAGAGAGATTTAAGATTTATTAGTCTATTAAAAGAGTCTATTAATAAGTTGTAACCCATTAAAAGGCACAACTAGGTACTTCTATTTTATTCTTCCTGTATTTATTACTTACTTTTATTACAGTTGTTATTTCATGAGCACCTCCTGTTGTTGGACCCAACGGAGATACGGTGATATCATATCCATAGAAAAATAATAGTTCTCCAGTATCTACACCAAAGTTAACTATTAATGCATCCCTATATGAATAACCCTCAACAAGTCTAAATCCTGCACCCACTAAGAAGTTACCCTTCTTTACATTATTATTTAAGGTTAATTCTAAGAATTCACCTTGTTTAACCATAGATATTGCGGGCATGTATGTAATGTTTTCTTTTCTATCTGTGGACCTATCTAATGGTATATTACCGCCAGCATGTAGATTGTATTTTACTGGTAAATTACTTTCACCGAAAACTAAAGATTGATTTGGTGTATTAATGTGACTGAAGTTCATTCCAGCAAAAAAGTCTTTATTAAATAGTAACATTCCAGCACCCATGTCAAAATAATGGGCTTTTAAGTTTGTCATTAGTGGTTCTGCTGTAAGTGAGGTAAATGACTCCCCATTAAATGAATCTTCAAAGAATAGTTTATCTGAATCGATAAAGTTTTGTTTATAACCAAGTTCTAAACCAAACTTCACATTTAAATTTCTGTTTATTTTTTGTTGATTACTATAAAAAGTACTAATAGAATTTAATGAGTATATACCATTAGCCGAACGGTCGTTTATCAAAACTAAACCAACTCCGTTTTTTGAACTTAAAAATGATTGTTCATATGATAACATACTTGTCACGTACTTACTACCTAATGATGGCCATTGGTTTCTGTATGACATTGTTAATTCGGGACACTTCCTTGAATTTGCAAATGCAGGATTCAAGTACAACTTGTTATTAGTTATTTGCGAAAAAGATACGTCTTGCGCGATACCAAATAACGGAACTACAAAAAGTATAATTAAAGTTAATATTTGTTTTACCATACTTATAAATATTAAAAAAATCCGTATAAAATTTTGCAAATTAAAAATATGTGATTATATTTACATTATGAAAAACTCACTCACCCTCCTATCTCTTATTTTTATCTTTACAGGTTGTTACCAATACGAAAATGCAACATATCCAACATTAGATGGGACATATACCCTAAATTCTATCGTTATTCAATCACAAAACGGAAATACTGTACAATATGATGACCCTTTTAGTTTTGTTTACCCCAATCCTATCGGACCTATGGATAGTCTTAAAGTGAATAAAACAAGAATCCACATTAGTGGTATTGAATTTTACTTGGGGTACAGCTACGTTAATTACCAAGATGAGTGGGATTATCAATATTATTTTGATATTAATATGGACCCTTTGTCAGGAGAATGGAAATATCTTAGTTTAGATTATATGGTTAATGGTGTTATCTATCCTAGAAATTTCGTTATTATCGAAGATGGTGCAGAGACTCTAACTCTTCGTGGGCCAACACGAGAGATAGATGGTGAAAAATACCATTATACACTGAGGTTTGACCGTATTGGTCCATAAAAAAAGAGGTCTTACGACCTCTTTTTATTTTAAAAGTTTTTTTATTTCCTCTATATTTTTTATAAACTTTTCAGGATTGTCAACTACCCAATTTTTGACTGATTCAGGTAATGAGGAGTTTTTTACTTCATCTAAAACAATTTCATATTCATTACGTGTTTTGGACTCACTAATGTTTTCTTCTGCCATAACATCACCAAACATTGTATATAATTTAGATTTGAGTTGAGGTGTTGGTGCAACAAAAGTTATATCAAACCCATGCTCATTAGCGAAATTTATTACAGTGTCTGAATTTAATATCTCTTGTTTACTCTGAGGAAAACGTGACGCCCATTTTTTAGGTGAAGATATCACTGCAGCTATCTTCATCGTGGGTGTGACAATTATTGCAATTTTTTGTTGCTCAAGACCAAAAAAAGATTTTTTTGTTAGATAAACTTTCCCCAATAGTTTGGTTATAAATTCCTCAAAATAACTTTTATCTCTTTCTTTCTTTTTGGGCACGTTAAAAGATGCAGATTCATTTAATAAATTTTTTTTGTTATTTTGTGACCCCATACTAATAAATATGCATTACCTATATTCCGCACCTGGTAATTTATCTTCGTAAACCAAATAATATTCGTTCAAAAATGATATTAAATCGTCTTCATCTATAAAAAACTCTTCTTCTTCGAAACCTAAGTCCCATTCCTCATCATCTTCAAAAAGGTCAAAGGAAAAAAAGTTTTCACCATACCCAAAATCCTGTAAATACTCAAACTCGATTGTATCAGTCCTTACAGTATATTCATCATCACCCCTCATTCTAAACTCAATTTCAACAACATTGTTGTCTTTATTGATAAAATTTGATATTATTTCTATGACTTCCATTCTGTTATATTAAAAATTATTTATTTTTATTACAAATATCTTAAAAAATATGAAAAGACAAATTATACTAGATGAGTACTACTTCGTAAATGGTTATTTAAATGTTATTTTTAAATTAGAAAATGGAGATTACAGAGAAGATATTATAGATGAAAATAGTTTTCAAAATTATATAGAAAAAACGGGAAAATTAGAATATTTTGAAGATTGTTGGGATGGGTACAGAGAGTCTCACTATACTAAGGATTATCTAATTGAATATGACGAATGGAAATCAGAAAGTTGTGAAAGTAGTGACATTATAGACTTTCTTTACTATTATTACGAAAATAATAAAATACCCGATTACTTAGAAGAATGAAATTACGTTCAACCGCATTTGATAATGTATATCTTATTGAAGAACCCTTTTTTGAAGACGAAAGAGGATATTTTATGGAAACATGGCATGAGTTAGGTTACTCAAACAAAAAATTACTGAATGATATACCATCATTAAGAGCGATACAAAATGACAACTCCCTATTCTCAACATTATTTGTTCAGGATAATGTATCAGTATCCAAAAAAGGAGTGTTTAGAGGACTTCATTATCAAGTAGGTAATTTTTCTCAAGCTAAATTAGTTAGAGTTTTAAAGGGTAGGGTTTTAGATTTTATTGTAGATTTAAGAGAGCAATCAGAAAACTACGGTAAATTTGAGTATTTTGAATTAAATGATAGAAATAAGTTATCTTTGTTTATTCCTCCTTATTTTGCTCATGGATTTTTATCTTTAGAAGATGATACTATCTTTACTTATAAGTGTGGTAACTATTACCATAAAGATAGCGAAGGTAGTGTGAATTATTCAGACCCTGTTATAAGACATATACAAAATAAAAAAGACACTATTTTAGATATTATACAAACTTATTTACCATATGAAGAAGAATCTGACCTCATTATTTCAACAAAAGATAAACAAGCGCCTAAATTTCTTTATAGAAGACATGGATGACTATGAATTATTTAAACATGTGGAAAATGTAATAGAATCGGTAGATAAAAAGAAACAATACGATTCTACTTTACGTTATATAAAACTGTATTATAATAGAACTGAAAACTTTGTCTTATACAATACATTATTAAGGAAACTTAATAATAAAAAACCCCTCTTAGACTGAGGGGTTTTTCATTTAATTGAACTTATTAAATCTGTCGAACATTTCTGAAATTCTATCTTTTTCTTTAAAGAAAGACTCTCTTAAGTCCTCATCAACTTCTTCATACATACCACCACACTCCATACATTCACCTTCACTCATCTCACCACCACACTGTTCGCAAGTCTCCGCTTCATACATTTCACTTCCACAACCTTCACACTGTTCTTCTTCATATAAATCAACGTCCATTGCACCTTCTGAATCAAACTCATATGCCGGTACCTCGTCTTTATATTCTTCAGTACCGTCAAATTCATCATCAAAATCAGCCTTTACACTACCATCAAACATAGACATAATAGAGTCTAAATCTAATCCATATGAATCGTCTGAATAAGAAAAATCATAGTCGTCAGAGCCACCCTTTTTATCAAATTCTAACTCGGTCTCAAAATCATCACGTTCGTCATCAAATTGTTCAGGACCACCAGACTCAAAGTCAAACGATGGTTCTACGTCAGACACATCCATATCATCTGCAACATATTCTTTAACTTCTTCTACGGATTCATTTACTAAATGATTTTTATAGTTACTAACTTCACCTCTACTATTAACTGTAATACCTTTAGAATCGGTAGGTCCTTCATCTTGTAATAATGGTTGTGGACCTGACGGAATATTACCAGTTGCATATCCGTTATAGAATGCTGAGTGTTTTTGAAGAATTGAATTTCTTTCTTCGTCTGATATTGTAGAATAACCTCTCATGATTTGTTTTTTTATATAAATATGTATTAAAACTAAAATAATTTTTGACTTATAGTTGACATATGATTATTTTTAAAACAAAAAGAATGAATAAGGACAAGTACTTTGAATTAGCCGAAGGGGCTGTAATGTTAGATGGATTTGACGATTGTGTTGTCGGAGTATCTGAATCTTTCGGTGAAGAACCCAGATTAATATATTCTAAAAAACAAATTTTTAGTAAGTTAATGAAGGATATGAATCATGAAGAGGCCGTTGAGTATTACTATTATAATATAGTTGGTGGATATTTTGGGGCACAGAACCCAATTTTTATACAGGATGTTTTGGAATAAGGATGTTTTTTCCGTATATTTGTTTATACAAAATACATTACAAAATGACGGTACACGAAATCAGCGATTACTTCAATCAATCACCGAACATGGAAAGGGCTTACAAAGAACAAAAATCCATCGGTCGTTTGATTCGTAGTCACGTATTCAAGTACAATAGTAGTCGTTACTACGAAGATATGGATTTGGTTTACAAAATAACCTATATTAAGACTAACCGCAATCATAATCTGTTGGTTAATATTAAAGTGTCAGGTACGATGGGTCGTACTTGGCGTAATATTAAGACTTGTGTTACTGAATACGTTAGACTTAATCACTCAACTTCTCGTAGTCGTAATGATGATATTCGTAGGGCGGTTCAAGGAGATGTTCAAAAGTTTTTCCGTCTTTTCGGTGTAGACGGTTACAATATTGAAATTGGTAAGATTAAGGTGTGTAAGGAACTTTAAAGTTTTAACATGAAGTACTTTAAGGCTAACGGACCTAATTTTCTTAATTCTCGGTTGATATTATTAGTACTTAGTTCTTGTTCTTTATCCTGTAGGTTTATAAAGGCTGCGGATATCATAGCCTGTTGTGACTTCTCCGCAAGTTTCAACAGGTTTTCTTTTTCATCTTCATCTTCAATTTGTTGGTAACTATCCTGTAGTTCCTGTATCTTCAAGTATTTTTCCAAAAAGTCTCTACCACTCCATGTAAAATCAGGTGATTGCATCATATTAACAATACCACTATCTCTTAATGCCTTCAAGAAGTCAAATATATAACCACCATCATCCGCCTTTAGAATCGGAAATAGCGGTTTCATATCATCGATGAAATTTTCATTAATAGTGGTGATAGATTCAGGATATGTGTCACCAATAGTACCCTCATTCTTATCAGGGTAATCTGAATTTTTCAATATATGTCTCAATAAGTTTAATGAACCAACTCTTTTATCATTAGAATCAACAACCGTCCACGGAACTTCACCTCTCGACATATCAAATACTTTCTCTTTATACTCAGTATAATCGTCCCACTTCTCCAAAGATTTTTCATCATTAGGTGAAAACTTCCAGTACTTTAACGGTGACGACTTTCTTAAATCAAATCTCTTTTCTTGAGTCTTGGGGGTAATAGATAACCAAAACTTATATAAGTCTACACCTCTACTAACTAATGACTTCTCAAAATCGTTTACAGTATTCATAAACTCCTCATATTCCCCTTCTTCACCATAACCCATAACAGGCTCCACAATTCCTCTGTTATACCAGCTACGGTCAAAGAAAGTGATTTTACCCGGTTCTATATGTTTTTCGTATCTACCAAACCAATCTTTTCTCTCTTCAGGTGTCGGTATACCTAACGCAACCACATTAAAAAATTTAGGGTCCAAATACTTTGTTAATGTCCTTATGGTAGACCCTTTACCCGCGGTATCTCTACCCTCAAATACGACAGCAATAGATTTGCCAGACTCTTTTATGTGTTCCTGTAGTTTTAATAACTCAACCTGTAATGGTAACAACTCTTTTTTAAACGCCTTTTTACCTATTGAAGATTTTTCAGGCTCCATTCCACCATATAAGAATTCGTCCTCAACACTGTAATCATCGTCCTCAAATTCTATATTTTCTCTGTTCTTAACCGAGTTAACCAATTTCTCCAAATACTTTCTTGCGTTTGTTCTTGGATTACCTGATTTTAAAAACTTTCTTTCTAAGTTTCTTAAAACTAAGTCATTAATATCTTCATCAGTTAATTGAGATATTAAATCTTCCATTTCAGAAGGGTCTATATCTTTATTTCTTAGAATATCAGATAGGTCTTTTTTCGATTCATCCATTTGTTGTGGTATATCGAGTAAACCCTTTTGTTTCATCATATTTGTTAATCTATCCCCATATAAATCAACAACTCTTTTTAAAAATAAATCGGGATTCTTTCTAATATACTCGATAACATCAAACCTAATATTTTTGGCATATTTACCAAATAAATTAGATATTTTATCATCTTTTCTTTCAGAGTCATATCTATATCCGATACGACTTAGTTCTTTTGATGTAATATTAGGAAAAGTTATTCTATTACAAAATCCCCCTATTGATTTTTGTGGAATAGATATCGTCATTTTACCTTTACCCGCTTGGTAACTATCTATTAGGTTATCTACTAATTCATCTGTTGTTAAGACACAGAACTTAATATCGTCCTCTTCTAAAACAGATAAAATCCATTTAAGTTCTTTTTCGGAGTTTTCCCCTACCACGAATGAGGTTTTTAACATTAGGTTTTTGTATTCATTAAATTCAACCCCTTTCGCCATTAAATCTATTGGTCTGATTAAATCAGAAACATCATACCCATCTTCAGACATTTCTATTTTTGCCGCTTCGAATCCACTTGATAGTGAGCCTAAGTCAAACCGTTCTCCAGGTTGTGTTAGTTTAACCGAATAGTATTCGTCACCTATTATAATATCTTCTTTTCTTTGTGATATTATGGGTTCACCTCCAGTTAGTCCTGCTAGTAACCCCTCATAATTAAAACCTCTACCATCCTTGTCTTTTTTGAAGGATAAAAAATATTCATAAAATCTAATTTTATCTACAAGTCTTTTTAATGTCGTATCTAAATTAATATTATTTTCTATATTAAAATATGGTAATCCCTCACTAGCTAATATCTTCTTTATGACTTTACTGGAAGATAATTTTGTTTTTGGTATAGGTCCGATAGTTGGCATTAACCGATTTAAATCATTACTTATAGTATCTTCCTTTAATACCTTTTCATCTTTAACCCAAACATCAGTGTCACCAATAAGGTTCATAAATCGGTTATTATCCCAATCAACATAATATATGGGTTCAACACTCCATGGGTCACTACCAACACCTTTTACTGTCCCTTTAGTACCTACAGTAATAGGACTAATGGGGTCTTCCATACTAATTAGTACAATTCTATCACCTACTTTTAATGGGGGGTTAATTTCATTACTCATAAAAAATACCTTTTATCATAAATATACATAACATTAGTATATTTATTTGTATATAGTTTAATTATGAAAGTAGTACTAACCGAAAGTCAGTATAAGAAAATTTTATTAGAGGGTTATAAAGAAAAAGTAGGTAATACCTTGATGAAAATGCACGAATTCTCAACTAAGGTTGTTGGGGACGCATCTACTCAATTAAAGTATGATTTTAGATTTTTGGTTACTTACGGTGCCGGTATTGGGGCAATACTACAATCTGTTTTTGAGTATTTAGATGGTAGTTTTAATGGTTTAACTGATGTACAAATTGCAGGTTTAGCTGTTATGGCCGTAGGTATAGTATTCTTTGAGGACAAAGATTTAAAAAAACAGATATCTAAAATATCTGAAATGGGATTAGACTCTGAGTTGGGTCAGGCAGTAACTTTTACAGATAAACTAAAGTCTAAGTTTAGTTATTTACTTAAGTTACTAGGTATGTCCATACATAGATTATCTAACATAGTATCATATAGTTTTTTAATACCTATACTATCTATTGTTATTGAAGTTGTAACAAATCACGGTTCAGATTCTACTCAATTTCAAACATTAGTTGAAAGTCTACTAACCTCAGGTCTAATTGCCGTCGAGGGTGTCGCTATTAGAGATATATTACTTAAGGCTGCGGAAATGATTGATAATAAAAGACTTAATCAAAACTAAAGTCTTTGTCTACCATGTAGTAATGTACGTCCATTGCCCAATACATAAATCGAACCTTCCCCTTCTCCCTTTCTTTTCCAATACGTTGTGACTTTTCTTTGTCGCCCATTTTAACACCTACTACTTTTTTACCTTTAGGTAGGTCTAAATGTTTATGGTCATTAATTACAATAGGTGTGGGTTTTTCAAAATCGTTTAGACGTTTAACTAATTGTTTTTTAGTACCACCATACGGTAGTCTACGATTTTTACAAAGATTCTTAAGTTCTACTAATGATAGTTTATTGTAATCCATAAGACAAATTTAAGGATTTGTTATCACAATTCCAAATCTTGTCTTAATTGTTCAATATCCATTTTTAACTTTTCATCTCTCTCAATTGAGTCACTAGCCCTCTCAAAGTCCTTAGACCTTTTGTTTTTTAACGAATAATCGGTTCCGGTACCATACGCCTTATTATGAGAACCCGCATGGTCTAAACCTTTTTCTAAACGAATTAACCTCTTGTGTAATTCTTTTAATGATTTTTCCACATCAGACCAATTATTTATACTTTGTAATATTATAGTGTCTGATAAAAATTCGGGTAAATCATAATCGACAACATCAGATGTATCACCATACAAACCTCCTTCTGCGATTATATTTTTAATCACAGTTTTTAACTGAGTCTCTGTTAGCTTAATCTTCATTTTCTAAATAAATATTTGATGTGTATTGATAAGTCATAAATAGATTGTTATTACCATCACCATAGTCGTAAGAACATTTGTCAAAGTATATTACGTTGTCATGGTCAAAAAAATCATCTCCGCTGGATACTTTCTTCAGTTTACCTTCACTATCAAGTATAAACTGAGAGATTAGAGGATAAACTTTATCACCTATTTTTGATATCTGTGCTGACATAGTACCCTCATCAGGGTCTTCGACGTCACCACGTAAAGTAAATTCACAATACATAGTTATATACTCTTGACCGTTACGAAATACACCAGTATCATAACTGATATCCATATTAACCATTTTTACATCAACAGTAGTTTCTAACATGTAAAGAAGTGCCTTCGTGGACAACTTCCCCATATTCTTAATTTCTTCTATATCTTTCATTATACTTTTGTGTTAAAAACTCTGTTAATTCGTCGATATCTTCGTCTTCTAAGTTATGGACATTCCTATTTCTTTCAAACCAATCTCTTATGGTTTTTTCAATCGGTTCTTTTCGTAATTTATTAACCCTTCTAAACCCCGCTAACTCTGCGGGAATTTCATGAGGTTGTTTATAATATTCTTTATCTGTCGGTCTTTCTTTTTCTCTTTCTTCATAAGGGTCTAACTCCTCTTTTGGTCTTTTCCACGCCTCTTGATAAACATGTTCAAGTTCGTGAGCTACCAAATCGTTTAAATCACCTATAACATCATACATAACAGCAGGAAAAAAATTAGGGTTAATAATTAAATCTATCTGAATAGTATATCCATCATCTACCGTTTTACCATCTATCTTATATTCATCCTCTAACATGGCATCCATATCGTAATTAAATTCAATACTAAATTCTGGTATATTTTTAAATTCATATTCAAACTTTTCACCATCTGTAATTTCTTCAGGTAGATAATAAGTTCTTGTTTCTCTAGTCTTAATTATATTCGTTAAAGTTCTAACTATCTCCCTTATTGGTGCGTCCGTAACGCTACTCTCAACAATAACACCTTCTAATAAAAGTTTACCTCTTTCTTTTAAATGTTCTTTTATTTGAAATACTAGTTCCTCAACAATAGTTTCAGGATTTGTGTCCTCATAGAATCCGGTTTTAATTCTAAAATAGTTTTTACTCACCAAAGATTCGGCATAAGGGATGTTGTTTGTCTTAACAACAACCATTTCCATTATACCATCATAATAATCTTTAAATTCTTCACTCATCAAATTCAAATATAATATCATTTATTCTCAAACCGTAGTCTTCCATACCGATTAATTTTGCAATCTTGACAAACTCGTTTTCCCATTTACCACCACTACTTTTAAATTGTTTTTTAAACATCTCAGCAAAATCTCCAAGTTTTGGGTCTTTAAGTATCTGACTGATGTCACTATTGTTAAACTCTACGTTTTTTAAAACAACGTCACAAGATAACGCCTTATAAATTCTACCCATACTATTCATAACTGAAAATTTCTTAGGTATGAATTTAATTTCACATTTTAAAGGCATAGGTTCACTAAATAAAACAATCTCATCATTCATAGGTCTAAAGTTAGAAAATAGATGTAACCTATCTGTAAGAATCTTAGAATCCCTTTTTAAACCTTCAATAGTTTCATCTCTATTTTTAATTACGTTATCAGCATAATAACCATCAGGTTTATTATAAAGATAGTTAGGTAAATCAACTTCTAATTCCATAACAAATAAATATTACAAACTTTGTAACATTTCAATAAGTTTCGGATGTGGATATATATCAAACTTATCTTTTCTAAAATTAGTATGTGACCATATACCTTCTCCACCTTCATTTGCAAGTTGTTGATATTCTAAAGGCTTCCATCCACCTCTTTTAGCATCTATATATAATCTTAATGCATAATTGGTGTTTCTACCAGGTAGACCATCTTCTAATAATGGTTTACCATTCATACCTAAATAACCTTTACTATTTAAAAACTTTTGTTGTTCAATAATAGATAAATTTTCAACAGTATCATCAAAATCCTCAAATAATTCATTAATTCCCTTACACACATCTATAGAATATTTTTCAGATACTTTTTGTATTATATATTTAGTCGAATCTATTTGCGCATCAGTGTAGTTATGATAGTACCTATAACCCCTCCAATTTTTACCTAAATCAACTACATCTTCTTCAGGCACTAAAGAGTTTACATAGTTAAAAAACTGTCCATCTTGTGACTTAGTTAAAGGACCATAATTACATATTTCAACCCCTATTGATTGTTTATTTAAAAGTGAATTGTTTGAATTTTTAGTTCCGAGATGATGAGCCCAATGTTTTAAATCAAAAGCTTCAACAATAACACCATCCCAATCCGTATTACCATCTCTTGTTGATTTACCACCAACAACATAATGAGTGGCTACACGAAGAGCTTTACCACCCTTAGTTTTATCCCTATCCCACGCAGAAATTACCCAATCAGGACGATGACTTCCAGCCGTGTGATGTAAAACTATTGATTTTTTTTCAGTTTCTTGCGGAAAGTATTCATCGTCAGGTAAGTATATTTTCTTTATCTCCATATTTTTTTTATTAACTTTGATTATTTATGGTATATTATATAAATATGAAGAAATTTACTTTAACTTTTTTATCGTTTTTACTAATAAACGTATTACTCTCCCAATCTAATATTGGGATTGAGACTGACATTTTTTATGTCCGTTATTCATCAAAGATGGAACAACCTTTATTTCTTTCATATACTGTCCTATGTCCAAATGGTGATGCTTCAAGGTCAGGTTTAGATTTTAGGTTATATGAGGGAGTACACACATCAGACAATGATGATTATAAAGATAATGAATGGGACAAAGGTCACTTAGCACCTGCAGCTGCGTTTAACTGTGACAGAGATATGTTAAAACGTACCTTCACATATATTAATTGTGCCTTACAACACGAAGGTTTAAACAGAGGTCCATGGAAAGAACTTGAGGAGTTTGAACGTAATTTAGCCAAACTATACGACAAAGTTTATGTGACAGTAGAGTGTCATTTTTCTGAAAGTTCATTATTATTACCTACAGGAGCCACAGTTCCTGATGGTTTTACTAAGACAATAACTTGGGAAAATAGAGAAGAGTGTTTTTACTTTCCAAATCAAGACGTATCAGGAACCAACTGGATAGAATTTAGGATTACTAATGAATGAAATGGTTTTATTAAACACTCATCCAATAAAGAAGAGTGATTTAGGTTTTCACGGAAATCTATTTGGTGGTAAGTTATTAGCGTGGATTGATGCTAGTGCTGCCGCTTATGCGATGCAGGTGTGTGATACTCCAAGAATGGTAACAATAAAAATTGACGAGTGTGTATTTGAGAGACCTGCGAAAGAAGGTCAACTTTTAAAAATATATGCGGGTGTAAGTACAATAGGTAGAACGTCAATAACAATATATATGGAAGCACGTTCACACAATGTTTATTCAGGAAAACAAAATATAATCTTGTCTACTAACATAAAATTTGTTAGAATTGATGAACAGGGTGACCCTGTACCCATATCAGAACGAGTGAAAGAAAAATATAAAAACAAAACAATAACTAAAAATGAAAGTTAAAAACGGAGACAGTGTCAAAGTCCATTATATCGGCACTTTAAACGATGGAAATGAATTTGACAATTCATATAAAAGAGGTTCTACCTTAGATTTTAAAGTCGGTGGTGGTCAGATGATTAAGGGTTTTGATAATGCACTTGTCGAAATGGAAATCGGCCAAAAGAAAACAATTAACATTAAACCTGAAGAAGCATATGGTCCTCGTAGAGAGGAAGCAATTACTGTAGTTGCAAAAGAAAACTTTCCTCCTGATTTTGTGGCAAAAGAAGGTGAGATGGTACAAGGAAGAACTGAATCAGGACAACCTATTAATGCTTTGATTATTGAGGTTCAAGATAATGATGTTATTTTAGATATGAATCATCCCTTGGCCGGTGAAGAATTGAATTTTGAGATTGAGCTTGTAGAAATATCTTAATTTTTATATATTTGTAATAAACTTTTAAAATTTATAGTATAGATGAGTAAGTACGAGTATGATGACTACCTGGAAGACGACCCTATGTTCGCACCATGTATTCATTGTGGGTGTCCTGACTTTTACATGGATTGGGATGATAGTATTTATAAGTGCATCGATTGCGATAAACCTATTGACCCAAAATCCAACACCAATGTCAAACGACAAAAAGGAAAAACAAAAGTTAGGAAATTCAAAGACCAAGAAGGGGACTAACCATAAATGGACTATAGATTTTAATAACACATCAGATATCGGATATCCCGATATGGAATATTATACACATATTGAGAAAGAAGATTAAAAATGTCACAATAAAAAAGTTGATAATTTTAATCTTCTTTTTTCTCCCTGGTGGTTTTGTTTTGTTATCAATTATGATGGCAATTAATGAATTATTTTTAAACAATAATACCGATGAAACATTACCTGATTAAACTTATTTTGTTATTAACTCTCTCGATGTCATTTGTTAGTACTCAACAGTTTATAGATAATATTAATAAGACTTTTATTACTGAATTTAAGACTAATACCATTAAATCTATAGAACCAAAAGAAATTGATACGGATATTTTAACAGCTTTAATTTATGTTGAGAGTAGAGGTCTTGATAGTGCATATAATTCATCAGAAGATGCTGTTGGGTGTCTTCAAATAAGACCGATTATGGTTAGGGAAGTAAATCGTATCCTACGTAAGACAGGAAAAGAAGAAAGATTTAAAATGAAAGATAGATGGAATAGAGATAAGTCTATTGAGATGTTTCATATATGGAGAGAGTATCATCATCCGAATAGTACCGATGAGGTAATTGCAAGAAATTGGAATGGAGGTCCAGATGGACATATTAAAAATTCAACTTTAAAGTATTGGAAAAAAGTAAAAGGTCGTTTGGAGATTGAGTCTTGATTTATTATCTTTGTATAACAAACAAAGGAAAATGACTTTAAAGAACCTCTCAACACGACAATACGGTAAAATGTTTAATGACCTCGTAGGTTGTATTAAGGCACCTAAAGGAGACTTTGAGGGTATCATTAATATTACTCGTCTTAGAAAATATGACGAATCTCGAATCAGTTACTATGGTGGTGAAGTTGACATTATCTTTACTGGTACTATTATGTCTAACAACGGTCGTATGTATAATCCACAAGCCTTCGGTAAAAAGGCCATCAGGAGGTTTATTCGTTCTAATTTTGAGAAAGAAATTAATTCTCGTACTCGGTTGTTTGGTATTGACAATGTGAAAATCTGTAAAATCTCTTTTAACTGATGAAACTCACTTTTATCTCAGATACACATACAAAGCACAGTCAACTGAATTTGATAGGTGGTGATGTACTTATTCATTCAGGTGATTTTATGAATAGCGGTTATGTTCGTAATAACATTATGGATTTTTTGGATTGGTTCGTAGAGCAACCGTACAAACACAAAATCTTCATTTCAGGTAATCACGACCATTACTTTCAAAACAACACAGAAGAAGTTCGTGATATCTTGGACTCAGTATATGGTGGTCTTGTGAGTTATCTTGAGGATGATGGTACTAACATCGGTGATGTAAATGTATGGGGGTCGCCATGGCAACCTGAGTTTATGAATTGGGCATACAATCTACCTCGTCATGGCACTGAACTAAAAGAGAAGTGGAAAATGATTCCTGAGAATACTGATATTCTTATTACTCATGGACCACCTTACGGATACTTGGATAAACTTCCAAATATCCCTGAAAACCTTGGTTGTGAGTTGCTTCGTGAGCGTGTCGACGTTGTTAAACCAAAAATTCACGTATTCGGACATATCCACTACGGATATGGTTATGTAACCAACGGTAATACTCATTTTATCAACGCATCAGTTCTTAACGAACAATATATCCACGAGCACAAACCTATTAATGTAGAATGGAACCCCGAAACAAACGAGTTAGATTTTGTTTAATAAAAAACCCCTCACATCTGTGGGGGGTTTTTCTTTTTCAAATACTCTTCAATTTTCTTATACTCTTCAAGATGTCGTTTGATTATTCCATAATCTTTTTCTTCCATTTTACTTTTCTTATCGTAAAACTCTTTGTTAATGTAATCTGATTCTTTCATCTCCCTTTTATTAATTTTTGAGTGTATTTTGTTTTCTTCTTTTTCTGACGGTAATAACGAATATACTTTTGATATTTTTTTGAACACTTGTCTACCGTTAAAGTTAAGGCTTTTTTGGTAAAAATCATAGAATTTATCAGGGTTTTCAACAAAATTTTTGAATTTTCCCATAAATTCGAGTGTTCTTTGGGTTTTTAATTCTTCGTCTTTGGTAGAATCTTCATCCATTCCCAATAGTTGCTTTAATTCTGATAATAATGGATGTTCCTTTTTATCAAATGACACAATATACTCAATAAACGTCTGAGCACCGAAATTGGTGTAGACCATAGGTATAAGTTCCATAAAGGTGTCCACTTTTTCTTCATCTGTTAAATCTGAAAAATCTTGATTAGGTATACTGTCAAGTATTGCACTTACACAATCCATATCATCTAACAAATCATTTTTTAGATTTTGTTTTGAAAAAAACATCGCACTATGTAGGTGTTTATAAGTTTCAGTACTTTTTAATTGATTTAAAAAACCCTCTTTTGTAGTTCCTTTTGTCATCATATGAGAATATATCTCTGTTGGTCTAACCAGGTTTTCAATATTATCTACAAAATACATCAAAAAGAACATTTCTTTTAGGTCATCACACATAGGTATTGCCCCTTGCGATATTCTTGACTGTATCGAGTAATTAACCCTTGATTTAACCGACTCTCTTGGTTTAACAAAAGTATCATATATATGTTTTAGCTCGTGTGATATTATACTAGTTATATCGTTTATATTACTTTTATCTTTAAACCAATTTTTAACATCTGAAAAATCTAATTCATCATCTATCGCAAAATTGAATAATATAAATAAATTGTCTTTATCTAACTCAAGTTTTATTGTAGGTCTCTTTTTTTGTATTTCAGGTTTTCCTGAATGTTGTTGTGGAACTGCAAGACCCATAATCTCAACTTTATCTAAGTCAAAACTTTGTGTATGTAAATCTATGACTATATCCATATTCTCAAGTTCCATCTCACCTATTTTTAGGGGGTCCTCGAAGACTAACTCCAACTTATACATATCTTCACCTATCTGCTCAAAGTTATCTACATTAACGGACAACTCTTTAATTAATTTAACAGCAGAATCATGGATACCTTCAGGTACTCCGACAGCCTCCCTTAAAATTCTTTTAATTTGCTTTCTTAAAGACATATTTTTTCCTATATTTACATAAATAGTTAATAATACGAATAATGGGTAAATATATTGTAAGATTTTATGGTTGGGAAGAAGAAATGCAAGGTTATAATCTCTCCCAAGAACAAGCAGATAAACTTGATGAAGCACTTAACAGTGGTGAATACGATTCATTGGATAGTATCGGAATGGATATTGAAGAAATTTTAGGAGTCGATTTCTTTGAAGGTGATGCGTTTTCTATGAGTAAGGCAAATTACTTACCTGAAAACACATACGTTTATGTTTATGATGAAAACGAAAATGAGATATTATCTTTTGGGTTGGATGATATGAGTAATATTGAAGATTTTAATGAAGAATACGATTATGAGGGCGTGACCCAAATTGATTTTGTTCCAGAAAAAGATGGTGTTGAAAATATTCTTTTTGTTGCATCATCAAATAAAGGAGGTCTTTATGAATTTCATATTGAAAGTGACGAAGTACCTAAACCTGAAGATTTCTCAATTGTGACAGGTATGGTTGATATGATAGGATTGTATTATGAATTTATTGATGACGTTTTCTTTAAGGGTGAAAAACTTGAAATTGAGGAGTGGTTGGATAATCGTGGTAAAGGAATTTATCTACATTACACAAAACTTCAAGACCTTTATTATTATTGGGAAAAATATGGGATTAAAAACCCATACGTAGATTGACAATTAATTTTTAATGTTGTATCATTATACAACAGGAGAGATGCCAGAGTGGTTAATGGAGCAGTTTGCTAAACTGTCGTCGGTTTCGACGCGTGGGTTCGAATCCCA
>Ga0136656_1000074_pt1 | contig 28081 bp, 38 predicted proteins | sample CPBDNA_9_FD_94862 | JGI IMG/M metagenome (GOLD analysis project Ga0136656, IMG submission 94862) | Freshwater to marine salinity gradient microbial communities from Chesapeake Bay, USA - CPBay_Sum_15_0.8_DNA (version 2) | ecosystem: Environmental > Aquatic > Marine > Coastal | place: USA...
ATCTGAATTTCACGATCAAAGAATGCCATGTTACCACCAATGTAGTCGTCATTTAGGTTAATTGAGATTGATATTGTTCTTGGTTGTTCCTTAAAACTATCAGTGTGCTGACCATAATAACCACCAGTTTCATATCTCAATAGATCATAACCACTGTCAGACTTAAGGAAGCATGATGGGAAGTCTGAGATATATCTTTGTGCTATGCTATTAACCTTCTTAAACAATATCGCATCTATTTTATCACGAGCGTCTTTATTCAATTCCAATACTTCTGGTGTGGAGATAGAGATAATGTCACAATTACGAACTGACCTATCCTCCACTCCTCTACCAGTTAATGCAGATCCCCATTCAGTGGTATGTTGATACTCATTTAAGATCGTTTGACAATCATCTAAACTCAACGCATTCTCATATACTTTGATGTATTGTGACAGTGGAGAATCACTCTTCGGAGTAGCGTTAACAATAGGAGTAGTTTTGGTAGTCTTCTTCACCATATCATCACTATACCGATGATCCTTATCAAAATAATACTTAAAGTATGGACCATTTGTTCTTACATAATGTAAGAATACTTGGGTGCAAGATTCACCCTCAAATGGTTCTCTACCATGTCTACCTACCATACCAAGATAGAGCATGGCATCTCCTGGAGCAAGTGATACACTATTCACTCTACCATCTGGAGATTCAATCCATATGTTCCATATCTCAGTACAATCTAGATTCACAGTGAGAGAGATCTCACACTGAGGTTTATCTACATGTCCAGGCAATACGTTGCCTTCTTTGTATATTCTTGCATAGGAATATGTTGGAAGAACAGATTCACCAATTAGTTGTGTGACTACATTGTTCTTCTCAACCAATAATTCCACAAAAGGAATATAATCAAATTTTGCATCAGAACCTGGGACTTGAGGATCTTCCGACAGTTGATACCTGTCAGTATAATCCTTGAATTGTTTTGCTAAATCTTTTGCTCTTGACGATGATATAAAGTTGGGGACAACTATGTAATTGTCCTCTATCAATTTTTGGTTCATTCTTTATCAGGTGGTTTCTTCGTCTTCTGCAATCAGTTGCTCAATTTCAGATACAACTTGTTCGGAAGAATCTTCTTCAAATAATAACTCAAGATTAAACTCACTGTCAAGTAAATTGAGATCGATGTCATCAAATCCATTTGATGCTTTACCACTCTCTTCACTCTCAGCACCAAGCAATGATTCTAAGGGAACATCATCTACGTCTACTGTATCTGCTTCCTCTACCTTAAAGTGGTTTTCATCTACAATATCATCAAACAGAGATGGATCTGCATTCTCTTCAAAAACAGTAAGGTTATCATATCCATTTTCATATTCAAATGCTCTCTCACTCTCAGTCAGATTACCTCTAATCTGCTCATTGCCGTAGAATAAGTTCTCATGTGCTTCTGCCACACGTTGATGAACTTTTTCCATTTGCTTGTCATGATCTTCTCTCATAGAATCGAGGGACTGTTCATGCCTCTTCTGCATTTCTTCCATCTGATCCTCTAACTCTCTCATCGCTTCATGCCATGAGAGAGAATTTCTCTTCTCTTCTTCCTCTAATCTGCGTCTTTCTTCTTCTTGCTTATCGTTCTCAGCATTCCAATGATTGACATAACGTGCAATTAAGGAACGTGTTGCAGGTGTATTTTGTGCAGTAGATGAATCATACTCTACTTCACCACTCCCTTCAGGAGTGCCATTATCATGCCACTGGATTGCCCAAAGATGCTCAATGTCAGCAAAGGGCCAATTTTCTTGAGTAAACCAGATACCTTTGCCATCAATTGCAATATACCTGTCTGCTTCAATTAAGGTGAACCTTTTCATTCCTCTGATACCTCTCTAACATCAGCTGTTAAAATTTTACCTTCGCTTGCTTGGTGTAGCATTTGTGCCGCAGCAGAGAGAACATTAATATTACTCTCATTTGCCTTTACCATCTCATTTCTAAATGATTCTACCGCAGCGCCTGTGGATCTTTGCTGCTGAGAATTTTCAATTGTCAACATTGGCAACCAAGTAATTGCACAACCCCATTCATCTACTGGTTCGCCCGTTTGTGGATTCATACCCCTAATTTGAGTATACCATGAACACTTAAGACCAATACAGTCCTTCTTAATAAGGGGGCAATAATTTCCTGGTTTAATTTGTGCCATAATAATTCACTTAGTTAATTTAGTATAACATATTTAGTTCAATGAACATAGTATAATGTCAACATACCTCACTGCCAAATCAATACCTGTTGAGGCGGTATCATTAATTGTAGCAGATCCTGAGAATGGGTGACTATGTGATCCACCTCCACCTGCAGGACCAGTAGCATTGGATCCACTGACTTGTCTAGCACCAGCGTTACTAAAAGGTGTTGATCCGCTTCCACCAGTTGGACCAAATAATGATGGGTGAGTGTGATCTGGTAATTGAGTCAATGAAAGTGTATGATTACCAATATTCTGTCCTGTTCCAGGTGCCAGATTAATTGTAAATGTATCGTTAATGGTTGTTATTAACTGTCCACTACTTGCAGACAACACCGTGGTAAAGTTAGTTGTTCCTCCAGAACCACCACCAGTACCAGATACAACCCTCAGTGCTTTATTGTCATGTGTCGCTACTTTTGTCCATCCAGTGGGAGCATTTGCTTGGAAGAAGAACTTCCTCGTTCCTGCTGGATACAACCAGTAAAAGGTGTTGATAGAATTTGCGGAATCTGCCAAATCAAACAAAATTCCTGTCGATGTTAGTCTCGCCATATTAATCGAAGTTGCACAGAATTACGTCAATATACTGTAATCTAAGATCAATACTTCCAGATCCACTTGCTGTAAAGTTAATGGATCCTGAGAACGGGTGTGAGTGTGCTTGTCCCAAACCTCCAGGAGAGTTGACTCCTCCTGTACTATTGCTACCAGGAGTTCTGAATGAACCTCCACCACTAGAAGCGTTTGCAGTACTACCAACTAGAGAGTTGTGAGTGTGGTCTGGAATCTCACTTACAGACAGAGAGTGACCACCAACCGTACCAGAAACTGGAACATTGGTACTGAACGATACCGTCAGATTTTGATTCGTATTGGGAAATACTGTGGTAAAAGAATTACCACCAGCACCAGAAGTTCCACCAAATCCAAAACCACCACCAGTTCCACTAACTAAACGCAATGCCTTATCATTATGTGCAGTTACCTTAGTCCATCCTGTAGGAGCACTTGCTTGATAGAAAACACTAACAGTGTTTTGTGCAAGAACAGAATACTTAGAACTTAATGACGTACCATCATCAAAAGTTATCCCCGTAGCGGTTAATGTTGCAGCCATCTCGCAATAATATTTCCTTTATTTACTTATTTATCAAGTACATTTAATCCAGAATCCATCATCAGTGAATTCCCAACCATCTGCAAGCACTGCTTGATAATTCTCATACTGTTCCTTCATTGCATCAGGAACAAAAGGTGGCCATTGATTCCTATAAAATTCTTGAGTCCACCCATCATTATATGATGACCGCGCATGAATATCATTCATGATGTCTGGGTAGATCCGACGACGTGGTTCATCACTACCCAATTCGCGTTCATAAACTGTCTTGCCACCATCAGGTGACTCATAGATTTTAGTCATTGCAACTTCCTTCCTTGATGTACTTCTTACGGCACCGTTTGAGATCCTTCAACTCTTCTTTAATACGTTGATATGACTCTTCAGGTGTAATTTTGCGTGCCATCTCCATAGCAATGATAACATCAATACGTGTACCAAAGTGCTTGAGTGCTTCTTCAAAACAGTTTAGTTCTTCATACATTGTTTAATGCCTCCAAAGATGATTCATAATCACGCTGGAAGATAGCAAGTCCTTCACGAGTCAGAACACTATCATACATTGCATCAAATACCTTACCAGGCATAGTTACAACATCAGCACCGTACATAAAGCAACGTGATACATGATGTGCATCACGAAGAGATGCTGCAAGCACCTGTGTCTTCATGCTATGAACTGTACGAGTAGTAGCAATAGCACGTACAAGCTCAACACCACTAAAAGAATTGTCATTGCAACGACCTACAAAAGGAGAGATGTAAGTTGCACCTGCCTTCATTGCCATACATGCCTGTGCAACAGAGAATACCAAAGTAACGTTTGTTTTAATATTTTTTCCTACAGATAGATGACGACAGACTTGCAAACCATCAGGAGTACAAGGAACTTTAATCGTAGCAGCATCACCAAACTTTTCAGCAAGGCGAAGACCTTCATCATACATCTCAAGATCAGTACCCACAACTTCCATGCTAATATCACGGATACCAATATCAAACATCTCCTGATATACATCCTCAGGATCACGACCACTCTTACGAATAAGAGATGGGTTTGTCGTTACACCATCAACAAGTCCAGTTTGAAAATACTTACGGACCTCATCCGTATCTGCTGTGTCAAGAAAGATTTTCATTTTTCTCCTAAGGAGTATTTGTCAAGATTATACTGTGGTGGATGATGATTGTCAATTTGTGCCTGCAATCTGTTCTCAGACTCATACAAAGCATTGGTCAATTCTATATTTTCCTCTTCTAATCTCTTAACATCCATAAGAAGAGAAGCATACTTCTCTTCAAGTACATCCACCCGTGAGTTAAGAGATTCTGTGGGTTCAATTCCCCACTTGTTAAAAAACCAGTAAGGATCTTGTTTCATATGATTCCCATGTATTTAAGATAACGTCTATATGCCATATAGCGACCCAAACGTGGTTGATCTTTAACACCCAATTGATGACAAATCTCACAATACATCAACCACTCATACCATGGTGTGGTAGGATCTAACTCGTGGTATGGATAATCACTTGTAGATGAATGGGTCACGATTCTTATTCTTAAACCTCTGTATATAGTCTCTGATTTTGTTAATGAGTTTTCTCATGGCTTATGATTTTGCATACCATCATGATTACCATCACCAGGCAGTTTACCATATGCAAGATACTCTACTGCCTGAAGAGATCCCTGCAATCGTGCCAGATCTTCTTGAATCTTTACATATTCAGCATAAGAATCGTACAACTCATCTGCCCTTGCGGTAAGTTGAGCAGTTCGCTTAGTGAACCTTTCAATCAGTTGTTCATAGTTCTCAGTTGGTTTCACAATTTACCTCCTACAGTCCCATCAAATGTTTTAGATTCATAGTCTTGCCATCCATCTTGAAGACCTTTTAGATGAAATCTTGTTCCACTGAGACATGCCTCCTTTGTCAAAGCAGTAACGATTCCCTTACCATTCTTGCCAAATGATTCCCAAGTTCCCCACTTCTTTTCTTCCAAGCGGAAGCAATCATCAATCCATTCTACTTCTGCAATTTCTGGATGTTCAGCACTCGTCTGGTTTGATTGTGTCATCTTTCTTTTTATTAAATCCAAATGGTATTGTTGATTCTTTTTCTGCTCTTAACTTATGTGCAAGAGCACAAACAGTTTCCATAACCTTTAAGGTATCTTCAGTCTTAGATCCCTCTGGCATATTGCGATGAACAATATCAAATAGAGGGAAGAACTGATTTGCTGCTTCGTATACTTCTTCAGGCGTCAGTGGTTCCTTGTTCATTTTTATAAGGGTGTGGTTTGTTTACTCGATTATTGACAACAGAATTGTGAAGTTGCTTAAGTGCTTCAACAGTCTCAGGAGTTTCTTCCCAAGTCCATACATCACCAGTCTTGCCAGTAAAAGTTCGTTGTGTCATGTTATTCTCCAACTGTGAGTATTCTATCACAAACCTAACTGTGTTGCAACGTGCTTTGCAATAACATTATTTGTCTCTTCACCAGGGTGAGAGCAATCTCTTGCATGATCAATTATCTTAAATGTAATGCAATCTGGAATATACTTCATATTTGCTTGGAATAATGTAAAGTCTACGTATTTTGTGTCACTCCACATTTGCTGAGCAGTGATCCTTGTCATCTGCAAGTGCCCATGTATATTTGAGTCATATCTTGACCATGATTTACCCAAATCACTACTATCATCAGTCCAAGAACCACAGTTCTCAATATAAAATTCTTTTTTAGTATGTGGTGGATACCTGAACAATGTACATCTATTTGCACTTGTCCAAGCAAAGACCACTGCTCTTGGTTTTGGATATACCTGTCTTAATATGGCAGAATTATACAGTGAGAATTGCGGACTAGAACCAGGAACTCCCATATTGATTGCAGGAATGCCTGTCATCTTTGTCAATTGTGCCGATAAAGTCTCATCAATCGCCGCACCAACGCCAAAAACATTAGAACACCCAAAGATTACAATAGAATCGCTCCAAGGTATCTTATTAAACTCTGCTGTTCTATAGTAATCAGAGTTTAATTTGTATGTTACTATCTTCTGCCTATACTTCCAATCCTTTGGTTGGGTCTTTAGATTCTTTACATACCTTTCTTTAGTGTCTTTATCATAAAAGGAACATGATCCCCCATCACATCCCCTATCAAACATAGGTAGGAACTTCATGAAAATATTCTAATGTTGTGTTGTTTAGACCACCGAACACAGTCATCCTCATCATTTAGCATTGGTTCACCTTTTATGTTTAAACTTGTGTTTAACAAAACAGGATGTCCTGTTACTCTACCCCAACGCATAAGAAGGTCATGTAGTCTTGGGGCATCAGACTTTCTCACTGTTTGCAATCTACTTGTACCATCAACATGAACAACTCCACGCAATAATTCTGGAGTCTTACATCTTACTGCATGTTGCATAAATGGACTCTCAATCAAGTCATCATGCATATCAAAATACTTTGCAGCATATTCAATAGGAACAACGGGAGCAAATGGTCTAAAAGGTTCTCTACCTTTTATCTGATTTACCCTATCTTTAATTCCTGGTGCTGTTGGATCTGCTAACAAACTTCTTGCCCCTAACGCCCTGGGTCCAAATTCTGCTCTACCTCTAGCAAGTCCACAAACCTTATGTTCCATCAGATGATTTACAATGGACATATTCTGCTCCTTTTGAAGGATTTTATATCCAAGATAAGGTGTAAATGGAACTTTAATTTTTTTATGTGCTAAAACTGCTCCTATAGCAGAACCAGAATCTCCTGGTGCTGGCATTATCCAGACGTTCCTAAACTCATCATAAGCATGTCTGTTTGCAACACAATTAAGGGCACACCCACCAACCAAAACAAGGTTGTTTGTCCGTACAAGGTTTGCAGCGATCCTCAATATTTTTTTAAAGAGAATCTCATATACCTCTTGAGTTCCTGCTGCGATGTCCTCTATCGATTCATCTGGACGCCAATCATCACATCCACGATGAAAATTGATTTTGCAATTAAAATTTCTATCGATCAACTCTTCTAATATATTATCCTTCAACTTATTCTTATCGCCAAAAGCAGACAATGCCATCAATACATATTCTTCTTCATTTGGTTTAAATCCACAACGCTTAGTCATTGCAGAGTACCACAATCCAATGCTATTTGGATACCTTAATTGATATTTTAACTGAACATCTGGACCATTTGCTTCCCAAATACTCAACGTCTTAAACTCACCAATAGCATCTATTACTACAATCGCAGCACGATGGAATTTGCTGGTAAAGTAACCAGCACAAGCATGACTATAATGGTGATTAATAAATTTATGCTTACAATCAAAGTGCTTTGTAAAGTTGTACAAGAATGGTCCTTGTCCCGCCATTAACTGTCGCAGTCTCTTTTTAAAAGGATCCTCATACCAACAGACCAATTCTGGTTCACCATACAATAAAGCATGTTTAATTAGTTGTTCATCTATGTTTGGATCATTCTTTATTTTACTAAAGCGTTCACTCTCACTAGCAAAAACAAGACTATTATTAGAAAAAACTGCTAAAGCAGCATTATGACTGTTCGCTGAAATTCCCCATGTTATCATAGCGTTTCTCCCAATAACTTACTGGTAATGTTGGGTCTTGTTTGATGTAAGGTTCTACCTTATTTGCTGGACACATTGAACAGAAGGATTCATCCTCTCTATTCAAGAACTCTTCAAGTTCTTCATCCGTACAATTGACATCCAATGGTTCATATTTTAGATATGGATTCCATTTTTCGTTTAAATTGTATTTGTTTGCTTGCATTGGAAGATATGCCAATGCAGGGCACTTCCAGAGTTTACCCTCATGTATCTGTAATGCATGTTTTGATACACACTTCTCCCAACTTTTACGAGGATTGTTGTCCTCGTAAGGCATCATCGTATTACCAAATCCTTTGTATTGAGGTATCCAGTGAGTGTTCGTAAAGTCCCAGAATTCCACATGCACCCCAAGTTCATGTCTCCATGATTTGGCAAGTTGATAACCCCTTTTGAAGCGTTTTACATAGTCTTTGTGTTTGGTGCTGTGGATTGATATTGCTAAGTTTGTCTGCGTTGCTATTAATGCCTTCGGAAGATTTGGATGATTGTGTAAAAAACTAGCATTAGATACAAGATCAATTTGTGTGTATGGATCTGGATAAATCATCCTGACCAAATACACAATGTCAACCAACTCCTTATTCAGAGTTGGTTCACCACCAAGAATAACAAACGTCTTTGGGGTTATTCTCTGACCCCATGTATATAGCCACTCTCTAGCAGTTTCTAAAGATAAGTTACCAGAATGTCCATGATTAGAATAATGCGAACAACCCTCACATGTAAAATTACATGCGTGGGTAACGTGCAACTCTATCTGTTTAGTCGTAACTTGCATAATTAAAATTAATCAACAGTCTACGGTCTGTTGTTGTACATGTTGTGCCAGTATGTTTTATCCCACACGGGAATATACAAAATCTATTAGCAACACTATCACACTTTGTTCCATCCTCAAACAAAGTGTATCCATCATTAGTATTAATATAATAGATTCCTGTTGTTAATGTGTGAGGATAGTCATCATGGAATCCATCCATCATTACCTTTAATTTTTCAGTTCTTATCATACAATTCGCTTTGATTCTAGCAATAGAAGACATATTTGTCCTCTCAATCAATGGTTTTAGTAATTCAAACGCTCTTGGAATGCGAACTTCAAACATTGAATGAATGTATGATGAAAAATGATAGTGCCCATCCCCAATCTGAGCACACCCTGGAACAAAATGCCAATTGCAAGAATTTTCTATTGTTCCATCATCTAATTTACCTTCAAAATAAAGACGGATTCTATGAAAATCATCTGGATCTAGGTAGTTATCAATTATCTGTATCATAGGTAGAATAGTTAAAGTTAAGAACCAATCTGCGATTAGTATTGGTACACGTTGTTCCAGTATGTTTTGTTCTGGCAGGAAATCTACAAAATCTATTAGCAACGCTCTCACACTTTGTCCCATCTTCAAACAAAGTATATCCATCATTACTATTGATGTAGTAAATGCCTGTCATCAAATCACTATTAAAATCCGTGTGGAATCCTTGGGTAAACTCAATTATCTCAGGTGTTTTAATAACACAATTTGCTTTAATTCTAGCAATAGAACACATTCTCTCCTTCTGAATAATAGGAGACAATAAATTAAATGAATCGCTTAGAATTGTATACTGCGAAAATATTAACTGAACAAATTGGAAATGTCCATCATTATCCAAAGTAATACCAGGATAATACATCCAAGTACATGAATTATGAGTTGCTCCACCATCCATATCTCCCTCAAAATATGCACGGATAGTGTCATATTCACGTTGAGGAAGGTAATTGTCAATAATCTCAATCATCAATATACCCCGTTTTTTTCAACATCTCAACTGCTTCATCAAAAGACTTATAAAGAATCTGAAGACAAATGCACTTGCGATCCGTCATCCCGACTTCTGTTGGAATAACAGAATGGGGTTTAGATACATCCAAAAGATATGCATCTCCTGGGTGTGCCATAAACCTTACTGATTTTTTTAGATGACCCTCATGAAATATTGCACCATTCGTTTGATTGGCAATCTTTTGCGTCTCAATCTCAGTTGATGGTGGATAATAGAATTGAGTAATACATCTACTGGTTTTAATATAAAAGTTGACAATCGCCTCAATGTCACTATCAGTATGTGGTGGAATTTGATAGTTCAATTCCATCAATGACAAAGTACATTTGTCTCTATGATCTTCTGGAATCACTTGCAAAAGATCTTCATCATTTGTGGTGTGAACATAAGAGTATCGAATACCCATAAATCCAACGGGAGTATCAACCCCATATTCGATCTTACTTCCAGTTTTACTGTAATGGTCAACAACGAATTGTTTGTTCAGTTTGCGATAAAACATTTATAGACTCCTATGCATAACTATATTCACGCCATTCTGGCACGTTGCAATCTGCCAAGTCAAATGCAACTGAACTCCATGGTGCTCTTGGTTGTTTCCTGAGTTTTAACTTTGTATGTTCCAATAATTTATCACTCTTAAGAGTATTACATTTTGAGCAAGCAACTACTAAATTATCCCAACTATCTTTACCACCTTTACTCCTCGGTATTACATGATCTATAGTAAGTCTGGTAGTAGCACCACAATATTGACAGGAATTCCTATCTCTTTTATAGATCATAGATCTTGTTGGGCGGCACTCTGCAAGATAATTAACTGGAATTCTAATGTAATTTAATAGTCTAACAACTCTAGATGAAAGTACTTGTACCTTTTGCTTTAGAACTAAAACTACCGCTCTCTTCCAATTTGTGAAATTGATTGGTTCATAACTTGAATTGAGAACTAGAACCGTTTGATAAGGTGCGATCTTTAAGTGGTCCATACAAGTTACTAGGTGTTGGGACATTATATCACCGATACATCCTATCTGACAAGTCCAAGACAAAAAGAATTTCTTCAATGGTATCAAGCGTTCCTTGACTGGATTTAAGAATCTCCCTCTTCTTCCTCACGGCATTCATCTCCTTAAGGACTTTTGGATTATTCTTAAGCCAAAGATACTCATCATCTGTGATGTCATCGAATTGACCCTTGTTTATCTTAGTGACTATACTAAAGTATTTAATCCTGTCTGTAGCGTTCATGTTTTCGATGGGTGCATAAAGTCAACAACTATTACACAACGGTAATACTTATTTGCCACTACAGGAGGTGGCATTACTGGTTGGTGATTAATGTGTGAGTGATGAATTAATAATGAATTCTCATCACCAGGAATAATAATCTCTCTATCACCATTCTCAATAAGAGTTCCATATATCCTAGATGGATTGTTCAGATAATAAATCATTCCCAGGTCAAAGTTCTCATGACTATGAGTATTCCTATAGTTTATGTAGAGTTCATTCTTGTAATCATCCAAATTAGTTCCCTTCATCCTCTTCGCCCAATATGATTGGACCTTGTATTCTTTAACTTTTGGATCTTTTGTTATCTCTGCATAATTGTATAGATGTTTCTTCACCAATCTAAAAAAAGTATACCAACTTGTCTTATGAACTAACTTTCTTTTGGGTAGTTGATTTGTTGCCTCTACTGACCTATCCCATTTATCCTCACAAACTCTCAACTCATCATCAATCTCTTCAAGTAAGTTGTCCATATGATATCTTGTGAGCATGTTATATGCTCTATAAATGGTATTCCCACAAAAATCAAAATACTCAAAGTCCCTATCATCATTCCAGTATGGATCCTCACAACCAGTTGGACCAACTACCCTGAATGATCTATAATATTCATCTCTAATGATCTCATCAAGTCGCTTACTCGAAGATACTCCTGCCTTATCTGCAAGTTGATTCAAAAGATCTTCCTGATCTTTTGTTAAATCAAGTGTCATATTTTTTCTTCCAATAACTTACAGGTAACAGGGGATTCTCTGGCGTAAAATAGTCCTCTTTAGCAGGACACATCTTACAAAAAGTCTCCTCCCTACGAGTGAAGAAGTCTTTTAATTCTTCTTTGCTACAGTCAGCACTGAGAGGAGTGTATTTGAGATATGGTTGCCATTTGTCTGAGAGGTTATACTTCTCTGCTTGCATTGGGAGATATGCTAGTGCAGGACACTTCCAAAGTTTACCCTCATGTAGTTGAACACACATCTTAGACACACAAATCTTCCAACTACTTTTGGGATCATTGTCTTCATATGGTTCCATTTTATCACCAAATCCTTTATATTGACGAATCCAATGGATAATTGAAGGTCTCATCTCTACTGGAGCACCTTTAGCAATCCATTTTTTCATCAAGGCATAGATTGGTTCAAACTTCTTTCTGTATTCAGGATCTCCATCAGAGTGAACAGATACACCTAGAGTTGTATTAGTATCAATTAGTGCCTTCCAAAGATCTGGATGCCTATCCAAAAAGAATCCGTTAGACACAATATCAATTTGAGAGTATCTCCACTTCCTCCTAGTCAAGTAAACAAACTTTGTTAAGTCTTTATGTAAAGATGGTTCACCACCCATTAATGTAACTCTTTCTGGAGCAATCCTTCTACTCCAAGCAGTAAACCACTCATCTGCTTGTTCAAGAGTAACCGAACCAGAATGACCTTGGTTCATATAATGAGTACACCCCTCACATGTCAAATTACATGAGTGCGTGAGATGTAACTGAATTTCGTGAGGTACTTTTAACATACTATCTTATATTACATGCAAGGACCATTCTCTCTACCGTTGATTGATTGGTTGGAACATAATGTGCTATTGAAGATGGAAATATAACAATAGAACCCTCTTCAATGCCACTTGGTTCATATTCCATTACATTACCATCATCCAAACTGTGGAAGGGGGCAATAAATGTTGTAGGTCTATGATAATCAGGATCATATTTAATATAACAGACCACACTTAATGCACCCATTCCATGATTATGAACCGCATGAGAGTGTGCGATATTATATATTTGAAACCAAGAATTTTGTACAGTTGGGACTTGATTAAATCCCATCTCTTTAACACCTCTTTTCAGATCATCAAATAAAATATGTTGAATTATCATATCATATCTACTATCAGAAAGATTGAAGTCAGTTAATTGCTCACCTTCTTCCATAATAGGTTTGCTGAAGGTATCATAGACTTGAAGCAATTTTTCCCTTTTACCTTCCCAATCAGTAATTTTGGATTGATAGAAGGGAATTACCCATTCTTTAACAAAGTGTTCAGTGGAATTCTTCATTTCGTCGGCGGTCCAGGTATTCGATGACTTCACTTCTCCATTCCATCAATTCATTAAAGCATTTTTGATTGTGAGCACATTGACGCAGTTCGCTGTCTGGTTTTAAAACACTCTCGTAAAAAAGACCAAGTGCATCACGACGCTTTTCATGTTTTTCTAGATCCATTTAGATCTCCTTTTGCTTTAGTTTGAGTCCACCCACAAGTATCTTCTTACTATCAGAGTATTCTGACATATGTGGGATGTACGAGGAGAATAATAGCACCTTATTTGCTGAAGGTAGGACTTCATAAGGTTGTCTTAATATTAAAACTGTTTGTCCATCAGTACAAGTATTCAGATATAAAATAAAACTATAATCTTCGTTATGACTATGCTTGTGTTCACCCATAGTTCCTCCATTTGAATAGTCTACCAAATGAAGATAAACATATTCTAAATTTTGTCCTACAAATTCTTCACACTTTATTCTCAAAGTATCAATATAGTTATAAAAGATATCTGCATGAGGAAAATCAAGTAGGTTTAAAGTTGCAAAACAATTTGAACTAAGACAACTTTGTTTATTATCTTTAAAAAGAGATGGAGCACTTAGGGCAAGTTTAAGTAAAGACTTACAGTATGCAACTATCTTCTCAGATACAAAGAATTCTTTAACCATCTACATATCCAACAAACTCGATATCTTCAAATTGATCTGCTGTTATTTCATATTCTCCAACACGATACCAGTGTTCGCCTTCTTTATCTCCAAGGTATTCAATATCGTCACATTGATGCTCACGCAACCATGCTTGAAGACGTTGGTGTTTAAGTTCAGTTTGTGAAATCTTCATCACCATAAACCTCTGTATACTTTTTAATTAAAGAATCCCGCATGTCATGATATGGAGTTAGATCCATATCATATTCATCACCAAAATTCCAATTATCAGTGTGCTGGATAGCGGCGATTGCAGCACTGATCATGGTCTTAAGACCTTCTCTGTCACATGTTATTTGTACCAATGTATCTGGAGATGAGTTAGATTCGATCTTCATTTTTCAATCCTCCAATTAAGGTCACCATCTTTATCAACCCAAAAGCAGTATTCTTTATTAAGAGATTCTAAGAGATACTTGTTCCCTTTGTCTTCTTTAATTCGACATGAATGAAATTTTAGCATACAATCTTCAAAAATGAATGTTGCTCTTGGACTAATTGGGGACACACAAATAAATTTTGTCCTCATGTTACAAAAACCGTCCCTGGTTTTGCTTGTGTACGATGTTGTTTTATGAAGGTCATCGCAGACTTTTCAGTGCGACATTCCTTCAGATGCTCTCCATTATACACCACCATGAGCGATTTTTTACCAATTATGGGGATAGCAGCATAACCATCTCTGGTTACAAACCCCTCCGTACAATCCTTGTAAAAATTGTAGATCTCTCGCAGTTCTTTTTTAGTTGGTTCAGTCATCACTCGTTGTATTTGATGTAATGTGGTTTTTCAGTGTCAAAGACCGTCCATTTGGCAATATTGAGACACATTAAAATAGTTTCATGTTCTCTGTGTTCTCTTGGTGTTCCTCGATACATGTAACGACGTTGGAATGCACACTGCCAAACATACTTATAGATCTTATCCTTTTCGGTCATGATAAACTAACGGTAATGCGTGGTTCAACATGAACGGGATTATGGTACACAAATTTAGGAATGTACAGTCCATCGCCTGGATTTAATGTAACAGAGTCCCCATCATCAAACACATACATCATCTTACCCAAAGATTGTACGATCAACACATCCTGATCATCATTATGTCTACCCATTGTAACTGCTTCTTTATGCCTAGAAGAGTAAATATGCATATCACGATATCCATGTCGGGTAAACTTCGTCTTAATATTTTGAAGTAGTCCAGGAACAACACCACAGTGAATTACCAAATCAGTGGTATCACTAATTTTACTGTATGTTTCTGCTTCCTTCTCATATGTAATTTGTTGATCAACATGATCCCAAGTAATACCAATAACAAATTGATACTGTTTTGGGTAGTAGCGGTAGTTTTCTGTCATCGTTTGATAGTAGCAATAGCGGGTTGACCTTGAACAAATACAGTGTCCACAACGTTTTGGAGACGCTTCACTGTGGAGATGCCCACGTTGCTGTAGACAGGAACATGAACCAATCCAAAAGATTTGGTGTAATCTTGGAGTTTGCCAGGAATAAGAGTGCCCTCTTGGATACGTTTGATGTCATCCAAGTGAAGACGAATCACACGACCAACAGACTGGCACATCTCAATGACATTCATCTGACGCATGAGCACTAGAGAAGTCAGACCAGGAACAGAGATCCCTTCACTAAGAATAGAATAGTGAAGAACGATAAACTTCTTATCGGGATCAGCACCAAACTCACGGATAAGATTGAAGAAGTGCTCACGAGTGATCTTCTTGTCGTTAAGGAATGCACCATGCTTACTGGTAATCCACAGAAGATCGTAACCCATTGCCTGAACCTCAGTCATGAAGTCAGTCTCAGCAAGCATACGCATCATGACCTTAGTGTTGGGTGCTGCGATCAGCACCTTCTCCATGTGCTCTTCATTGTAGAGAGTATCTAGAAGGGTCATGCAGTCCCTCTCTGCTGCTTCCTCTCCCTTTACACGGATACTACCAATATTGATAGCATTGATCTTAGGGGGAAGAATAGACCCGTTGTTGATCAAACGAGGAGCAGGAACATTGTAAATGATCTGACCATACACGTCAGAGTCATTCATACCATGCTTCTTGTAAGTAGAAGAATACTTAGGAGTAGCAGTGAAGAAATAACAGCGGTTGCTAATAGAAGAGAAATGCTTGGTGGAACCAAAGAAGTTCTTCTTGACGGAATTGTGCGCTTCATCGAAGTAGATAGAGTCAACAGCAATCCCTGCCTCTTGAATACGATGCAGAGAGTGATAGGTAGTAACGATCAACCTATTGCCCCGAGTATGGTAACACCAAGAGTAAATCTCATTGGGTTTGGTGGTTGTGAAGTATGGAAGATCATTACCAGAGTGAACATGCATCACAGAAGCATTTGTGATGTGTTCCATAAACTCAGCAGACAACTGCCGAGCAAGCATGAGGCGGGGAGCAACAACCACAATGGTCTTGTCACCCGCCTCAAACTGACGCTTGGCATCCATGATAGCAATTAAGGACTTGCCACCACCTGTGGGAACCACAATGATGCCCTTGTTCACCTGAGACATGATCTCAAGAGACTCGGACTGATGGGGACGAAGTTGCATAGGTGTCATAGCGATAGAGATATTATACAGCAAAAAGACCCCCCGTGGGGGGTGTCAATTCAAAAACTGGTCAAGGGTCACTGGTCCATCTGTACCATCAAATCGATAATGATATGTAAGAGCATCAGCACACACATAATGAGGATGGTCTGTGGGAATATCAAGTCTCCTACACATCTCTTTATGATTGTCTTTCATCAGTTCAACTGCATACAACATATTATCAATCACATGCTGTTCACTATGGTACTTCTTTAATTCTTCATAAAGGCAGACAATGAAGTTGCCATCACCAGCACAGTTGTCCATGAACCTAGAGTTTGGATTCTTCAACTGATCAATTGGAATATCCCGAATCATTTGATTGATTAATTCAGGAGGAGTAAAGACTTCTTGGGTCTGTTTGATCCTCTCGTCAGAACGATCAAGAGTAGACCCATGAAGTTTGTTGTGACTGTTCTTAGATGGCATTATGACGCTCCAAATATTCTACCTCGTCGCTGGTAAAACCAAATTGGTTAGATAGATCCTGATAGTTCGTGATGTCAGGTACTTCCGCATTTTTAATAGCAGGAGTAAATCCTGCAGTCTTTTTATAATTGTCCACAAAAAACTTAATAGTCGGATTGTCAAAGATCGCGCTAAGACGATTCCCCTCTTCTTGCGAAGTAATAGGGCACCAGCAATTAAGCATACCAACATATCCATTAGAGATAAACCTCTTCTTGTAAGTGGATGAGAAGGGGACAATAAACTTCAAAACGTCACTAGTGGTGGGAACAACATCAGTGCGCTCTACTTTATCTGCGGACTTATAGATCTCATACTTACCATTAGGGGTGTAGTCCTCAGTGGCAATCGCCTGACCCATCTTCAAGGGAATACGAGGATGCTTTGAATTGGCAATCTTGTTGAGAATAGAATGCTTAAGTGCAGCATCTCCAACCAGAGGAAGACCATCACGCAAATCCCAGGTAAAAGAACCATCATGGGTGATAACAATAGTCTTACCCTGATACGGTTCATTTACAAGGTGCCAACGGCAGATGGCAACACCTTCGGTAAAATAATCATCTGCAGTGTAATCAATGAGTTTGAGATTATAAACCGTAGAGAAGAGTTGGAGGAATTTCTTACCCTTACCAGTATTACCAAGCACAGATGCAGGAGTCACCTCACACATATCTCCACCAGGGGCAAGCAATTCAAGGTGCTGCTCAACAATCTTAGTCCACAGTTTATTGTTCCGCGCCTTCTTGGTGGGGTCATTGTATGGGGGGTTGGCGAGGATGGCAGTGAACTTCATGTTGGGATGGGAATCGACCACTTTGACACTAGTATCCACATATTTTACACGATTGCGGTGACTATCGCAACTCTCCCATACAGTGAGATTGCTGGGATCAAGACCACGCTCAAGAAGACGAGCAGTGTGGGATCCACTGGGATCACCAAACATATAGGTTTGGGACATGTCCTTACAATCATTGATCATGATATCAAAGAGGGTTGTAGGAATAGACTGTTGAATGGCAGAGGAGACTGAGAGACCATTGATAGTCTCAGACACAGACTCCCTCATGCTCTTCTGAATGCTGTTGGACACTAGTCCAATGCGGCGGGTCAACAACTCCATGCTGTGGGGGTTCAGATTGATGACCTGAGAGAGAATACCCTCAGTGTCACCAGTGACAGAAGGATAAATCTCAGAACCAATCACATCCTTAATGGAATATACATTCTGACCACTACGAATAATGTAAAACATGGTCAGAGGAATAGTCTCAAGCAGTGCCTTAACAGTCTGCTTCTTCAGAGTGTCAAGGTCATCAGACTTTTTTACACGCTCAGTCTCCATGACGACACAACTCTTGTTGTTAGCACCATTGTCATTCAACTGAGACTCCTTCATCACAGTGGTCAGGGAAGACTTGAGATTAAATACAAAATCTCCAACTCCACTGAGATCCAGAGACTCAACAATGCTGGTCACAGTAGAAATGCTGCTCTCAACATCTGCTGCCAAAGCATCCTCAAATGCTTCTTTAGACAGTTCTTGGAACCCATCATTCCACTCGTGGATGTTGGTGAAGTCAACGACACTGAACTGAGACAGAGCAGGGTTGTTGTCACATGCCAGTTGGAACGCTGTGTGAATGGCACGGAGGCATCGCTGAGCATCAAAATCAATCACCCACCAGTCATGTTCACCAGAACCACCACGGAAGGCAAACTGAGTCCAGAACTCAATCGATTCCCCACCACGGCAATTAATAACAGTATCAATCTTCTTAGCAGTCACACCAAGAACATTTGCAGATTGGGTAATAATCAGTGCTTTGGAGTGCTCATCCAGAAAGCGATTAATGTCATCTTGATCATTCTTAGTGTCAGAGGTAACTACCAGAGCAGGATAATAGCAGTTAACCAACTCTTGGAATGCATGACATGCCTTCACGCTGGGCATTGCCATCATATGAAAAGATCCTTTAAAAAGACGATCTTCTCCAACACGAATCTCGCGCTGAGGTCCAAAATAAGTGTGAACAAAATCACGAACAAGAGTCTCATGAAGGAACTTATCGCCCTTCATGGTGAAGATGTTCTTCATTGCATCAGGATCATCGCCAAAGATCTCCTGATAAGCAGAGGTCTGATACTTTGCAAAAGCAACTTTCATCTTGGGACGCTTGAACACGTTACGTTGAACGTCTAGTTGCTCATCAAAATAGGTGTAGACAAACTTCTGGCGATCATCAGGGAACATCCAGCAGAGTTTGTGGGCAGTACCAGAGATGTAGCAAATACGAGTATCGATTGCATTGCGGAGTTGAACAAACTGGTCCGCAGTGCCGCCGATATGTGCTTCATCAAAAGCAATGAAGTCAACATTGCTGATCTTATCCAGACGCTTGATAAAACTCTGGACAGTACCCCAAAGAACTACATTGACATCGCGCTCCTTCCAATACTCAAGGTAGGTCTCCCAACCAGGATCCTGGACAGAGATGTATTTGACAGTAGGGAAGAACTCATTAGAATCCGCCTTCCAAGACCCCTCAGGAGACTTCTGACGGGAGCAAACCAAAGATACCTTATAACCACTATCTACAATGTGTTTTAGGACCATTGCAGACTTACCTGCACGGCACTTAGCAAACAATAGAAACTCATTGCTAACACCCCATGCAGCAGCAATTTTACTAAGGAACTGTTGCTGATACTGACGTGGTTTGAATTCAGTATATTCCTTCTGCTTGCCAGAGAAAAACTTCTCCTCCATCATCTGGACAAGGATCTCAATCGTATAGAACTTGAGATCAAACTCAAAGGTCTCCTGACCAATCTTCTTGACACCAGGAAGAGTCATCAACCACTCATGGATGATGGTGTCATGGTGGTGATCCTTATCATCACGAGTAGACACGTTCTCCCACCAAGCACAACGGACGTACTTAGAATCCAACTGGGTAAGAACCTGCTTCGCCTTACCGTAGTCACGACCACGGTGACGGTGCTCCCAAGTGAAGTGGGTCTCTCCGACGTTGAAGGAGTTGGTGGAACCTTTGAGGGTATCAACGTAGATGTTGATCACGAATGCTAAGATCGCTGTACCCAATAATTATACACCATAAAAAAGGGGGGCAGTGCCCCCCGTGACAGTTTAGAGACTGTCCAATCGCGCCTTAAGTTCGTTGATCTGTTCCTGCTGCTCTTTGATTGCCTCAATCAGAACCGCAACCATGTTTGAATATGCAACAGACTTAACCCCATCTGGAGATTCAAATACAAGTTCAGGAAGAACCTTTTCAACCTCTTGTGCAATAACACCAATCTCACGCTCTGGTTGACCGATACGATTGAAGTATACACCTCTTAGGTCAAGAACTTTACTCAGAGCATTGCCAATTCCAACAACATTCTCCTTCAGTCTCTCATCAGAGTTTGCAGTAACAGTACCTGAGAACGTTGCATTACCAGTGTTTGCAATTCTCAGTCTTTCTTGAGGAGCAGATGCACCAGACCCTTGCGTACCAAAAATCAATCCAAACTGACCAGAGGTTCCTTCAGATACACCTTTGATGTAACCACGCTCACCACTGTTACCAATATCATTACCTTCAAATTTAATTCCACCATACTCATACGATGCATTGAGTGCTGGGTCAGTCTGTAAGAATCTCAGGAAGTTACCATTAAGATCTCCAGTTGTCGCAGCATCAGTTGTAATTAGAACATCATTCTGGAAGGTGGAGATACCAATTGCTTTGATGGTATTAAAGTTAACCTGCTGATTAAATGTACTAATACCAGTATTAACAATCCAACCGTTTGGAATATTCCAAAGTAACGAACTGGTCCTAAATTCAACGTTATTCTCGAAGAGAACAGGACCACTTGCATAAAGAGAATATCCTGGTTTTGCTGAGGTTGTCTCAATACCTACGTTAGCAGTTGTTGAGATACCAACACCATCAAACACCCAAACGTCAGACACGTTTGACAGACCAGATCCATCTCCTTTGAAGGAACCACTCCAGAGACCAACATAATAGTTGTCTGCTGCTGACTGAATCGGACCAAACTTCTTCCAATTATTGTCATTAGTGTAGACCCATCCAACTTCTCCACCAGAATTTGGTTCTGCATCATAAACAACATTACCAACGTTACCAGCAACTTGTGGAGTAGAGATACCAACTGTGTATTCTCTAGCAATTGTCTGATCACCTTGAACAAGTAAACTATTTGCCTCAACAGGACTATTAATAGTTACCTTTTCATTGAATACAACTGGTCCATTAAATTCAGAGATAATATCATTCTCTTTACCACCATCAACCTTCAGTCCTCTTGCTACTGTAAGTTGTTCTGTAGAATCAACGTCAAATCCAACTGCGCCAGTATCACTAGTGATGTCCTCACCAGTTACTGTTGGGACTGGTGCATTTGTGATCAAATCTTGACCCGTAGATCCACTAGTAAACTTGTTAACAGTGTAAGCATTACCTTCGTCATCTAAACCATTATAGAATGGTGTACCACCGTTTACAGATACTGATTGAGAGAGTAGTCTCTCGATTTGCTTGAATTGTCTATCTTGTCTTTCAGGAAGAGCGGTTGAATAGTTACCAGGACCAAAACCAAGATATTCAAAGGTGTGTCCAGAAGCACGAATGATAGAGTTTCTTCTAAATTCTACTGGTTGGAACTTAACCTTTCTTATGACTGATCCTACTGGGTGTGTTTGTTTTTGCGATCCAAACAATCCACGGAATACATCAATAGCAGTGTCTGTAGTAACAGACTCACTGATTCTCATGAATTCATTATCTATTACAAGATAATCACCAACATCCCAACCCATGTGAGTTGCATTTGTGACTGTCAGAGTATTCAGTGTTGGGTCATTCAATGCTGCTGCCAGACTACTTGTAATTCCAGCATAAGAAGGAACAAGTCTTGAAGATGCTGCCTCATCAGCAAAGTCAATAAGTGCATCTTGTGCGTTGACACCTGTCTGATAGATAAATCCACCACCAGTAGGTGCGACTACTGTAGTACCAACACCAACTTTGACTGCAAGACTAATTACATTATATACAGTATCAACACTCCAATGACCATTAATTACTGGAGCGTTAACTCCACCAATAACAATACTATTACCAACTAATAATCCATGTGACTTATTAGTTGTAAAGCTGGCAATACCAGATATGTTGTCATATGATACTGAACTGATTCCAATTGCTTCACCAGTTAAATATGCAGTAACGTCGGACAGAACTGCAGAGTTAACGTTAGTAAGTCCATTAGTATTAATTCCAGTTACACTTGCTGGAGCAGCAAATTGCTCTCGATAATAGACAGTGCTTGCGGATGATACATTTATCTTAGATGTACTTCCCGTTTCAATAGATGTAATTCTATACAGATTATTATAATCGTGGAATCTATCGTCCCTGATACCATCAATTCTGAATACATCACCAATACTGTTGTGAATTTGTTCAACTGTCAGATAACCTGCGACAAATCCTACAGTAGTACCAATGCCAGTCACCGCAAGAGTGTTACCAACTCCAAATGCAGAACCACCATCTACAATTTTAACTGCAGAAATTGAACCAGCAGCATCAATCTCTACGTTTGCAGTAGCATATGCACCAGTCGTTGATCCAGCAAATCCAACCAACTTAGCATTATATAATGTTTGAACGCTACCAGAACCATCACCATAATTTAAACCTGCACTACTAATTCCAACTTTAGTAATAAAGTTGAATCCATGGTCATCTTCTGTTGTAATCGTATGTGCGGTTCCAGAAGAAGATTCAATCTCTACAATATTAAATCCTGTTAGATAATCTCTAGTTCTCTTGTTAATTACTTCCTTTGTAAGACTATTCTTTGGATCATTTACTTCAGTAAGACCAATTGGAGTTGGAAGTGCAAAAGTTCTAGTCTGATTTGGGTCAGATGTTGGGTTATCTCTATCAAGTTGAGGATAAAGATTTTTGACGGGTTGACTAAATCTAAGTTCTTGGAATGGTGTTACCGCAGGTGTTGCTGAGGAATCGACCAGTGTTAGGTGATAAACACCATCCTTTGCATTTGGAATATACTCTTGAACTTCCTCTTTCTTATAAACAAAGAGAGTATTGTTAAATTCTTTTCTTTCAAATCTAGGAAGTTCAGTTGTTCTAAGATTTACATTGTTATCAAAAGTACCTGGGTTTGTGGTTAAACCAACAGTAAATGACTTTCTATCTGGACGACCTGTTACCGAGAATACACCGTTAAATCCAGTGTACCCCAATCCAGTAGTATTTGCAGAAGATACGACATTAAAGATCTGAACTTTGGATCCTATTGACAACTCGTGAGGAGTTTCTGTATGGAATGTTGCAATACCAACAATACCATCCCACACTGCACTGGCAACAGTTCTTGGATTTCTCAGTTCAGAAGTATTAGATAAGATGACAGGGTTTACGCTCTTAAACTTAGCAACTTCTTGATTGGTAAATCCAATAGTCTGACTTGATTCCTGAAGAACAAATGAATCTTTAGGAGGTCTTCCTAAAACAGTAGAATCTCTAGGTACAACATATCTTACCTTATAGATTCTATCTTCAAGAGATCTGTTGTCTGGTGTTCTAGAGAAGAATGTTTTTGGTGTAGCAGCACCTAAAGTAGCAGTTCCAAGACCAACAATAGTGTTGTAGATCTCATTATTATCGGCAACAGTAATATACCATTGTGCGCGAGTGCTATCATATTGAATTGGGTGTGCAATATCACCAGACTTCTTATCAGATACTCTAGATTCGATCGTAAGAATACCACCTTTGCTGTTAACTACAACAGAAGATGCGCTAATTGTATCATTAAGAGTTTGTGCTAACTTAATCTGATCAGTATTAATACCAGCAGTAATTGCATAATAAACTCTATTATGATCCAGTCCATCAGGAAGTTCACCGTCATCACTTAAAATACGAAGTGATTCACCACTTTGGAACTGGTGAGGAGAGGTAAGAGTGAAGATATTGGAAGTAATACTATTAATACCAATAGCGGTTCTACCAACAGTTGATAATTTTTTGGAGGATACTTCATAAATGCCTGTTCCCTGAGTTTCAGGCATGATAATGCGAGCAACTTTGGTCTCTGGTTGAGCACCAACGTTAATAATTACCTTCAGTTCATCATCAACTTTAGCACCAATTCTATATCCTTCTAATACAGATTTTGGAGGAACGTTTTCATTGCTCTCATTGTAAATATAAAGTCTATTATCATTACCAACATCAATTGTTTGCTGAACATCAATTGCAGCAAATTCAATTGTTACTTCATTTCCACCAAGTTTTTGTGGGGGGAGAATGTGAGTGATGAATCCAGTATCATCTCTAGGGAATGCATCATTTCTAAATCCACTACAAACAATAGCTTTTGCACCAAAGTTGGAGTTAGAGTTTGTGATTGAGTGGTCACCACCAGTCTCAGCAACAAAGTGATTTGCATAACCAATAGCGAACACAGACACCAACTGCAAGAATGCATCATTTGATGCCTTGATGTGGAAGTTCTCGTAGTTTGGTTTATATACCGCAGAAGTATTTGTATGAAGATTACTTACCGCTGTACTATCTTCATAAACACCAGATACTGCATTATACTTGACAAACGCCCTATCGTCTTTTTGCAGACCAATACCAGTAAACTGGGCAACAACCATGGATTTAAATCCATCCGCCTTGCTACCATCAGCATGAAGACCGCACATACCGTATACAGAACGGAGTGAGCAGTTAAAGATATATGGAGACGCTGAAGTTACAGAGTCAACAACAATGTTAAGTGTAGGAGCACCAGATACAATACTTGGAAGTGCATTCGCTGGTGGTGTAGATACCTCGTATGTAATTCTTGTGCTACTTGCTACAGTATCAATAACAAATGATCCATTGTATCCACCCGTTGGAATACCCTCAATTCTAATTGGGGTATCTACATCAAGACCTGCAAGAGGTTCTACAAGATCAACTGTAACTGTTGTACTAGAAGTAGAACCGTCACCCGCTTTAATACTACTAATACCTACATTCTGTCCTTTAGAACCAACAATTCTATATTCATCAATCTTGGTCTGAATATCAAGACCACTATCTGGATAATCTGGTTGAATCTCTCTTCCACTAGAAGGACCATAAACGAGACCAATCTTCTCATAATAGATATCAAGGTCTGTTCTATTAGAAGAATAATTTAAGAATGTGTCATTAAATCCTACTGGATTTACACCATCAGCATACTCAAAACAAGTTACTTTATGGTGAGAGAAATTAGGAACATATTCTGTCGTACCATAATCTTTGAATACCCTAGAGTTGGGATCTGCATCAAAGAATGTAAACTGATAGAAGTAACAAGTACCTGTTACACGGAACAAGCAAGTCTGCTTGATATCATCATCTGCAGGATCAGGAACAAACTTAGGACGAATCTTCGTCTTACGAAGGTCCATACCAACAATAGATGTACCACGAGGAATAATTACACCCCCGTAGACAGAGTTCATCTTATAAAGATCGTTCTCAAAACTATCAATATCAAAATTAGTATCTAGTGTAAACTGAGTAAGATCATTTGAACTCGTGCCGCTACGAGTTAACCAATTATTACCTACAATTGGATCATCATGTACAGGAATCCATCCTGGTCTGTTATCGATTAAGTGTTCGCCAGGATAAACGATAATTGTTGTTCTACTAAATCTATCGTTATCAAGTCCCTTCTGATATGAGAATCTCGCTGCCTCGATCAGTGCTCTCTGAATAGTTTTAAAAGGTCTAACCAGAGAGTTACCTTGGTTCTCAATACTATCAGTTGAGTCAATACTTGAAGGATCAACGTAAAGGATATCGCCTCTACTATTTTTCAGAAAATTATCTAAGCGACTAAGACCCATTTTATTACACTAGTTGCTGTTATGATTTATTTATTCATAACAGATTACATAGAATCCATCATGTACTCCACTGTATTGGCAACATCATGCATGGCATCTTTAAGAACTGGTTGTTGACCAGATTCCATTCTCACCATGGGACGACGATTATCAGTAAGGGTCCATCGCCATAATTTCATTTCTTCGCAGTACCAGAGATTAATCCTCATGTGCTGGGTTACTCCAATCAGATGTAAAATTTCTTAAATACTCAATTTTATCTAGCATATTCTGATTATCAAGAACAAACTCTTCGTTTGCAAAATGTAATATACAGTTATTCTCCAATGCTAGGTTCATAATATACTTTCTTCTAACAGAGTTGTCTGGAAGAGAGAATATACTAAACATTAAGATATGATCAACATTTCCCTTTGTGATTAAATATTCCAAATAATTGTGATTTCTTCCCTCATTATCGCCAGTTTGATGTGGGAATGTGTATCCCATTCTATTACAATACTCTTTAACTACTAACGTTTGGAAGTACAAATCAATATTTCTAGTTTTAAATCCTTCATACTCCGCATACATAACTACATTTTGATCGTCAGATATCGTTATACTTCGAGATTGAATATCAGTATCACCAAGAATTCTAAAATATGCTCCTGGCCATTTTCGATGGGGTTGTCCATCACGGAGTAAAATTCTAACGTCAATACTCATTCGTGTTTTTCCAGTTGTATTTGGAACTGCACCATGAATATGTTCTTGAGTAAACAATAAGAATTGTCCCTCTTTAATATTTACTGGACGACAAACTCTGTTACATGTCTCTTGAAATTCTTCATACGACCAATCTTGCTCTAAGCATTGCTTGGTAATTAACCGACTTGCGTCAAGATGAATAATTTGAAGAGAATTACTATCGTATGCATCAGTAAATGGCAACCAGACCGTTCTCATTCCAAGTCCGTTACCAACCCATTTACCTTGATGAAATGGTAATACTGTTCCAGTCTTATCCTGATTAGGAACTGTTATTCTAATGTTACCAAACTTTTGAACCAGTGCGTCACTAGGCAGAAGAGGGAATACGTATCTAGCAATTATCTCATCGAATTTGACATAAAAGTCAGTATCTGCGAGATCTTTGCCAATTAATTTTACAAGTTCTCCAATATTTTTTGCTGGGACAAACTCATGCAATAATGCTAAATCATTGACATCTGGATAATATTTTTTGACACATTCCAATACAGTATCACTTAAGAAGTAATCTGAAGAATCATAATCATATATTTTTGCGTCAAACATAGTCTACTAAGGTCCTGACGGAGGTTGATCAAGATAAATGTTACCAGATATTGTTCTTCCCCTATTACCACTCATAACAAAGTGCTCAACCCATGATGGGAAAATAATCATATGACCCGATGGAATTTTAGGAATAAAATCCATTGGTATTGTATTTGCATAGGTTCCCCACTGATTCATAATCTCCTTGCGAGCAGGATTCATGAATACGGTTCTAGAGTGTTCTACAGTATCATAAACTATAAAACTCCACTGTGCTCCAGAATGAATGTGTGGATCTTGCCAATCAGATTCTTCATACTCATTTCGCCAAACTTGACCAATTGCAAATGGTTTATCTGAGAATTGACCAATACACTCATGTATTATGCCACAGAGGTATTCATAAGACTCTTCAGTTAAAGAATCATTTCCCAAAGTCGTATTGACCTGACTAAGGAATGATTTATTAAATTCTGCATCAATAAAATTAATCTTACTAAGATCAATTTCTTCTACAAAAAAAGGAACCGTAAAGATTCCATGGGGGTTTCTAAATTCCATCATCTAATTCTGCTAGCATTTCTGGGTTTTCTAATTCCATCTCAAAAAAACAAGGATGACATTCTTCCATAATCAAATACCCAGATGCTATAAACAAATCTTCTGCAGTATATCTACGTTGATGTGTATTTGCAGCAATAGTACATGAATAATTGGATTCTTCTTCCTCTGTTAATTCGTCCCAGGTAAATGGTATTCCATTAATGAAGTACATGTTGACCACTCGCTCTGGCATTCCAA
>Ga0136656_1000076_pt1 | contig 27692 bp, 22 predicted proteins | sample CPBDNA_9_FD_94862 | JGI IMG/M metagenome (GOLD analysis project Ga0136656, IMG submission 94862) | Freshwater to marine salinity gradient microbial communities from Chesapeake Bay, USA - CPBay_Sum_15_0.8_DNA (version 2) | ecosystem: Environmental > Aquatic > Marine > Coastal | place: USA...
CTGCTGAAGGTGTGTTACAAGACAACATCGACGCAGAAGAAGCAAGAGCTTTGGCTGCTGAAGGTGTGTTGCAAGGTAATATTGATGCTGAAGCAAGTGCAAGAGCATCTGCTGATACAACTCTTCAAGCTAACATTGATGCTGAAGAATCTGCTCGTATTGCTGGTGATGCTTCAACTTTGGCATCTGCTCAGAGCTATACAGATGCGGCTATTAGTAACTTAATTGATGGTGCTCCAGAACTTCTAGACACTTTAAATGAACTTGCGGCTGCAATAGGTGATGATGAAAATTTTGTAACAACTATTACAAATCAAATTGCTGTTGTACAGGCTGCTGTTGATGCTGAAGAAGCAAGAGCATTAGCCGCAGAAGCTACACTTCAAGCTAATATTGATGCAGAAGCAAGTGCAAGAGCTAGTGCTGATACAACTCTTCAAGCTAATATTGATGCAGAAGCAAGTGCAAGAGCTAGTGCTGATAGTGCTCTTCAAGCTGAAATTGATGCTGAAGAAGCAAGAGCATTAGCCGCAGAAGCTACACTTCAAGCTAATATTGATGCAGAAGAATCTGCTCGTATTGCTGGTGATGCAGATTTACAAGCACAATTAGACGAAGCTACTTCTGGTGCTTTTATTTCAAGAGAAGTGCCAACTGGTGCTGTTGATGGTGTAAACGCAACTTTCACTCTTGCTAATACACCAAATCCAGACTCAGAGCAGGTATTTTTAAATGGTGTATTACAAAATGTTGGAGCCGAAAATGATTATACTATCTCTGGATCTACTATAACATTTAATGTTGCTCCAGAGAGTGAAAGTGTAATACTTGCCAATTACATATCTAATGCAATTATTGTTGGCAGTGGGGGATCAGATTTTAGTTCAGTTGGTATTAATGATCTTACTGATGTAACTATTACTTCGGCAACATCTGGACAAGTTTTACAATATGATGGTTCTGGTTGGATTAATGGCGAAGCACCTAGTACATTTAGTGGTTCATACAACGATTTAACAGATAAGCCAGATTTAAGTATATATGCAACTGAAGCAGATATGACAACTGCTGAAGCTGACATCGTTGCTTTACAATCTGCTGATTCTACACTTCAATCAAATATCGATGCTGAAGCAAGTGCAAGAGCTAGTGCTGATACAACTCTTCAAGCTAATATTGATGCAGAAGCTAGTGCAAGAACATCTGCTGATTCTACACTTCAATCAAATATCGATGCCGAAGCAAGTGCAAGAGCATCTGCTGATACAACTCTTCAAGCTAATATAGACGCAGAAGAATCTGCTCGTATTGCTGGTGATGCTTCAACTTTAGCATCTGCTCAAAGCTATACAGATGCGGCTGTTGCAAATGTTGATTTATCTAGTGTTGAGTCTAGATTAACAACTTTAGAAGATGACGCATTTATCACTCGTGAAGTTCCATCTGGTTCTATAGACGGTTCAAACACATCATTTGTATTAGCAAACACTCCTGTTTCTGGAAGTGAGCAAGTGTTCTTGAATGGTATGCTTCAACATGAAGGTGCTGGAAACGATTACACTATTTCTGGCTCTACTATAACTTTTGGAACTGCTCCTGAAACTGGTTGGAAACTTCATGTAAGTTATGCTACTGGTAGTTATTTGGTAGCTCCTGCTGGTAGTGGAAGTTCATATAGTGATGCTGATGTTTCTTCATTTTTAAATGGTAACATAGATGGACATTTAATACCAGATACAAATGTAGCATATGACTTAGGTACTGCTGAGAAAAAATTCAGAGATTTATATCTCTCTTCAGGTACAATACATTTAGGTGATGCTACTATTAGCTCAACTGGTTCTGATGTTACTGTTGGTGGAGTTGATCTATCTGCATTAAATGGTCGTGTATCTACATTAGAAGCCGCAGAGCCATCAGGTTCACAAATATTTACTAGTGATATAATATCAGTGCCAAATACTGGTGGAGATTCAATATATCAAGATAGATTGATTACTACCATTACTCATAATTTAAATAAAAAACCTGAAATACAAGTTTATATTGATGAGACCAATGTGGCTACAAATTTGCATTATGATGCTCCAGGAGTAGTAATTCCTCAAGCAGTTGGAAAAGGTAAACTTTTAAGAACAGACTGGATTTCAGAGGTTGCATATGGATATTCAGTGAGACATTTAAATGATAATCAAATAGAAGTTAGGTTTCACTTTTTGTTTGCGGTTGGAGCAAGTACTATGACAAAAGTAAGAGTAAAGTGTTCATAATATAAATAAAATTTTATAAAAAAAAAAAAATAAGGAAAAGTTAAAATGTCAAAGACAGAATTATCAGGAAAACAAGTAAAAGACGGTAGTGTTCAACGTGTTGATTTAGATGTAAGCACATCTGGTCAAGCTGTTACTACTAAAATTGTTGCTGGTGATAACATTAGTTTATCCTCAACTGGTGTAGATGCTGGTACTGGTGATGTTACAGTTAGTTTAGGTGGAACTATAGCTAGTGATATAGCTTCTTTACAATCTGCTGATACAGCATTACAAGCTGAAGTAGATGCGGTTGAAGCTGATGTTGCTTCTTTACAATCTGCTGATACCACATTACAAGCTAACATTGATGCTGAAGCAAGTGCAAGAGCATCTGCTGATACAGCATTACAAGCTGAAGTAGATGCGGTTGAAGCTGATGTTGCTTCTTTACAATCTGCTGATACAACTCTTCAAGCTAACATTGATGCTGAAGAATCTGCTCGTATTGCTGGTGATGCTTCAACTTTGGCATCTGCTCAAAGTTATGCAGATACTGCTGTTGCTGGTATTGTTAATTCTGCACCAGAAACTTTAGATACATTAAATGAACTTGCGGCTGCATTAGGTGATGATCCTAATTTTGCTACAACTATTTCAACACAAATAGGACTTAAAGCTGATAGTTCATCATTAGCAACTGTAGCTACAAGTGGTGATTATAACGATCTTATAAACACACCTTCTGCTGGTGCATCAGATCTTGATGGACTTAGTGATGTTACATTAACTTCATCTGCTAGTGGAGAATTCCTAAAATATAGTGGCTCTGGTTGGGTTAATAGTAATACTATAAATGCAAGTGCATCTAAAAGTGGTTTAATAATACAAACTGCTTCTGCTGTAACTGGTGAGGGAGAAGATGCGTTTTTAGTTAAAAATTCATCTAATGCAACCAAATTTAAAGTAAGAGTTAGCACTAATGCCGCAAATAATTATATAATTATTGGTGACAAATTAGGTATTGGTAGCAACGAGAGGCCATCGGCACAAATAAGTGCACATGCGGCTTCTGGATCATCAATTTTTCAAATGACTCAAGGGGTAGAAGGCCCTACTTATGAGAATGGTTTTAGAATAACATATAATGGAACTGATGTTATACAAAAGTTGCTTCCTGCAAGTGGTACAATTAAATTTTATACTGGTGGCGGCAATACCAACAGATTTCAAATTGCTTCTAATGGACTTGTAACTTCTCTATATGGGATGGTTGTTAATTCAGGAAGTGATGCAACTAAAGCATTAATTGTAAAGGGATCTTCTTCTCAAACTGCAAACTTACTTGAGATACAGAATAGTGCAGGAACTGCTATCGCAAACATATCCGCTGCTGGTGAGGGAACATTTAATACAGTTAAAATTGGATTAGGAACTGGAGCTGTAGAAACAAACACTGCTGTAGGATTTAACACACTTGAAGGATATGATGCCGGAGTGGGAGGTCTATGGGGTAGAAACGTTGCATTAGGATACCAAGCTGGCGCAAGTATGTCTTACAGTGTAGCTATTGGATACAACGCACTTCGTGGAACAATGTCTGCTGGCTCAGGCAACAACGTAGCCGTTGGTTCGTCTTCTCTTTCAAATATTACGACAGGAACTCACAATGTTTATATCGGAAGTCAAGGAAACGGTAATGCGAGTGCTTGTACTACAGGCGCAAGCAACGTAGCAATCGGCTCTGGAGCATATACATTAACAACAGTTAGTAACTCTATAGCAATAGGTCGAAGCTCCTCGGCGGGTGCAAGCTCAAGCACCGTTGTAGGATACTCTGCAAATTCGGCTTCAACCGCACCAGAGTCTGTTGTAATTGGAAAATCAGCATCTGCCAGTGATGAACAATATAGCGCAGGTCGCTCTGTAGCTATTGGTAGTGGTGCAAGTGCAACGGGAGCTGACTGTGTTGCTCTTGGATTTCAAGCAACTTCGGGTTACTATGGACTTGCTATAGGACGTGCTGCAAATGCCGCTGCAAATTGTCTTAGCATTAGATTTGGTAATGCCAATCGCATCATCGGAGACGCAAATGGTCAAATAGGTATCAATGAAGCAGCACCTGGCGCACAGCTACAAGTAACCTCCGGAGCTGCTGCTAGAAAAGGTCTTATTGTCAAAGGTGCCGCATCACAAACTGCAAACTTGTTTGAGACACAGAATAGTGCAGGAACTACTTTATTCTCTGTTGATAAAGATGGAAGTCTTTCTGCTGGAACAATTCCAGTAGCTCGTGTTGATGGTCTTTCTACTGTTGCAACTTCGGGTGATTATAACGATCTTATAAACACACCTTCTGTTGGTGCATCAGATCTTGATGGACTTAGTGATGTTACATTAACTTCATCTGCTAGTGGAGAATTTTTAAAATATAATGGTACTAATTGGGTTAATAGTAGCTTGCCTGAAGCTAGCAGTAGCGTCGCTGGCATAGTAACTACTGGAACACAAACATTCGCTGGCAAAAAAAACTACACAACATCTTCTGCATCCGATACTCCTTTGACAATTACAAGACCAGCATCAGCAGATAACTATGGTCTTGTCGTAAGAAATAGTTCAAATATGCGATTGGTTGGTATCGGTAGAGATGCTAATTATTCTGGCGGTCATAATTATGATAGCTCTGTGAGCCCTGCTTTAATTGAAATAGGATCTACTCGATATGGTCATGCAACACTTGCATATAATGAGACTCAGGACACTTTGTCCATATTATCAAAATCATCAACCAATGTCCTTGAACTGGTTCCTGAAGATGGAGGATATGGTTTAACTAAATTAACTATTGTAAGAGCCCCATCATTTACTGCAAATGTGGGTAAATGGAATTTTAATGTTCAGCATCCTGTTGGCTCTGCTGGTGCAATTAACTTTAATGCCTATAATGGTGTAAGTATAAATCTTGCTGACTCTGATGCATTGGAAGGGAGTTTCCATGTTAAGTCAAATGCTTCAACAAGAAAAGGTGTTATAGTTCAAGCACATGCTTCACAGACTGCAAACTTGTTTGAGGCACAGAATAGTGCAGGAACTACTTTATTCTCTGTTAATAAAGATGGTAGAGTAGATGCAAAACAATATACTGAAACTTCTGTTAATGCATTTGATACAGCATTAAGTCCAAGTTCTGGCACTTTAACTGTAGATGTTTCAAGTGCTGGCGCAGTATTTGGTGCATTAGATGCTTCAGTAACTACATGGGCATTTACAAACGTACCGACTGATAATAACAAAGTAACTACTGTTACTGTAGTATTAGATGGAAATGCTTCGTATACATATGGTGATGCATGTTCAGTAAATGGAACTGCAATAACTGATGGTGTTATGTGGCAAGATGGTTCAGCTCCTGCAAGTACAGACGGAATGGATATGGTAACTTTTGTAATAGCAAAAGATAGTGCAGGAACTGTTAAAGTATTTGGTTACGGTACAACAAACTTTAGCTAATATATTAATTAGTAATGACTAGCTGATTTAAATTGGCTAGTCATTTAATAAAGATTTAAAAGAGAGAAAACATGGCTCCAATAAATTTTGGTTTCGGAAGAACAAGTAGAATTGGTAAATTAATTAAAGAGCAAATTGTAGAAAGTTCAGATGTGCCTACTAATGGACTAAAAGTTTGGCTAAAGGCTGACGTTGGTTTATTAGATGCAAATGGAAATGCAATAACATCTGAAAATACAAATGTTCATACTTGGCAAGATCAAAGTGGAAATAACTTACATGCAACGCAGTCTACAACATCACTACAACCAGTTGTTTCTAGTGTAAATGGAGTTTCTTCTGTATATTTTTCGGCAGATAGATTAGACATATCAAGTTTTGAATCTTCTGCTTCTTTTACAATTTTTTCCGTACACAAAGCTACTGGTCATGGACTTGTTTATGAAAGAAGTACAAATACAAATGCAACTAATGGTGAGTATCTATATACTGCTACAAACTATACAATAGCAACAAGACGTAACAATGTATTATCGGGGTATAATTATCCAAATAATAGTAATTGGGGTGTTACAAATGAAGTAAAAGTAGCTACTCATCAATTTGATGGTTCACATACTGGTCATACATTAAGAGATGACGGAATTTCTGTTGATATGGGAGCTGGTTGGGGAGCTAATATAACTTCGCCAGAAACTATCAATCAGCCATTATATATAGGAGCTAGAGGTGCTGGTGGTGCTGGTATTACTGGTCATATATGTGAAATATTATACTACGATAGAGTTCTATCTGCTGAAGAAGTTTCTGAGATTGAATTATATTTAAATAATAAATGGGGCGGTTCAGTATCACTACTAACATTAAACTTAGATGCTAGTGACACTTCGAGTTATCCTGGCTATGGAACAACTTGGTATGATTTATCTGGAAATAACAATAATGTAAATTTTTCTAGTCAACCTGAATTTAATAGTGAAGGTTACATAAATTTTCAAAAAAGTTCACCAAATCCAGCAACACTATCATCTGGATCATCTGTAACTAATCTGCCGACAGGAAATTCTTCAGTTACAATAGAAACATGGATAAAGCATGGAGGAGTGGATTTAGCTGGGATTGTAGGATGGGGATCATATGGAATACCTAGAAAAGTTCATGCATTGCGTACATATCAAACTGATAAGCTTGTATTTTATGGTTGGGCAGAAGATGTGTATGCTCACGCCAATCTAGTTGAGGGAGAATGGTATCATATTGTAGCTAGATATGATTCTGATTTAGCAGTCAAAGATATATGGGTAAATGGAAGTTTTGTAGCAAGAAGAACTAATTGTTTAGCTGATGTGACTAATAGCAATTTTACAATAGGTAAAACATTTAACACAGAATATTATGAAGGTGGAATTGCACAATTAAAAATTTATAACTATGCAATTAGTGATTCTGATATTTTAGAAAACTATAATAATACTAAAGGTACTTTTCAAGATACTTCATTAGTTTTGCATTTAGATGCCAGTGACACTTCGAGTTATCCTGGCTCTGGAACAACTTGGTATGATTTATCAGGGTATGAGAATAATGCAACTTTAAATTCTATAGATTATGGCACAAATAAAGATGGCGTGATGGTTTTCAATGCAACCAGTGATTATGCAAGTGTGTCTACAAGTAGTGGAGAAGTTTTATCAAACACAGAATATACTAAATGTGTTTGGGTAAATTTTGATAGTCTTTCAAATTATAATAATTTATTAAGTGGTGGTAATAGCGCACAACATGCTTTCTGGACTTCTAACACTCCATATCTTAAAGCAGGACATAATAATAATTGGGGTGTGGTAACATCATCGACTGCATTATCTACTAACACTTGGTATTTTGCTGTTGTTACATTTAGTACCGTAAATGGATTTAAGATTTACATAAATGGTATTTTAGATGCAAGTAATAGTTCATATACTACTCCATTCACAACTTGGGCTGGATCTGAAGTTCTACAAATAGGTAGATATGATACAGGCACTAATGGACTTTTAGGAAAAATAGGTCTAGTTAGTGCATATAATAAAGAATTAAATTCTGATGAAATTTTAGAACTTTATAATAATACTAAAAGTAGATTTGAAACTAATCACGACTTAGTATTAGATTTAGATGCTAGTAATACTTTAAGTTATTCAGGAACTGGAACAACTTGGTATGATTTATCTGGAAATAATAATCACGCAACTTTAAATGGAAGTCCAGCATGGAGTTCTTCTTATGGCGGTAAATTTACTTTAGATAATACAGATGATTGGATAGATATAAGTGTTGAGACTAATAGTGAATCGTTTACATTTGAAACATGGTTCTATAGTGATAGGCCTGAAACTGGCAGCAACGATGCTGGATATTTTTTTCAAAGTGATCAAATGACAGGTGCGGCACATGGGCCTGGTATAGCTATGTTAGAAGGTGCTGCCATGACTATCGGAGGATATTATCCAATGCAGCCTGGAGATATGTATATCTATACTGGTAGTACTATCAGTGGTAGTAGCACAGTACCTTTAAATTATAATTTTCCAAAAAATTCTTGGACACATCTTACAATTTCATGGAATGTTGATAGTGATGAAGTTAAGCTATATGAAAATGGTGTTTTAAAATCGACTGTTTCTGTTACTGCAACACCTGAAGATATAGAAAGAATGTCTATCTTTAAACTATCAACAGGTAGTTTTACAGGGAATTATCTTAAAGGAGATATAGCAACAGTAAAAGTATATCAAGGTGTTTTAAATATTGCGACAATCACAGATAACTATAATAATACTAAATCGAGATTTGGCTATTAAAAATTAAATTCATGAGTTCGTGAAAAATTAAATAGGAAGGTTCACGAACCATGAATACAATTAAAGAAATACTATTTTTATTCATAAAAACATTTCATTTGACTGATGTATTATCATTACTTAAAAAAGTATTCATATTGATTTATGCGTTTTTATCTCCAATAACCAAAGTAATATATACTATACTATTTCTCATATTTGTAGATTTAGTGACTGGTCTTTGGGCATCCAAAAAAGAAAAACAAGCAATTACTAGTTCTGCATTATCTAGAACTGTCGGAAAGGTATTAATATACTCAACAACTGTAATCTTAGCTTTTATTGTTAATAAATACTTATTAGAAGGCTTTGGATTTCCAGTGGAAAGGGTAGTTTCTGGATTTATAGCAATTACTGAAATGACATCGATAATGGAAAATATGAATAGAATAAGTGATAGACCTCTTTTAAATGATTTAATATTAAGATTTTCAAACGAAAGAGAAAAAAGATTGCCACCGAAGCCAAGACCTAATAGTAAAAAAGGTAGAAAAAATAAAAAATAAAAAATAAACTTGGTTTTGGGATCTATATACAATGGCAACAACAATACAAGTCAATAAAATTATTGATGTCGATAAATTAAAATATGAAATAGAATATTCTGGTGATTTTAAAGTAACTGGAATATTACCAAAAACCTCTTCTACAGATGCTCAAATTTCAGTAGTAGATGCTTCTACTTTAGCAGATCTCGATGCTGGTCAAATAACTACAGTAACTGGAATAATTAATCTTCATATTAGTGAACAGAGAAAAAGAATTTTAGTAGAAGATTTACCAGATGATAGTGATGCCGCATCTAATAAACAATATATTGATCAAGAAATTGCTTCACTAGTAGATTCTGCTCCATCAACTCTAGATACATTAAATGAACTTGCAGCCGCATTGGGTGATGATCCTAACTTTGCAACAACCGTTGCAACACAAATAGGAGATTTAGATACAAGATTAGATCAAGCAGAAGCAGATATACTTGCATTGGAAGGTGTAGATACTTCTATTAATACAAGACTAACAACTGCTGAAGGTGAAATAGATACACTTCAAACTGATGTTACTGCTATAGATGGTAGACTAACAACTGCTGAAGGTGAAATAGATACACTTCAAACTGATGTTACTGCTATAGATGGTAGACTAACAACTGCTGAAGGTGAGATTGATACTCTGCAAAGTGATTTATCTAACATAGTTTTAAATGATATTACAGATGTATCTTTAGCATCTGAAGTAGATGGACAATTTTTAAAATATAATGGTGCTAATTGGGTTAATAGTGATTTACCAATAGCTAGTGCAACTCAATCTGGTATAGTAACAGCTACAAATCAAACTATTGCAGGACAAAAAACTTTTACTGGTACTGTAGTATGTAACAATCCAGGCAATACACTTTTTGTTGGGGGAATGGTTCATTACGGATCTCAAAATACAATTAGAGCTAACACATTAAATATTGTATCATTTAATGGGAAAGATGGAAATGTATTAAGAATATTAAACGAGACTGGACATCCAAGTGGTACTGAACAAACTGCTGGAAGTAAAATTCATCTATTTTCAGGAGACACAAATCGTTCAATAATATTTACAAGTAATAATGAAGATAGAATAATTATTGCACACAATGGTGGAATTTCAATAAATTCTGGTTCAGTGCCAGATGCTCAATTAAAAGTTACTTCAGATTCAGATTCGAGAAAGACACTTATTGTAAAAGGTGCTGTAAGTCAAACTGCAAATTTAATTGAAGCTCAAGATAGTTCTGGAACTGCATTATTTTCTGTTGATGCTTCTGGTAATATTTCTTCACCAACAATAACCACATTACAAGCACAAACTGGTGTGCCTACAGGGTCAGTTATTTCTTTTGCTGGTTCTTCAGCTCCTACTGGTTGGTTAATATGTGATGGTAGTGCAGTATCAAGAACAATTTATTCAGATCTATATTCAATAGTTGGTGACACTTATGGCTCTGGAGATGGTTCTACAACATTCAATACGCCAGATTTAAGAAGACGTACAGTAATTGGAAAAGGAACTTCAGATGCTTTAGGTGATAATGAAGGATTAACAGAAGGCTCTCGACTTATAGCTCACGATCATTCAGTGCCAGCACATTATCATGGACTTGGAACTTTAGCTATAACTGGCGACGGATCGCATGATACTAGCATATCACACGATCATGGAGCTTTTAATGCATCTGGCGATACTAGTGGTGGGGGTGCTCACACACACGGACTTAATATGGCAGAAACTGGAGGTGCTGGAACTGGTAGATATGTAATAAGAGATTTATCTCCATCATATTTAACAAATACTGCTGGTGGACATCAAGCTGTTCAAAGTGTTGGTGATCATACACATCCAGTAACACTTAGTATCAATGTGCCAAATTATTCGGCAAATTCAAGTAGTGATGGTTCCCATAGTCACGGTCTTGATGGCTTAGTAGGTGATACAACTTCGGGTGTTAGTGGCGATGATTCTATGACTTCTGGTGATTATACACAACCACATTTAATTCTAAATTATATTATAAAAATATAGGTAGCATATCATGTCACAAACATATGTAATTAGAGAACAAGCTGTTAGAGTTAATGATACTACATATACTATAACAAATAGTCCAAGTCCAAATACTGAACAAGTATTTAGAAATGGTATTTTACAAAATGTTGGTGCAACAAACGACTACACCATTTTAGATAAAACAATTACATTTAATGCATCAATAGATTCCGATGAAGTTATTTTAGTTACTCATTTAATAGATGTAGCTACTCCAGCATCTCCACCATCATCAAGTATAGTCGGACTTAGTTCAAGAAAAGAATTAATACATTGGTGTTTAAGAAAATTAGGCGCACCAGTAATTGATATAAATGTGGATGATGATCAAATAGAAGATAGAATTGATGAAGCATTAATGTATTTTAGAGATTATCATTTTGATGGTGTTGAACGATGTTATTTACATTATCAAATAACTGCATCTACAATGACACTTCAAACTGCATATTCAGAAGATATAACTAGAGGTTCCATAATCACAGGACAAACAAGTGGTGCTACTGCTGTTGCGTATGATAAATCTCTAGATGGAAAAACAATTCGTTTTAGATCACAAAATGGAAAAGAATTTACCAAAGGTGAAACAATTTCAATCGAAAACAACACAGAAACTGGTCAAATATTAAATTCAGATTCTGCAATAGTTATTGGAGACATCGATAACAAGTATATTAATGTTGGTCAAAAAGTTATTAGTATTACAAATATTATACCACAAGAATCTTCAACTATTGGTGGGAATCTTGGTGGTATGTTCGACTTTCAATATCAATTTGCTTTGAACAATATGTTTAATCTAGCATCTACCGATCTAGTTACATATGATATATATCAAAGATATATTAGTATGTGGGAATTCATGTTTAGGGGACAAAAAGGAGTCAGATTCAATAGAAAAACAGATAGAGTATACATAGATCTTCAAGATTGGATTGTTGATCAATGGATAATATTAGAAGCATGGGTAGCTTTAGATCCAGCACAATATACAGAAGTATACTCAGATGAATTTGTAAAACAATATGCATGTAGTTTAATTAAGCAACAATGGGGAACAAACCTAAAGAAATTTAGTGGAATACAGTTGCCTGGAGGTACTACCCTAAATGGAAAAGAAATATATGATGAAGCAACTGAAGAATTGGAAAAATTACAAGAACGATTAAAAATGGAATTTCAGTTGCCGCCAGACTTTATTGTTGGCTAACATAAATACACTAACGGCAGTATTATAGGAAATGAATTGTGGCTAGTAACAAATATTTTAACTTATATCATCAAAAACAAGAGCAAAAACTTGTTAATGATTTAGTAGAAGAAGCTATCAAAATTCATGCGATAGATGCTGTTTATATTCCTAGACAAATAGAAAAAATAGATTCAACTTTTAGAGAAGATCCATTATCATATTTTAATGATTATCATCATATTGAAGTTTATATCAAAAACTCAGATGGTTTTGAAGGTGACGGTGACATATTCAGAAAGTTTGGTGTAGAAATTAAAAATCAAATAACTTTTACAATTTCTAGAAATAGTTTTGTTAAAACTTTTGGTAAAGAGTTAGAAAGACCAAGAGAAGGTGATTTAATTTATCTACCAATGAGTACAGCAGATGATCTATATGAAATACGATTTGTTAAAGAAGACTCTGTTTTTTATAACTTAGGCGAATTCTATACTTACGACATACAATGTGAAGTATTTACAGCTCAAGATGAAAGTATTTCTACTGGCATCGAAGAAGTTGATGACATTGGAAATGATATGTCAGAACTCTTTTTACTTTCTATAGAAAATTCTACTGGAGAATTTACAGATAACGAAATAATTTATCAAGGCGATTCTGCAATAGGTGCTACAGCAAGAGCTAACTTTGTAGAATATGTTTCAGATACTGAAATAAAAGTTAAAAATTTATTTCAATCATTTTTGCCAGAAAACGGTGTGGTAAAAGGGAATACCTCTGGTGTAGAAGCAATACTAACACAAGCAATCGACACTTCTGATATTCAAGACGACTTTTCTGCACAGAATAAAAGTTTTGTTGTCATAGATTTTAGTGAAAGTAATCCATTTTCTGAGGATGAATAATGTTTGGTGATCCATTTTATCATAACACACTAAGAAAGATTGTAGCAAGTTTTGGTTCTATCTTTGCAAACATTTTTGTTGTTAAAAGAGCAGAAAATGGTAATGAAATAGAGAGACTTAAAGTGCCGTTAGCTTATGGGCCTGCTGAAAGATACTTAGCTAGATTAAGTAGTGGTGCTGATATAAAAAGAGGCTACTCTATTAAACTACCCAGAATGAGTTTTCAAATTACCTCTATAGCATATGATTCTGAAAGAAAATTAAATACAATAAGAAAAAATGTAAAAGAAATAAGAGATGTAAACAACAAGGTATCTAGACAATATCAAGGTGTTCCATACACTATCGGAATGGAAGTTTCAATTCTTTCAAAATATATTGATGATGCAAATCAAATCTTAGAACAAATATTACCGTGGTTTACTCCAGCATTTACTATAACTCTGAATAGTATCTCTGAAATGAGCTATAAAGATGATGTTCCTATTATTCTTACTGGCGTATCTTTATCTGATAATTATGAAGATGATTGGGTATCAAGAAGAGAAATTGTTTTTACTTTAAATTTTGATATAAAAACAATTTTCTATGGGCCAATCGTAGACAAAAATATCATTACAAAAGCTATTACCGATGTTTATAACTCTACCACCATTCAATCAACAAATGATACAGATCTACAAGCTGTAGCAAGAGTTGGTAGAGCTACAGTGACGCCAAATCCACCAAATGCTTCTATTAATGATGATTATGGCTACACAGAAACTTATGAAGGTTTTTTTGATGGAAAGTTTAGAAATCCTGCAACAGGTCAAGATGTTATAGTCTATAATACAATTACACCAGAAGTTATTGAATCTGAAGAATATATTCCTGCACCAAAATTGAAATAAATAAAACATTATGAGTGATGATATTATAAAAAAATACGAATCAAAAGAAAATCAATTTATAGCAACTGAAGAAGATTTAGAATCTATTAAGTCTGTTGCCGTAGATGAGTCTAAAGAAAAAACTATTAAGCCAGAAATAGCAGATCCTGAAATAAAAAGAGGTGAATTCAAATCTACCGAAGTTTCAATAAATCGTATAGATGAGTTTGAAGAAAAACAATTAGCATTACCTCCAGAAACAGCAGATGATTTAAAAACTGATTATCAATATGTTAGAACTAACATCTATACAATCACAGAAAGATCTATAGAAGCATTAAATAACTTAGTTCAGATTGCAGATCAAAGTCAACATCCAAGAGCATATGAAGTGGTTGCTACCCTTGTGAATAGTATAGCATCTGCTCAAAGAGATCTAATTAATGCTCATAAGGAAAAAGCAAAGATAGAAGGTAATGCTAAGAAAAATTCTCCTGATGTTGTAAATAATAATCTATTTGTGGGCAATACTGCACAATTAGATGAAATTATAGCTAATATGAGAAAGAAAGAGGAAGATGAGTAATAATGATGCTTTTCAACAAATTGTGCCAAATGGTATAAGAAACTATAAGGGAAATCCTAATCTAAAAGCCGCAAATGTAGATTTTATCTTCACTAAAGAACAGATTGAAGAAAGAATCAGGTGCATGAAAGATCCTATATATTTTATTCAAAAATATATGAAAATTGTGCATGTAGATAGAGGTTTAGTGCCGTTTGATCTGTATGATTTCCAAAAAGAATTATTAACTTCTTATATAGAAAATAGGTTTACCATAGCAAAATTGCCTAGACAGGTTGGAAAATCTACAGTAACTATTGCATATATTCTTTGGACGGTTCTTTTTGGGCCAATGCAAAACATAGCAATCTTAGCAAATAAAGCTAGTACATCTAGAGACATCTTAGCGAAACTTCAGTTAGCGTATGAGTTTATTCCTTTGTGGATGCAACAAGGTATAGTATCTTGGAATAAAGGATCCATAGAATTAGAAAATGGTTCTAAGGTGATAGCGGCTGCAACTGCATCTAGTGCGGCTCGTGGTAGTACATACAATGTTATATTCTTAGATGAGTTTGCGTTCGTACCAAAAAATATTGCAGAAGAATTTATTACTTCAGTATACCCTACTGTTTCTTCTGGTAAAACTACAAAGGTTATTATGGTATCTACCCCAAATGGAATGAATTTATTTTACAAGTATTGGACAGATGCAGTTAATGGTAGAAATTTATATAAACCAATAGAAGCTCACTGGTCTGTTGTGCCAGGACGTGATGATGCTTGGGCTGCTGATCAAGTTAAACAATTAGGTCAAGAAAAATTTGATCAAGAATTTGGTTGTGATTTTCTTGGCTCATCAAATACATTAATATCAGCCTCGAAGTTATCTACTTTGACTTGGAAAAAATCAATTAAAAGAATAGATGGTTTAGATGTGTATGAAACACCAATTAAAAATCATCTATATGTAATATCAGTAGATACTGCTGAAGGTCAAGGATTAGATCACTCAGCATTTACTGTTATAGACTGTACGCAATCGCCATATAAAGTTGTTGCAAAATACTATAATAATACAATATCACCTTTAGTATATCCAACAATAATTCATAATATAGGTAGAATGTATAATGATGCTTATGCATTGGTTGAGACAAATTCGATAGGTACTCAAATTGTAAATATATTACATTCAGAACTTGAATATGAAAATATATTTTCTACTACAAATATGGGAAGAGGTGGTCAAAAATTATCTTCAGGATTTAAGAAAAATGCCAAACTTGGTGTAAAAATGACGCATCAAATAAAAAGTATTGGATGTGCAAACTTAAAAAGTATGATCGAGAATGATAAATTAATAATTGAAGATTTTGACATTATTTCAGAATTAACATCATTTGTATCTAAACATTCTACATTTTCTGCTGAAGCTGGTACTCATGATGATTTGGTAATGTCTCTAGTCTTATTTTCTTGGCTATCGGCACAATTACCATTTAAACAATTAACAGATACTGATATTAGAAAAAAAATAATAGAAGACAACAATTCTAATGTTGAAGAAGAAATACTACCTTTTGGATTTATAAATAATGGTTCAATAGATAATGAATCATTTATAGATTCTGATGGAGATGTATGGGAACCAGTAGATAAAGGATTTTTTCCTTTAAGTACAGGTAGTTATTCTTGGGATGATGAATAATAATTTATAAGCATAATATCATTTGAAATATGATTTTTTATAAATATATCTAAAATCATGATTTTTCATATTTTAAGCACAAGGAGATAAAAAAATGGCATTTCAAGTATCGCCTGGAGTTCTAGTAACCGAGAAAGATTTAACAACTATTGTACCTGCCGTTTCAACTACAGATGGAGCATTTGCTGGAGTTGCAACATGGGGGCCTATTAACGAAGTTGTTTTAGTTGGTGATGAAAATCAATTAGTTAAAAGATTTGGTAAACCAAACAATGAAACTGCAACGGCATTTTTCACATGTGCTAATTTTTTAGCATATGGTGATAAACTTCGCATAGTTCGTATTGCAGGAGATGATGCAAGAAATGCTACTGCTGATGGAACTGGAATATTAATAAAAAATGATGATGACTATGATGCTAATCATGCTAATGGAGAATCTGCTGTTGGTATAGTTGCGGCTAAACATGCTGGTGTATTGGGAAATAGTATTAAAGTTTCTGTATGTCCTAGCTCTGAAGCATTTTCAAAAACATTGACTGGAACGGTTAGTGGTGGAGTTGGAGATACAACATTACTGGGAGTTGGAACTGCATTTACAACCGAATTAGAAGTTGGGTCTATATTAATTCATTCTGGTACAAAGCAAGAAAGGGTGGTTACTAGTATTGTTGATGATGAAGAAATTGTTGTAAATTCTGCATTAGATACTGCACTTGCTGGAGCAACATTAACTGCAAAATGGGAATATGCTGATGCTATTGGAATTGCTCCAAGCACATCTACGCAAGTTTCTGAAGCTGGTGGATCTAAAGATGAACTTCATGTTGTAGTAGTTGACGTTGATGGCAAAATAACTGGAACTAGAGGAACTATACTAGAAAGGCATATATTTATGTCAAAAGCATCTGATGCTAAGAAAGAAGATGGTTCTACTGCAAATTATAAGCATATACTGAATAAAAATTCAGATTATATTAGATGGATGGATCATCCAGCCGCAAGTAATTGGGGTGGTGATATAACAACCACATTTAATGCTGATTCTGCACCAACTACTATAACACTTGCTGGTGGAGTTGATTCTAATGATGTTAGCACCGATGCTACTGTTTTGGGAAATAGACTTGCTGGATATGATTTATTTTCTAATGCAGAATTAGTCGATGTTTCTCTCGTTTTATTAGGAGAGGCAACACAAACAGAGATAACATATGTTATAAACAATGTATGTGAAAGTAGAATGGATTGTGTTGCGTTTGCATCACCACCAAAAAATGCTGTCGTAGATAATGCTGGTAGTGAAGTTGCAGATTCTATTGCATTTAGAAATTTATTACCATCTTCATCTTATGCTGTATTAGATTCTGGATGGAAATATCAATATGACAAGTATAATGATATTTTTAGATGGCTTCCACTTAACGGAGATGTAGCTGGTCTTTGTGTTCGCACTGATACTACTAACGATGCTTGGTGGTCGCCTGCTGGATACAATCGTGGGAATGTAAAAAATGTTATAAAACTAGCATACAATCCATTCAAAGCAGAAAGAGATGATCTTTACCTTTCTGGAATAAATCCAGTAATGTCTACGCAAGGTCAAGGAACTGTTCTATTTGGAGATAAAACATTATTAGCAAAACCAAGTGCATTTGATAGAATAAATGTTCGTAGATTGTTCATTGTTCTTGAAAAAGCTATTGCTACTGCATCTAAGTTCATGCTCTTTGAATTTAATGATGAATTTACCAGACAACAATTCAGAAATCTTGTTGAGCCTTTCTTGAGAGATGTTCAAGCAAGAAGAGGAATTTATGATTTTAAAGTTGTTTGTGATAGAACAAACAATACTGGAGAAGTGATTGATAGAAATGAATTTGTAGGAGACATTTATATTAAACCTGCTAGAGCAATTAATTTTATACAATTAAACTTTGTTGCTGTTAGAACTGGTGTGGATTTCTCTGAAATTGTAGGAAAAGCATAATAAATAGTATTATCAAAACACTTAGGAGAAAAAAATGACATTTAATATTAATCAATTTAAGAACCAATTAACTTTTGGTGGTGCTAGACCATCATTGTTTCAAGTTCAGTTGTCGCTTCCACTTAACCTTACGGTTCCAACTAATAATGGTATTGGTGATGCTGGTGCATTGTCATCAAGTCAAGTTGAAAGAAAGCTGGCTTTTATGTGTAAAGCAACTTCAATTCCTCAAAGTACAGTTAGTGCGATTGATGTTCCTTATTTTGGGAGAAAAGTAAAAGTTGCAGGAAATAGAACTTTTGAAAATTGGACAATTACTGTAATAAATGATGAAGACTTTATGATTCGTAAATCTATGGAACATTGGTTAGCATCAATAAATGGTCATGCAACTAACATAAAAAATTCTGGTGTAACATCAGCACCAGCTTCTTATCAAGCAACTGCTATTGTTAGACAATTTAGTAAAGGCCCTGAACAATTAGCAATTAGATCATATAGATTTGCTAATATTTTTCCAACAGATCTTTCTGCTATAGAACTTAACTGGGAGACAGTTGATGCTATAGAAGAATTTACAGTTACATTTGCATATGATTTCTGGGAAATTGATATATCTGCTGATCTTGGAGTTCTATAATATAGCAACTTTTTTCAGTATAAATAAAGTTATCTCGCCTTCTTTATATTAGAGAAGGCGTTTTATTATGTGCATTGAATTTAAAAGGTATATCATTTTATGAAGTTTAATTTTTTTGGATGGGAATTAAAAAAATCTCAGGAAGAAGAAAAAAAGCAAAAAGCTGAGTCCTTTGTTTTACCCGAAAATCAAGATGGTGCAATAAATGTAGAAGGTCTTGCTGGTGCTTATGGTGCATATATTGATTTTGACGGCACTGTAAAAAATGAATTTGAATTAATAACAAGATATAGAGAACTTTCACTTCTACCAGATGTAGACTCTGCAATAGATGATGTTATAAATGAAATGATTGTTATGGATGGTCATAAAGATCCAGTAAAAATCAATTTAGATGATGTCAAATTAGCAAAATCTATAAAATTAAAAATAGAAGAAGAATTTCAAAATATATTAACTCTACTAGATTGGAATAATCAAGCATATGAGATTGCTAGAAAGTGGTATATTGATGGTAGATTATATTATCATTTAATATTAGATAAAAATAATAAGAAAAAAGGAATTTTAGAACTTAGGTACATAGATCCCAGACAAATAAGAAAAGTAAGAGAAGTAAAAAGAGAAATTGACACTGCAACTGGAGCAAATTTATTAAAAGTAACAAATGAGTATTTTACATATAATACTAGAGGTATGCAATTTAACGCCCCAAATTCTTACAGTGCAGTGTCTACTGTAGGTGGGGTTAAAATAACAACAGATAGTATCTGTTATGTTCATTCTGGAATAGTAGATAAGTATTCCGCATCTATTTTATCTCATCTTCATAAAGCAATAAAGCCAATAAATCAATTAAAAATGATGGAAGATGCTCTTGTAATATATCGTATTGCCAGAGCACCAGAAAGAAGAATATTTTATGTAGATGTTGGTAATCTGCCAAAATCAAAAGCTGAAGATTATCTAAGAAGCATAATGACAAGATATAGAAATAAACTTCAATACAATATTGAAACTGGTGAAATTAAAAATGAACAAAGATTTATGTCAATGTTGGAAGATTATTGGTTGCCTAGAAGAGAGGGTTCTCAAGGCACTTCTATAGATACCTTGCCTGGAGGAGAAAATTTAAGTGAACTTGCAGATGTAGAGTATTTTCAAAAGAAAGTTTATAAAGCATTAAATGTTCCAATATCTAGAATGGAAGCACAGCAAGGATTTCAAGTTGGAAGAGCCGCAGAAATTACTAGAGATGAAGTTAAATTTTCAAAATTTATTCATAGAATTAGATTGAGATTTAGTCACTTATTTGATGAAATATTGCAAAAACAATTAGTTTTAAAAAATATTTTATCTAAAGATGAGTGGCTAGATATTAAAAATAAAATAAAATTTGATTTTAACATTGATAATCATTATGCAGAATTGAAAGAAAGTGAAATTCTACAAAATAGATTAAATATATTACAATCTATTGAATCATATTCAGGTAGATATTTTTCGGATTCTTGGATAAGAAAAAATGTTTTAATGCATACTGAAGAGGAAATAAAAAAGATAGACTCTGAAATAAAATCTGAGAAATCAAATCAAGATGAAACATCTGGAGATGAAGATTCATTTATGTCACAAAACAATAATGATGAGCAAGGTGAGTTGAATAAAACTTCTTCAAATGATAGTCCTATAGACTTGGATTCATTTGATAGTGATGAATATATTTAAAAGTATAAATAAAATATATATTTTAGGAGAAATACAATGTCAAATAATAAAGAATTAATTAGAAAATCATTGAAAGAATTACTTAGTGATAATGTTTCTGGATTGAAAAGTGGTATAAAAAAAGTTTTATTTCAAAAAGTTAAATCTAAGATAAAAGAAAGAAAAGAAGAAATTGCTAGAAATTTAATAAACAAAGAGAGCTAAAATGAAACTCATTTGCGAAGTAACCGAAGAAATTAAAGTTATAAAAGAAGGAAAAGAAGACTCTTCTAAGAACTATTATATAGAAGGAGTTTTCATGCAGTCTGAAATTAAAAACAGAAATGGAAGAATGTATCCAGAGCAAATGCTTAAAAGTGAAATTGATAGATATGTTAAAGAATATGTAGATAAAAAAAGAGCCTTTGGTGAACTCGGACATCCTGAAGGGCCCACAATAAATCTAGATAGAGTTTCTCATATGATAACGGAACTTAGACAAGATGGATCTGATTTTATTGGAAAAGCTAAAATATTAAATACACCAAATGGAAATATAGTTAAAGCACTGATTGATGAAGGTGCAAGACTTGGTGTTTCATCTAGAGGTATGGGATCAATAAAAACAGAAGGTAGAGATGTTCAAATAGTTCAAGATGATTTTTATCTTGCTACTGCGGCAGATATTGTTGCAGATCCCTCTGCTCCAGATGCGTTTGTAAATGGTATAATGGAAGGTCGTGAATGGGTTTGGGAAAATGGAATATTAAGAGAAAGAGAATTGGAAAGAATTAAAAGAAGTATAAAAAATGCTCCACAAAAAAGAATAAAAGAAGTTAGTATAAAAGCATTTGAGCATTTTATAAAAAAATTGGAAAACAAATAATAATTTCATGTGAGTTTTTTATGGCTAATTTTTTATATGATAATGCAAGAGAAAAATTTTTGAATGGTGATATTTCTTGGTCAAGAGATACATTTAAAGTTTTGTTACTAACAAGTGATTATATTGCAGACAAGTCTAACCACACAAATTTAACAGATATTGCACAGACAAGTAGAATTGCAACATCAGATGCTTTAACAAATAAAGGAATAACATCTGGTTCTGCTAGTGCATCTAATACTACTTTTACTGGTGTTGATGCAAATAAAGTTGTTAAATCGATGGTAATAGTAAAACAAAATCCAACTGATACTGAAAATCAAACTATTTTAATTGCACATATAGATACTGCTGATGGCATAACAGGTCAAAATGGTGGATTAACCACTACAGGATCTGATATTCAAATTGATTGGGCAGGAACTGATGATATAATTTTTAAATTGTAAAAAAATATGAATATTGGATTATCACATTTAATAACACATATAAAACAACCAAGTGAGGTGTTGCCTATAGATGTGAGTTTCAGTAAACTTCATGTGTTACCTAGAGGTGCTACAGAAATAGTAGCAACTCAAGCATCTGCAAAAAGATGGAGAAGAAAATATCCTAATGATATTGAGCAAGTAGACAGTTTTTTACTATCGACCGAGCCAGAAATACTAGATCCAAACAAAACATCTGTAAGGGTGGTAGCGGTTGGTGGTGAAGATAACTATGATTATCAAATTACCCTATTGGTTACATTTGATAATTCATCCAAAATAGAACAAGAAATATTTGTTAGAGTAAGAGAAGATTAAAATTATATAAATAAAGATGCCTTATTTTATATAATAAAAAAATATCAGGAGATTATTAAAAATGGCAATTACATCAAGATTTTTGAGAGATATTAGCGAGAGTGCTGAAATGGAAAAGAAAGAATTGGAAGTAGCAGAGAATCTAGAATCTGACATTCCAACACATGCTTCTGATGCAAGTGAAGAAATTCCAGATGATGAAGAAAAGGCTGCAAAAGTTTCTAAAGTAGCGAAGCCTGAAGTTGACGGCCCTAAGGTTAATGATGAAATGGGTGGTGATGGAGTTGTTAAAGAAGGTAAAAATTTAGAAGAGGAAGAAGAAGTAGAGGAAGAAGAAGAAGTAGAAGAATCTAGCTGTAAAAAAGAAGAAGAGGAAGTAGAAGAAGAGGAAGACGAAAAAATTTCTGAAGAGGAATTAAAGTTATCTAAAGAAGAAGAGGAAAAAATAGAAGAAGAAACTGAAGAAGAAGTTAAAGAAGCAACAGATGCTTTAACTAAAGATGAAGAATTGCCAGAATCTTTTAAAACAAAAGTTTCTTCTATATTTGAATCTGCTGTAAAAAGAACTTCTAAAAGAAGATCTGATGCTCAAAATAAAAAGTTAGTTGAATCATATAATAGAAAATTAGAATCAACTAAACAACAAGTTTCTGAAACTCTTGTAAACAAAATTGATGGATACCTAGATTATGTTGTAGAAGAGTGGATGAAAGAAAATGCAGTGGCTATTGAAAGTTCACTTCGTTCAGAGGTAACAGAAGATTTTATCAATGGACTTAAAACACTTTTTGAAAGTCACTATATTGAAGTTCCTGTTGAGAAAGTAGATATACTTGCTGAACAAGAAGAAAAAATCAAAACTCTTGAGAAAGAACTTAACGATGAACTGCATAAATCTGTAGAACTTCGTAAAGAAAATAAAAATCTCAAGAAGTCTGTAATTATCAAGAAACTCACTGAAGGTTTAACTGAAAGTGAGGCTTCTAAATTTAATGAACTCTGTGAAGGGGTATCATTTAATGATAGTGCATCATTTAGTCAAAAGCTAACTGTAATTAAGGAAACTTATTTTCCTAATACACCAACAAGAGGCTCTAGAGACATTGATGCTGATTTATTGAGTGAAGGTGGTTTGGAACATGTTGAAGATACTCAGAAAATTACTACTGAAGTAGATTTATATGCACAAGCTATTTCTAGAATGGTGAAAAAATAAAAATAATAAATATGTCTTAGAGAAGAATGGTTTCAAAACTATAATAAAGGAGAATAAAAGATGTACCTTACTGAAGAACTACAAAACAAATGGGAAAAGGTGTTAAATCATCCTGATTTACCAGAAGTTCGTGATGCACACAAAAGGGCAGTATTAACTGTTCTTCTTGAAAATCAAGTAAATGAAGCAAAGAAATCTAGTATGACGATTACTGAGGCTGCTCCAGCAAACTCTGGTCTAGCAACACCTAGCACAAGTCATACTAATGCAAATATGGCTGGTTATGATCCAGTTTTGATTTCTCTACTTCGTCGTGCGCTACCAAATTTGATGGCGTTTGATGTTTGTGGAGTTCAACCTATGAAAGCTCCAACTGGACTCATATTTGCTATGAAGAGTAAGTATTCGACTCAAGGAGGAACTGAAGCACTACACGACGAAGCTCTTACATCTCATTCTGGTACAGGATCACATGCTGGTGGTGCTGATCCATTTGATGCGGCTTTAAGTTCAGGTACTGGATTGGGAACAACTGCTGGAGAAGCATTGGGGACAACTTCAGCTCCTGCTGGTGGAGTATTTCAAGAAATGGCATTCAGTATCGAGAAGGTTTCTGTAGAAGCTAAGACTCGTGCTTTGAAAGCTGAATACTCAATGGAACTAGCACAAGACCTTAAAGCTGTTCATGGTCTTGATGCAGAAACTGAACTAGCAAACATTCTTTCTGCTGAAATTTTAGCAGAAATCAATCGTGAAGTAGTTCGTACCATCTATCAAAGTGCTGTTACAGGTGCTACGACAACTGCTACTCCTGGAACTTTTGACCTAGACGTTGATTCAAACGGTCGTTGGTCTGTTGAAAAGTACAAGGGGTTGATGGTTCAAATTGAAAGAGAAGCAAATGCGATTGCTAAGACTACTCGTAGAGGACGTGGAAACATTCTCATCTGCGATAGTGATACGGCAAGTGCTTTGAGTGTAGCTGGACTTCTTGATTGTGGTTCTGCTCTCAAAGACTCTCTCTCAGTAGATGATACTGGAAACACTTTTGTTGGTGTATTAAATGGACGTTTCAAAGTTTACATCGATCCATTTGCTCCACTTGGAAGCCACTTTATGGTTTTAGGCTTCAAGGGTGCAAATCAATATGATGCTGGACTATTCTACTGTCCTTATGTACCTCTACAAATGGTTCGTGCAACTGACCAAGATTCTTTCCAACCAAAAATTGGATTTAAGACTCGTTATGGTCTAGTAGCAAATCCATTCTCGACTGCATCTGTTACTCAAGGTGCTGGTCTGAAAGATGGTGCTAATAACTACTACAGAAAGGTTAAGATTACTAACTTACTCTAATTCTGAAGTAGTATAATATATCAAATAAAAAAGGGAGCCTTTATGGTTCCCTTTTTTTATAGTTAAAATTGTAAGTTATTTTTATTATTATCTTTTTTTATAAAATATATTTTTCTTGACAGAGTTTGTATTATGTGTATATCATAAATATATGCACTATAATAATATCACATAATAAATCAAATGGCAACAGTAGATACCAGAAATTTTCAACCACCATTAAATTTTGAGTTTGCAGTAGACAAACTAACTGACTTTAATTATTTTGTACAAAAAATAAATGTTCCTGATTTAAGTATAGGGCTTGCAAATAATGGTGGTGCTACACCATTTTCACAAATTGCTTATACTGGAGATCATCTTGGATTTGGTGATCTTTCTATAGATTTTAAAGTTAATGAGGGTATGTATAACTGGTATGAAATATTTTCTTGGATGCAGGGCATAGGTTTTCCAGAAAATATAGATCAATATGGAAAATTAAAAAGTGGAACAATACCAGATTTAAATGGAGATCTTCCATTAAAAGTAATACCACAAAGAACTCATGGTTTAATTTATGGTCAAGGAACATTAATAATAAACTCAAGTCAAAATGAGCCTGTATTAAAAATTTCTTTTATAGATATGCACCCAATATCTTTAGGTGAGCTATCTTTTGACACTAGAGAGAGCGACGTTTTATATGCTACAGCATCAGTAACTTTTAAATATGATTACTATACAGTTGAAAAACTATAATAGGAGATTGTAAATGTCAAAGAATAAAGTAACAAGAAAAATACCAAAAAGAATAAAAATAGGTTATTCAAATTTTAAAATAATACCAAGATCCAAACATTGGGGCATTAGAAATAAAGCATATGGAATGTGTGAGCCAGAAAATGCTAAAATACAATACAATAATAACTTGAAAAAAGATGAATTAGTTAATACAATACTACATGAAGTAATACATGGCATTGTATATATGTATGATATACCATTTAAAAATATGAAAGATGAAGAAAGTGTTGTGAGAAAATTAGCAAATGGATTACATACCGTATTTAAAGATAACCCAAACTTTTTAGAATGGATTGCACAAAATTCAAATAAAAAAGATGATTAACGATATACCAGATTGGGTGTTTAAACTTAAAAAGGGTGATCATTTAATGATCACATTTCCATATACTAATGAGATTTTATTTGCTGAAGTTGTAGAAAATATTCCACAAGAATTATACAGTTCATATATAGGAATACTAACAGTTAATTATATTAATAAGTTTACAAGACATGAAGATTTGTTGTATGATGATTATGCGTTAAATGGAACTAGCTTTAGTAGCTGGTATGCATATCAAGTGGTTTAATTATGAAATTAGAAGAAATTGAAGCTCTCTGGGAGCAAGATTCAAAAATAGATAGAACTGATTTAGATAACGAAAGTCTAAAAATACCAAATTTACATAGCAAATATTATAAAATATATTTAAGAGAAAAGGTTCAGTTAAAATCTGAAGAGCAAGAGTATAAGCAATACTATAAAGTAAAATATGAATATTATACTGGAAAAATGTCACAAGAAGAACTACAAGAACATGGATGGGAACCATTTCAATTTCTTTTAAAAAATGATCTTCAAGTGTATATAGATTCCGATGCAGATATTTCAGATAGATTATTGAAGCTACAAGTTCAAAGAGAAAAAGTAGATTTATTAGAAAGTATAATAAAAACATTAAATACTCGTGGCTTCTTAATAAAAAATGCTGTAGACTTCATTAAATTTACTAGTGGTAACTAGTTAGTTCATCCAAAAACTACTATTTTTATCAATATAAATATCCACAATATGAACACATTCCATAAGTGGATATTTGTTAATGGAAAAAATTGTTGTAAAAAAACATAATGAAGTTTATATCAGTGTAGATACATCTTCATCAATACATAGAGAACTTTCCGACTTCTTTAAGTTTAAAGTGCCGGGCTATCAATTCATGCCAGCATATAAAATGAGAATATGGGATGGCTTCGTGCGTTTATATAATATGATGAATGGTCATATATATTATGGTCTTTTACCATATATACAAAAATTCTGCGAATCGAGACAATACCATTTAGAAATAGAACCACAGCTTTTGGAAAAAAATTCTTTTTCAGAAAAAGATTGTGAAGATTTTTTAAAGACATTAGAACTACCATTTGAAGCAAGAGAATATCAAATAAAAGCAATACATAATGCAATAAAAAATAATAGGTCATTATTAGTATCTCCCACTGGTTCTGGCAAAAGTTTAATAATATACTCTTTGACAAGATATTACAACAAAAAAACATTAATTATTGTACCTACAATATCTCTTGTGTCTCAAATGTTTTCTGACTTTAAAGAGTATGCAAAGAATCAGCCACAATACCATGTAGATAAAGTTTGTCATCCAATTTATAGTGGAAAAGAAAAAATAACAGATAGTAATGTTGTAATATCTACATGGCAGTCAATTTATAAATTATCTAGAAAATGGTTTGAGCAGTTTGATGTTGTAATAGGAGATGAAGTTCACCTATTTAAAGCAAAATCATTAACTAGCATAATGGAAAAGTTGGATAAAACAAAATATC
>Ga0136656_1000081_pt1 | contig 27082 bp, 30 predicted proteins | sample CPBDNA_9_FD_94862 | JGI IMG/M metagenome (GOLD analysis project Ga0136656, IMG submission 94862) | Freshwater to marine salinity gradient microbial communities from Chesapeake Bay, USA - CPBay_Sum_15_0.8_DNA (version 2) | ecosystem: Environmental > Aquatic > Marine > Coastal | place: USA...
ACCCCCCAAGTTACCCCCCAAGTCCCATACAAATTATCACACAAAAATCACCCTTGTGCCATTTGGGCTCGTGAGAGTTTAACAAATTATTTATATTTGTGTGAGTTAGGACTTGAGCTCTGTAATGAATACACTTATCGTTATGGGAAACGTCACAAATCCGAACAGGTGATTTTATGGTGTATTACAAATAGACCTAACATTCCTGATTTAGGATTTACAGAACCCGCAAAGGCAATGCCTGACGAATATAAAGTCAAAGATGTTGTTCAGTCATATCGTAATTACTATATGGGGGCTAAATCAGGGTTTGCTAAGTGGAAAAATCGTGACGTTCCTAAATGGTTTAAATTTGAGTTAGATTTAGTATGAAAGTATTAGTATTAGGTGATGGTCGATTAGGTCAAGAAATCGTTAATCAAACAGGGTGGGATTTATTATCACGTAAAAAAGATAATATTGACGTTTTAACATTCGACGATTGGTGTTGGAAAATGAATGGATATGATGTAATCCTTAACTGTATTGCAAATACGAATACATATTCAGAAGATTACCAATCAATACTAGATACTAATTATAAATTTGTCACATATTTGACAACATTTTGTGACGAGATGGGTATCAAATTGGCTCACATATCAACCGACTATGTTTATGTAAATTCGGTTGAAAACGCCTCTGAAACCAGTGTTCCTGTACCTGATAGAAGTTGGTATAGTTTATCTAAATTATTGGCAGATGAACATATCGTATTATTCTGTCGTGATTACCTAATTTGTCGTTTGTCCCACAAACCATATCCATTCCCCTACGATGAGGCTTGGGGCGACGTTTTAACTAACGCTGACTACACACCTGTAATCTCAGAATTGGTTATTAAATTGATAGAGAACGGTGCAAGTGGTTTATATAATGTCGGTACCCCAACTAAAACCATCTACGAATTGGCATCTCGGACTAAAGATGTTACCGAAACAATATCTCCCCCACATATTCCAAAAAACGTCACAATGGATATTAGTAAGTTTGAAAATTTTTTATTATCTTTGACCCATGATTAAGATAGATAAAGGTTTTAAAGGTAATGTGTGGATTTTTTCAGACCCACATTACAACCATAAAAATATATGTCGTGGTGTGACAAACTGGTTGTTACCTGATGGGACTATTCCTATCAGTCAAACTCGTGATTTTCCTGATTTGGAAAAAATGAACTCAACCATTGTTAACAATATCAACGACAATGTTATGCAAGACGATATTTTGATTTGTCTTGGTGACTGGTCTTTTGGTGGTTTTGATTCTATTGAGGAGTTTTGGAATCGAATTGTTTGTAAAAACATTCACTTGGTTTTGGGTAACCATGACCACCACATCGAAAACAATCGAGGAAACATTCAACGACTATTCTTAAGTGTTAGTCACTACAACACTCTGAAGATTGATGAACACACATTTAAGTTGATGCACTACCCAATCAGTTCTTGGGATGGTCTTAACAAAGGTGTAATGCACTTACACGGTCACTGTCACTTACCAACTGAATTACGATTCGGTAAAGGACAACGTATGGATGTTGGTATGGATGGACACCCTGAGTTCCGACCTTACCACATTTTACGTGAGGTGGTTCCTATGTTAAAGAAACGACCAATTATGTCAGAAATGTATGAAGACCACCACACTTATGACTATATTTGGTAATGGGATTTCAGTATATAGTCATAAAGCTAATGCTGAATTAGATTTAACAGATATGGATGGTTGGTAAAACTAATAAATATTGAAATACGACAATTTGTCGTATTTTTTTTTATACCAAACTATTTATAATCATATAAATTTAATTTTTTATGGGTACAGAAGTTATTGTTGCATTTATTACAGGGGTTATTGGTCCCATACTATTATTATACATTAAAAGTATTTTAGATAAAAAGAAAACACCTGACATTGTAAAAGATGCGTTAAGAGTTAGTGAGTTAATTACGTCAAAAATTGACCATATTAGAGATGAATTTTCTGCAGATAGAGTTTGGATAATGCAGTTTCACAACGGAGGTAATTTTTACCCAACAGGAAAATCAATTGCCAAGTTTAGTTTTATATATGAGGCGGTATCATTAAATACCCCATCGATACAGATGAATTTTCAAAACATACCCGTAAATTTGTTTAGTAGGTCAATGAATCAATTATTGGAAAATGATGTAATTGAAATCCCTGATTTTAAAGACCAAACAATTGCGACTTATGGATTAAAATATGTTGCTGAAGATACTGGATGTAAATCAGGTTATTTATTCGCTATAAAAACAATTGATGATAGATTTATTGGTGTTTTAGGGTTAGATTACACTAAAAGAAAAACAAAATTAGATATAGAATCTATTAATCATCTTACAAATCACTCAGCCTCTATTGGTGGTGTATTAATGGGACATATGAATACTAAATAATTATGAAAACACCATCATTTAGTAATCCAGTACCTTATGGTAATTTTAAATTTAATGGTGATAAAAACGCTGAATTAATATCTTACCCTGGCTCAAAGTTAATTTTACCATATGATGGGATAGTTGTCTATGATATGACCCCTCCATGTGAAAATTATATTAAAATTAAACATGATTTTAATGGAAAAGAAGTTTATTCTGTATTTTGTAATGTTAAACACCCTATGGTTACCAATAACGATGAGTTAAAAAGAGGGTCAATTATAGGTAGGTTTGCTGATGATAAAATACACTACTCAATTCAAGATGATAATGACAGTAAAAAATCTTTAAAAACTTTTTTCTATTATCAAGTACCAAAAGATAAAGAGGAAGAGGAAAAGGAAAAATCTAAAAAAGAAAAAGATACTGATAAAGAAAAAGATTCTGATAAAGAAAAGGAAACAATCAAAAAACAAAAAGATAAAGACAAAAATAAAGTTGAGGGTGATTTTGAGGATTTATTTTTAAGAGCTTTACTATCCCCACTAAGTATTGTTGATACCTCCAAAAAAAGTAAAACAAGTATTAAAGATTTAAATCTAAAAGAAGATATACAAAGAATTAAAAATCTTTTGAAATAAAAAAACCCCTCGATGAGGGGTTTTTCTTTTTTTAGACTACCTCACTACTTGTAAAGTATCTACCATAGCCGAATCCGAACAAACTGCAGATGAATCAACTCTGCAAGTATCGGAACATTCAACTGTGGTTTCGGTAGTGTTACCACCACAAGATACAATCACCATAGAAAGAGTAACCATTGTTGCAAAAATGATTTTTTTCATATGTTCTTATTAATTTCAGTAAATATAATTATTGGTATAAATGAAATAAATAGAAACTTTTAAAAAAAAGATAATATTTATAACTACAAAACAAAAAAAATCTTTACTAAGGGTATTGACAGAAAGGTTTTTTTTATTAACTTTGTAAAACATTAAGGAAACAACCTTATTAGTTATTTGACGTATTATTAACCTTTAAAACTTTTTTATGGAAGAAGAAAATGTTATCTTCTACTACTTCAATGACAAAGGACAAAGACTCTACACCTCAAACCAAGAGTTTGCTGTTATTAGAGCTTTTGAATTTGGAACCAATGAAGTGTATATTGAAAAAGAAAATTAAAAAAAGTGAAAGAAAAATTTGGTAAATCAAAAAATTATTCTTAACTTTGTAAAACAAATGAGAGAGATAACGATTCAGATACAACTCTCAAAAAAAGTAAAAGAAAAATTTGACGGATTGAAAAATTTTTCTTAACTTTGTAAAACAAAATCGGAAAAGTCCGATAACGTTCTTTGAAGTATGAATTATCCATCAGGTGAAAGTAACCCTTCGGGGTGATGATAATCTGTAAATGATAATCGGCCGTGTATGGTCGTTAAATAAACCACGAAAGTGGGATAAAGTGAACCCTTAGTGTGTTGGGTTTGCGTCTTGAGAAATCGAGGTCGAGTACACAAGCGGGATACCGTTTAATCTTTAGTACCGAGGGCAACGCTGTAGGGAAAGTGATTAGATGAACAGGCGATGTGGGTCGTCTGTTTGAGGTGGGAACACCAATAGGAATAACCCGTAGGAATCAAACAAAAAATGATGTTCCAACGTCGTTATTGTGGGTTCCAATATCAGAGGAGACTTAAAACCGAAAGGTATGATAACAAACGGGTGGTGCCGACATTATCCTTGACCTTAGCTTACCAAAGCATGTGTCTTGAAGTAGTCTTGAAGTATGGAGGTGGGGACATCTCACGGAGTAGTTTGGTATTTTGTTGTTCAAAAGATAACAAAGCCTATGACGGACCACTACTTCGACAATCCACAACACAATCTCTTTATTTGAAATTAAAGACCATTTAAAAGTACAATAGAAGGAAAAGTGTTCGTCAGGTTTGAATGAAAGGTGACTACATAGTAATGAGCCGTTCATTGCACACAAAGGTCCCAAGCCGATGTGTAGTTATCCGAAAAACCTTTAGTCCCGCAAGGACGAACTGGGGAGGCATCCTCGGAAAGAGTCAAGTAAGATGAGAGTAATTCAAACCTCAAGGAGTGGTAAACCTAAAAGACCGTCACTGAGAAATACTTCTCAAAAAGAAGTGGAAACGGGAAGAAACAATAATGTCCCTAAAGGTTCTCAACAACAAGGTGTATTCTCAGCCCTTAGCCATAAAGAAGTGATTCCAACCACGAGAAGGAAGGTGATTACGTTAAGACCTGAAGTCATGAATCAAAACTGTTCTTCAAATTATTACGTAGGTTTTTGGATGTGATAGTTATGCAACTTTAACACAGACTGTTTTTCCCTTAAAGAAAAGGACAAAAAAGTAAAGCTCCCTGTTGGGTCAACCTAAAGACCACCTTGGTTACAGTAAAAAAATAAGGAAGACCACTTTTTAGGATGTGGATGGTATTATCACCACAGACATTTTGGGTCGTTAAACATAAAATGTCAAAAACAGATACCCGTGATGCTAGCACCACCCAACGATATAGGGTTCTGTAGTTGTGTCACTAACAACTCAGTAGGTTTAGATTCCTAGGACAAACAAGGGGAAGGTGTAACGAAAGTTATTTCTTCCCCTTTTTTTTATAATTTAAGTTTACAACTAATTTTTTTTCGTGGACCAGTATATTTATTAGTAATAAAAAAAGAAAATATTATTATTATGAAAAAAATTATTAGACTTTCTGAATCTGATTTGGTTCGTATCGTAAATAGAGTTATTTCTGAATCAAAAATTAAATTACACGAAGGTAATGGTACTACCGCATTTAACACTATTAAAGACGGAATGGCAGGTTTAGGAACTGATGAAGATAAAGTTGCTAAAGGTGTTTATAGTATCAAAAACAAGGCGGACTATGATGAAGCATTGGCTTTAGTGAAAAAGGCGGGATATAAAACAATAATGTGTTGGATAGGTACCGATATGGGATGGTCCAAGGAGTATGACTCAACACAGGCGGCTCCAATAGCTGATTGGGGACAACAAGGTAATAACCCGTACTTAAAAGATTTTAGAAGACACTTACGACAATTTAGTACAAAAGAAGAGATTTGTGGTGAGAATTGGATTTAATCCATCGTAATTAAAAAAATATAAAAGGGTATCACACGATACCCTTTTTTGTCTTATATAGTAAAAATATAATAAATCCACCAACAATACCACCAAAGTGTGCAAATTCACCACCATTTAAGATTGGTTGATTATTAAATACCACGAATACCGTATAAACTATAAAATATAATGCAGTTAAATTAAAAATTATTTTTTTAACGTTGACTATGTTGAATAGTAGGTATAAAATAAAGATTCCATAAAGTGCCGCGGACGCTCCGTAAGTTTTTGAAATAACGTAATTGTAATTAGATACTACGTTTGATTGATTTTCTTTTAATGATAAAAGATAATTGTTAGATACTACACCACCATCAATTTTAATATCTCCAATATTCAACCCGACATTTTGTATTGATTTAGTAATATTATATTGATTGACATGATAAGAGTAGTTCACTGACAAGTAACCAAAAACCCCAATAAAAAAATAAGCGAATAAAAAGTTTTTAGAACCAATTTTGTTTTCTACAAATGGGGTAAAGATTAAAATTAACACCATGTTTGTTATCACATGTGATGGAAATATTACGTGTACGAACATACTTGTGAAAATAGTGACAACATTAAAGTTTTCGGAATATGTTGGATATGCCGCAAAGTAATCTTGTAAATTTACACCTGTGAAAATTTTTGTCATTAAAAAAATAACATAGATTAAAAAATTTAACCCAACAATCCACTTAGTAACTTTTGGTAGATTTGATAAATATGGTTTAATTTTTTTCATAACATGAAATTATACAAACTTTTTGTAATTGCAAATATTTTACAAAAAATCCCATTATTTTTTATAATGGGACTAATTGGTGGAGGTAGAGGGATTCGAACCCTCGTGTTGCCCATCTTGACTACTAAGGACTACACGCTTAGGATAATATTTTCTAATATTCCAAAATAGTCGGTTTGTTCTTCACCATCGTAAACCTGACAACCAATGGACGATTCGATTTATGGTTCAACCGTTTTTCCACCCTATAAGGACTTCTGTTCCTGGGTTAATGTCCTCCCGACCCGAATGGTGTTTCCTAATCTGATTAGGCTACAACCGCAGCGTCTTCACGGATAAGACCGATAGTCGCCATTTTGTCTAGAACGTTGCCGTCTAATTGTTGACTCCATAGATTTAAGTGATAGGAACCCTCTCACTGCGTGCCCCGAATAACCAACAATGTCAGTCAATTCCGAGTTACCCCCATATGTTAAAGAACTTAATTCTTGTACAAAGATAATAAATTTTTTGTAAAAAACAAATTTTTAAACAACAACCCAAACAAATTCTTGTATATAATACCCTGTAGATAAATTTGTTAAATCTGAAGATGAGTCAAAAATTTTTGCATCGGAAATATTTGAACTCCATCCCGATTCAGTTAAGTATTGGCCAGTATTGGCATTTTTAAGTACATATCTAAAGTTTGATGTCATAATTAATTATTCTTTTATATTTATTATTAACTATAAATATTCATGGAAGATTCAAACAACAGTGATATATATGACGCGTTAGTCAAAATTAGCCAAGGGAGGGAAATTTCTAATTGGGAATTACAAAGAATGGATGATGTTGTCGAAAGTGTTAGGTTTAATTCATCGTCACCAGGTAAAAGTATGGTTAAACTTAGATTTAGTGATTATGAAGACTATTGGAAACTTTTTGATTTAAATGAAGATGATATTTGGTTCGCCAATGCAATATATTCAAATTACGACACTATTGAATTTGAATCTGAAGATTGGTCTAATGATGATTGGAAACAGGGATACTTAATTAGAGAATTTAATGGTGAAAATATTGAGAAGTTAAAAGAGATTTTAATGATTATTGGCCCCAAATATGCTAAATTAGGTAATGATGAGGATTTTGAAAAAGCTGCTGAATTATTAAATGGATTATTTGAACGACAAGCTGATGAGATGAAGTGGGCGTACATGGCAGAAAGAAACCGATGTAAAGAACGTGGTGCCATGCAAATGATAGAAAGTGAAACCTGTAATGCTTTTCAGAACTATGGTATTTTTTCACTTGGTCGTTGTTTCTATAGTTATGTGACTACAGTTTCGGTATTACTTTCATTGTATAAAATGTATGGCAATCCGTCTATGACTGTTTATGAAGTATTAGAAAAAGTGGGTGAAGATAAATCTATTGGAGGTCAATGGTATGAATATATGTATGAACAAGATTGTATTGATTATGATGGAGAATCATTTAATAGAGAAGTTGCTTGGGAGTTAGAAAGAATCATGACTAAGATTGAAGAAGATTATGATATTGAAGGTGCGAACGAGTTTTATTCTAAAGCAACAAAAATACTCCAAGATTATGAGATTGGTAAATGGCATCGCACACCAAAAGATAAAACTTTGGCATTTATGATAAATGATATTAAACCAAAAGAAAATAAAATAATAGTTTCAGTCCAAAAACAAAATATTGGCGCTAATATAGAAAAAAGAAGTTATGATATTGATAGTTTCAACACACTTTTATATCAACCTGAATTATTTGAACATAAAAAATTTGGTGGTTGGAAATAATTGTTATATATTTGTATAATGGAAAGAGATTATCAGTTGTTAAAGGATGTATTGTCCGTACCAACAAAAACGTATAAAGAAGAAAGAATGATTGAGTTTTTGGTCGATTGGTTAACCAAAAACAATTTATTTTTTGAGATTGATGATATGTTTAACATATATGTCACAAAACAAACTGACAATAATGTTGAGTATTTCCCCTGTGTTGTTGCACATACTGATACAGTACATCAATTAGACACTATTAATGTTCATGAAGAACAATTACCAAACGACCAAGGGGAATTAAAACTATCGTTAAAAGGTTATAATGATGAAGGTAAGCCAACTGGTATTGGTGGTGATGATAAATGTGGTGTTTATGCTTGTTTAGAATTACTAAAAGAATTACCAAATCTTAAAGCGGCCTTTTTTGTGTCTGAAGAAACTGGTTGTCACGGGTCAAAAAACGCCAATAAAAACTTTTTTGACAATGTTGGATATGCAATACAATTTGACGCTCCAGGTAATACTATGGTTAGTGAATATTGTATGGGGGTACAACTTTTTGAAAAGGGTGGTGATTTTTTTAAAACTTGTGATAAAGTATTAACAGAAACATTTAACAAAAACCGAGAATACCAATCACACCCATACACCGATGTTTATATGTTAAAAAAATTGTTTGATTTTTCTTGTATAAATTTTGCAATTGGGTATTACCGATATCACACACCGAATGAGTATGTTGTTATTGAGGATGTTTATAATGGAATTAAAACGGGTAAAGAGTTAATCGAAGGTTTGGGTTACAAAAAATATAAACTAACACCTAAACCAAAACGTGGTTATCAATTTACTTTATTTGATTAAAAAAAAAGAGGGTTATCCACCCTCTTTTTTCTTTCTACCTCTCTTTGATTCGGTTTTAAATTTAATTTCATTGTTTTCCGAAATTAAAACATATTCTTGGTTTTCAACAATAGAACCCTTAAGAACTTCTTCAGAAATAAAATCTTCCAACTTATCTTGAATTGCTCTTTTAATTGGTCTCGCACCATACATCTCATCAAACCCTACTTCAGAAATAGTGTCAACAATTGAGTCGTCTAAAACAATTTTGTAATTTAAAGACTCCAATCTAACCATAAGTTGTTGTAACTCAAGTTTAACAATTTTTTTAACGTCATCTTTATTTAAAGAGTTGAATATAACTACCTCATCAATCCTATTTAAAAATTCGGGTGCGAAGAACCTCTTGAGTTCTTTTTTTAACATTTCGCGTTTTTGTTCCTCTTTAATATAAGAACTAGCCTTTGTCTCAAACCCAACTCCTGTTCCAAAATCTTGTAATTTTTTAACACCAACATTTGATGTCATAATAATAACACAATTTTTAAAGTTAATTTTTCTACCTAATCCATCAGTTAAATGACCATCATCCAATACTTGAAGTAATGTTGAAAATATGTCTTTATTAGCCTTTTCAATCTCATCAAACAACACCACGGAATATGGTTTATTTTTAACCTGTTCTGTTAATTGTCCACCTTCATCATAACCAACATACCCTGGAGGTGCACCAATTAAACGAGATATGGTATGTTTTTCTTGGTATTCAGACATATCAACTCGAATCATATTCTCTTCACTACCAAAAATTTCCTTAGCCAATTGTTTTGCCAAATATGTTTTACCAACGCCAGTTGACCCTAAGAAAATAAACGAACCAATAGGTTTTTTAGGGTCTTTAATTCCTATTCTATTTCTACGAATTGATTTTGCGATTTTTGAAACCGCTTCAGACTGACCTATAACTTTATCAGATAATACATTTTCTAATTCTGACAATGATTTTGTTTCGTCAGCATTTAATTTATTTAAAGGTATTTTAGTCATATTAGAAACAACCTCAAAAACCAATTCAGGTAAAACCTCTTTCTTTTTAGTTTGTAATTCTTCTTCGAATTTAATTTTTTCGTTTTCTAATTTATTTAAGATTCGTTTTTCTTTATCCCGTAGATTGGCCGCCTCCTCGTAGTTTTGTTTTTTAACAACATCAAGTTTGTCTTGTTTAACTTTAGACGCCTCTTGTTTTAATTGCTCAATTATCTCGGGCATTTTAATCTCCACCTGACTACGAGCACCAACCTCATCTATAATATCAAAAGCCTTATCAGGAAACTCTCTATCAGTAATATACCTATCAGCCAAATCAACACACAATTTTAAAATTTCATCAGAAAAAGAAACTTTATGGAATGTTTCATATTTGTCTTTAGCATTTTTTAATATAACCAAGGTCTCTTCTTTGGTTGCGGCATCAACAATTACTTTTTGGAAACGACGCTCCAATGCTCCGTCTTTTTCAAAGTTCTTACGATACTCATCTAAAGTGGTTGCTCCAATACATTGGATTTCTCCACGAGCAAGTGCTGGTTTAAAAATGTTAGATGCGTCTAATGAGCCCGATGAATTCCCCGCGCCTACAATCGTGTGAATTTCATCAATAAACACAATAGTATTTGGTGTTGTTTGCAACTCTTCAATTATCACCTTCATACGTTCCTCAAATTGACCACGGTATTTTGTCCCAGCAACAATTGATGTCATATCTAATGAAACAATACGTTTGTCCATTAGATTACGAGGACATTCTCCGTTAAAAATTTTAATTGCCAACCCCTCAACAATTGCGGTCTTACCACAACCAGGTTCACCAATAATAATGGGATTATTTTTCTTTCTACGAGATAAAATTTGTGCGATTCTTGTAATCTCTCTTTCACGACCAATAACAGGGTCTAACTTACCTTGTTCAGCTAATTTAATCAAATCCCTACTGAAGTTATCTAAAACAGGTGTTGAGGATTCTGACGTTGATTTAGGTGATTTACCCTTGTTACCGTTATCCATTGATTCAATCATATATTTTATTTTTTTATAGGGTAATGATAAACATAGTTTTTTCAAATATCAACTAACATTATATTTATTATCATGAGACAACATTGGGAGAAGTTTATTAAAACATTGGATGCAGATAAAGAAATTAAAGAAACTTATGTTAATTTAAGAAACGCATTTAAAAGAGAAGGGTGGACAGAAAAAGATTTAGAAAAACCTCCTTACTACCCAACTGATATAATGAGAAATTTTCAAAAGTTTAATGAACTTAGAGATAAATTATTTTTTGAGATTAAAAGTTTTTTTGGTGATGTTGACTTTAGTGATTATTCAGATTATCTTAAAAATGTATTATATAAAATAGATTTAAAAACCCCTTTGGAAGATGGCGATAACAAAAGAAGAGATACTTGGGACGAAGATTTTGAATGAAGTCCAATCAAGTAATATAGTAAGAACTGAGTTTGATACTGAGTCAAAATTAATGGTCGTTGAGTTTAAAAACGGAATGAGATACCAGTATGAAGGGGTTCCCCATGAAGTATACACACGTTTTAGAATGACCGAATCTCAGGGTAAATTTTTTAGTTCAGATATTTCTAAAAAATACAAATTCACAAAACTATAATAATTTCAAAATACAAACTATTTATAATGGATGAATAATGCCCAATCCATAATTAGTAGTTTTAATTTACAAGATAAATTAGACCCAAGTATTTGGTCATTAAAGAATGGTAAATATACCATGAAACCAAATATTAGACGTAATTTACTTGAAATTGCATATGATTTTATAGACTCATTAAATGTTGATGTAGTGTTTAGTGATGTAGTAATGACAGGTTCATTAGCCAATTTTAATTGGTCTAAATATTCAGATGTTGACATACACATTATTGTTGATTACAACCAATTCCCAAAAGGTTCTCATGAATTATATGATGAATTGTTTAGAATGAAAAAAACAATCTATTCAACCAAACACGACATTACAATTTACAATTATGATGTTGAACTTTACGTAGAAGATGAAAACGTACCAAGAGACACTAAAAATGTGGGTAGGTTTTCAATTTTGAATGATGAATGGCTAACCTACCCTTCAAAAAATAATATAAAAATCAATGTTAAAAATATTAAAGAAAAGGCCAATCAATGGATGAGGATTATTGACGGAGTTTTGGAGAACATCCAAGACGAAGACATTGAAACTGCTAAAAAATTAATTGACAAATATAGAACAAAACTTAGAAAGTTTAGACAATGTGGTTTAGATAAAGGTGGAGAATATTCTGAAGAAAATTTAATTTTTAAAATATTAAGAAGAAATGGTTATTTAGAAAAATTAAAAGGTGGTAAAACCAAACTAGTTGACAAAAGACTTACGATAAAAGAAGTAACAACTAATATTGGGGGTGATTTTAAAACAGATTTAGAAAACGGACCGAAAAACCATGGTGGTAGAGCTTTAGGAAATTGGCAATCAGATAATGCGTGGGATATTTTCGCACCTGCTGGAACTATAGTTAATTCCTATACTAATGGTTCTGTTATTAAAGTTAGGGATACTGGTAAAAACTCAGGTAAAATATTTGGTACTCAAGTGAGTATACGAGGTAATGATGGGTATCCCGATATTTTCTATACACATTTAAAAAATGTAAAACTTAACGTAGGTGATGTTGTTAAAGTTGGTGATTATATTGGTCAAATATCTGAATGGATAGGACATGATTCTATGACTCACGTACACATAGGTTTACCATATGGTACACATCTTAGAGAATTACTAGGTAAATCAGATAAAATGTTTTCAGGTAATAAACCATCTGATTTATCTAATACTACTAAAACACCGACAGATACTGATAAACTTGATATGCCAAAAAGTCTTACTGATTTAACAGATTTAAGTAGTTTAGAAACCAGTAGTGGTAAACATTTCTTAGATAAATTAAACGTTTCTGATGACGAATATTTAAAAATGCTTACATCTACATTTAAGACCTTAACGGGAGCCAAATAAACATTTTATATTCTCCGTATATTTATATATAAAAAATAATTTAAAAAAAAAACTAAAATGGGAAACTTAAAACCAATCGGAAGTGAAAAGTTACAAGGTACAGATAAATTAAGTCGTATTCTTGAAATTGCTAGATATAATGAACATATGCCAAAACCTGTTAATGAGGATAAAAGTGTTGAGTACACAAAGACTCTTGCTGACGGTAATGAGTATTCAATCGTTAAAGAAAAAAACGGTTATGTCATTAAAAAATCTCTAAACGAATCTGTTGGCTCAGACTACGTTGAACCTATGAAAAATAGAAAATATTATTCATCATATTCTCAGGCTTTTAAAAGGTTAAATTTAATTGCTAAAGAAATTAATATTAATGAAGGTCATGATAAAAACATTTCTTTATTTGAGGCGGCTGATGAAGCGACCAAATACATTTTAAAATTTGGTGAAACAAAAGAACAGGCACCTGCTCCCGCAGCACCTGCTCCCGCAGCACCTGCTCCCGCAGCACCTGCACCTGTAGCTGAACCCGCACCTGAAACACCCGTAGATGATGTTGAAATGGATGTTGACGTTGAGGATGTTGAAAACGCACCTGAAGAAGAGGAAAAAGTAACATATAAAACAATTCAAAAGTTAACAGGTAAGTTAGCTCAAAAAATTAGAGCATTTAATGATGATGAGGATAAAGAAGAATCTATGTCTTCTAAAGATATTAAGTATGTAATTAATTCTGTTCTTTCAGCATTAAACTTGAACGATTTAGAGGAGGACGATGTTGAAAGTATTATTAACAAACTTGAAGGTGTTGAAGAAGAAGGTGATATGGAAGGTGATGAAGAAGTTGTTGACGTTGATATGGAAACAGCAGAACCTGTTGCAGAACCTGAAGGTGAAATGGCTGAGGGTGAAGAATTTGAAGGTAATCCTGATGAATTAGTTGATTATTTGTTTTCAGATTTAGAAGAAGAAATTGAAGTCGATACTAACGAAGAAGATTCTCACATGAAAAAAGTTGAGGAAATGATTGAAGGTATTTTTACTGAATCAAAAGTTGATAATATTTTACAGAAATATTTTTCATTAAATGAAAATGAAAAAAAAGAAGTTAAATATAAAAGAAATCAATTGGTTGAGGTTAAAAGAAACACTATTAATAAAATAAAAAATGTTTCTGAAAGCGTGTCACAAAAAGTGGCATCAACTAAATTAGTTTCTAAATACCCAAAAATTAAATTGGTTGGTAAAACTTCTAAAAAGAATTTAGTTTTTGAAATGAATGATAAACAATATAGAGTTACTACAAAAGGTCAAATTCTATGAGTTTTTTAATATATGTTAACGAGTTAGGTCCTAACTACAAAGGGGATAACATATATGAATTTATTTTTTCTGACGCTAAAGAAAATATATGGGGTGAGAATTGGGAATCTAAACCATCAAACGGATATCCGTTCCCACCTAATTTAGAACACATAAAAAAAGTAGGTGTTTTAAAAAATGATAAAATAACAATGTCGGTAGTCCAAAACTCCGACTTTTTTTCTATGATTGATGCGATTGATGGTGTTATTGCGTTATCTTGGGAAAATGAAAATGAGGATATTGATTTTGATTACAAAACCAGATTAGTTTTTAAGTTTGGTGATGATGAAAAATTAGTAAAAGATAAATTATATGAACGTGATATCGTTTTAGAATTTGAAAAGAAGGTGGTATATGAAAACTAACCAAAAACAATTAAAGTTAATTCAATACGGTCTAAGACCATCTACGGTGACTGATTTATCTGAGTCACAAGTCAATTCATTATTTATAAGACTTACCGAATCAAAAAGTGATAAGTGTGGTTGTGGATGTGATAAGAAAACCTGTACTTGTGGACCTGATTGTAAAAAATGTGATTGTGGTAGAAAAAAGAAAGAAACTAAAGAGGATACTAATGAAAAAGTAATGGTATCAGGTAAAAACACTGCTGAAGTTGAGAAACTTAAACAAGCTGGCGCAACATTTGAGGTTTATGAAGAAATGTCTGAAGAGGACTTGGGGACTGTTAGTATGGGAAGTGCTAAATCAGGTTATACAACACAATTACCAAAACAAGTGGCCGCTGGCGATGGAACTGACGATGAACGTCAAGGCTCTGAATTAGATGAGAGTAATTTAATGGAAAAATTTGAGTCAAAGAAACAACAAAGATATTTCTTTGCAAAATGTGGTGACGGTAAAACTAAAAAACAAAAGAAATGGTGTAAAATGGCTGAAGAATTCGCGGACAAAACCAATTTCAAAAAATTACCCGAAAAGAAAAAACAAGAAACTAAAGAAAGTATGAATAACCTTACTAATAAAATTGCTGCGGCATATGCTGGTGGTTTAAAAAGTAAGTTGAAAAATACAAATATTAATCCTACATTTGGTGAAAATGAAATTGAAAAACATATTTTGAGATTGGTTGAAAAACACATAACACCTAAAATGAGTAAAAAAGATTTTTTAAATTTGGTTAACGAATCACCTAGTACGGCGCCATCAAGACCTGATGTTATGCCTGGTGTTGATACACCAACAAAACCTTCAAAACCTGATACACCGTATAGACCAAAACCAAATGTTAAACCAGCACCTAAAGCTGGTAAAGAATCTCCTGTTAGACCTGATGTTATGCCTGGTGTTGATACACCAACAAAACCTTCAAAACCTGATACACCGTATAGACCAAAACCAAATGTTAAACCAGCACCTAAAGCGAGAAAAAAGATGCCTAAGTGGTTATCTTTTGATGAATTAGGAATTAAATTACGATAACCATGAGTCTTAATCCTAAAATAGAAAAAAATTTAAAACTTAAAAATAGGTTACAAAAAAAATTAGTTAACGAGGGTTTAACTAAAAATGAATACGCTTTATTAAATGAAGTTAAAAATAACTTAAAAGAAGCCCCTATTGATTATGAAGGTCCTGAAAGAATGGAACCTGGTATTGAAAGAAAAATTACATCAAAAGAAACACCCTATTCTTCACACCCTGCAATGCCAAAAGGTGATAGAGATTTTGTTGAATTAGTTTCATCCAAAAGATTTAAAGACTCAGTTAATAAAGTTAGAAATTATTTGGGAACTACACAACCACTTCAAGGTGCAAACCCTTTAATGCAATTAATGATGATGGCAATGCAAGGGTTACAAAAAATACAGTCTATTGAATCTAGAAATAAAGAATACTTAGAAAATTTGGCGGTTGATTTAGTTAAAAAAGAAATGGGTATTCCTGAAGGAGCATTACAATTTGACGCTAAATTAGTCTCAAGTCCAATGGGTTCTGCCGAAGGTATGAGAAGTAAACCAGAAGAACCAAGTAAAGAAGATATTAAAGACGCGTTTAAAGAAGCTGAGGAACACAAAGAAGATTTAATGGATTTTGTTGATGAATTTGAAAGGTTTGATATGGAGAGAGCCAAAAGAAGGTTCATTAATTCATTAATTCAGGGTGCTGCCAAAAAGGGGCATTATATGTTCCATTTAGTTCAAGATGAGTTAAAACGATTAAATCCTGAACTTGTTAATATGTACGGTGTCACACAGTCATTGATGGACCACTTATATTGGGTTTATCCTGATATGGAACAGATGGCTGGTTCAGGTGGAGGTCAATTAGGTCAAACAGAGATTGAGCCTGAAACAGACCCCCCAACTGTTAAAGCGAGAGCAGCAACATTCCCATTATTAATGCACGAATTAATTAAAGGTGTATACGAAGTTTTTGGTACTCATGGTTTACCCGATGACCCAAGACAGGCTGAAATGGTTATGGGTGCTGAAGATACTTTACCTGCGGAAATATGGGACATGAGATTAGGTCCTATATTTTGGGAAAAGTTTACACAAACATATCCAGCTGAATTATTTGAGGAAGATATGAAACATATTCAGCATTATCTATTTATGAGATTTTCTAAATTAAATGCTGAAGAATTTTTCAAAATCGCTAAACTTATACTTTCAGGCGACCCTAGAGGTAATCAATTTATTCAAAGAATGGTTGATGAAATTATTCGTGAATTACGTGATTATGAAGTCCAACAAAAGTTTGACGATAACAACGATGATTTAGGTGATGATGACCTTGACGATTTATTAGGTGGCTTGGGTATTACAAGAAGCTAATAAATTATGAGTAATTTAACAAAAGAACAAGTTTTAATAGAGTATGTCAAATGTCAAAAAGACATTAAGTACGCTCTTAAAACTTATTTACAGACATATGACAATACTGTGTCAAAATATGTTCCATTAGAATTATTTCCTGACCAAGTTTCTTTATTGCAAGATTATGAAAACTATAATGAAAATATTGCATTAAAATACCGTCAAGCGGGTGTATCAACAGTAACAGCCGCATGGATGTCTAGAAAATTAGTTTTTGCTAAAAAAGTTAAACCCGAAAAAATCCTTATTATTGCAAATAAATTAGACACCTCATTGGAGATGGCTAATAAGATTCGTTCATTTGTGGGTCAATGGCCTAGTTGGGCTGGTGTTGATTTTTCACCTGAAAAAAACTCACAAAAACACTATAAGTTAACTAACGGTTGTGAGGTTAAAGCGGTTGCAACATCTAAGGATGCTTTACGTGGATTTACCCCCACGATTCTTGTATTTGACGAAGCGGCGTTTATTGAAGCTGATAGTGACTTCTGGGCAGCTTGTATGGCATCGCTATCTACGGGTGGTAAAGTAATTGTTGTATCAACACCTAACGGATATGACCCAATCTATTACGAGATTTACGACCAAGCGTTAAGGAACATGAATGATTTTAAGATTACCGAGATGTTTTGGTTTAGAGACCCTCGTTATGCTAAAGATTTATATCTTGTTAAGACTGATGATATTATTCATTATTTGTTAAACAAAGAAGAGTATAATGAAAAGGATATTATTAGTTGGGAAGAAAAACCTTTTGAGACTCGTGACTATGAAGAGTTAAAAGAATTGATAAATCAAGGTTACAAACCAAGTTCGACATGGTTTGAGGCTATGGTTAAGAAATTAAAATATGATAAACGTAAAGTTTCTCAGGAGTTGGAATGTAACTTCTTGGGTTCAGGTGACAACGTATTTGACTCTAAATTATTACAAACGGTTCGTGAAAATATGATTCGTGAACCCCAAAATAAAATGATGGGTAATGCTCTATGGATATGGAAGGAACCTGTTGTTGGCCACAAATATGTGATGGGTGTCGATGTTAGCCGTGGAGATAGTGAGGACTTTAGTTCATTCCAAATCGTTGACTTTGATGAGAGGGAACAAGTTGCTGAGTTCGTTGGTAAATTACCCCCTGACACAATGGCTGAGGTTTGTTACAAATGGGCTAATATGTATTCTTGTTTTGTTGTAATTGATATTACGGGAGGTATGGGTGTTTCCACATCAAGAAAATTACAAGAGATGAATTTTAAGAACTTGTACATTGATGGGGTTGATTCTAATAACAAATGGAAATATGACCCTAAAGCAATGGAAAAAATACCTGGTCTTAATTTTAACAATAAGCGTGTTCAGATTATTGCCTCTTTTGAAGAAGTAATGAGGCATGGTTTTAAAATTTATAGTAGTCGTTTGTATAACGAGATGAACACTTTTGTTTACATCAACGGTAGACCTGACCACCAAAAAGGTCACCACGATGACTTAATTATGTCAATTGCCATGGCAACTTATGTTGCTGAATCATCATTTTCAAACCTAACAAAAGTTACCGAACATACTAAAGCAATGATTGATTCTTGGTCTGTTAACTCAAATGAAAATGTAAGAGAGGCGATTGCTTTTAACCCTGTAATACCACATTCGGGTGAAAGGATTCGACAATTTGGGGGACAAAACATGAGTAGGGAAGATTATATGAAATATGGGTGGTTATTTGGTGCAAGGTAATATTTATAAATAAAATAATGATGGGATTAGTTCAAAGAAAAAAATCGGGTAATGTTTTAAATGGGAGTAAATTAAATGTTCCTGGCCAAGGTATTAGTAATGTTAAACCTGGTGGAGATAATAAAATCAATGAACAAAAGCCAAATAGTGACGTAAAGACTAAACGAACTTAACTATTTAATTATTATTAATTGTAATTAAATTTTATACATGGAGAATAATCAAAATAATCAATTTACAGTTTGGCAGAGACTATCCCAAGCCTTTGGGCCAAATTCTTTACTAAACCAAGATTACCCAACATATAAGTTAGATAAAAAAGAATTACTTAGAACTACTTCCAAACAAGAGTATGAGATGCAAAAGTTGCAGGCTCAACAAACGTTTTACTTAGCGAATCAATGGACTAAGATTGAAAGTAACTTATATACCCAAGCCGTTTATTATGAACCAACTCGTTTAGCGTCATTTTATGATTATGAGTCCATGGAATATACCCCTGAAATATCAGCAGCGTTAGATATTTACGGTGAAGAATCAACAACTGTCGACCAAAATGGTTACATGTTACAGATTTATTCTGAATCAAAAAGAATTAAATCAATCCTTGTTGATTTATTTAACAATGTTTTAGATGTTAACACAAACTTACCCATGTGGACAAGAAACACTTGTAAATATGGTGATAACTTTGTATATCTAAAATTAGATTCTGATAAAGGTGTTGTTGGGTGTATGCAATTACCAAATATTGAAATTGAAAGGTTTGAAAGAGGTATGACCGCTAAATCGGCAAGAATTGACGAACCTGATGAACATAAAGGTCTTAGATTTACATGGAAAGCTAAAGACATGGAATTTAATTCTTGGGAAATAGCGCATTTTAGATTATTAGGTGATGATAGAAAACTTCCATACGGAACATCGATGTTAGAAAAAGCTAGACGTATTTGGAAGCAACTTTTATTATCAGAGGACGCGATGTTAATTTATAGAACATCAAGAGCACCTGAAAGAAGGGTTTTCAAAGTGTTTGTTGGAAACATGGACGACAAAGATGTCGAACCATATGTACAACGTGTTGCTAATAAATTTAAAAGAGACCAAGTGGTTGATTCTAAATCAGGTAATGTAGATTTACGTTTTAATCAAATGGCGGTTGACCAAGATTATTTTATCCCTGTTAGAGACCCTGCGGCACCAAGCCCAATTGACACTTTACCTGGTGCTCAGAATCTATCAGAGATTGCCGATATTGAATATATCCAAAAGAAATTATTAACAGCACTTCGTGTTCCTAAAGCATTCTTAGGATTTGAGGAAGTTGTTGGTGATGGTAAAAATTTATCATTAATGGATATACGTTTTGCAAGAACAATTAATAGAATTCAAAAATCTATGATTGCTGAATTAAACAAAATTGCAATTATTCATTTATTTTTATTAGGTTTTGAAGACGAGTTATCAAACTTTACATTAGCGTTAACAAATCCATCAACACAGGCAGACCTATTAAAAATTGAAGTTTGGAAAGAAAAAGTATTGTTGTACAAAGATGCTGTGACGGCAATTGAGGGTATCGCACCTGTTTCAGTTACGTGGGCTAAAAAACATGTTTTAGGTTTTTCTGATGAAGAAATTAAACTAGATTTACAACAACAACGTATTGAAAAGGCTGTTGGTGCTGAATTAACAAATACCGCGACTATTATTTCACATACAGGAGTATTTGATAACATTGATAAACTTTATGGTACTAAAACAGGTGATACCGCAAATGCGGGGTCGGTGCCACCACCTCCTCCAGGCGGTGATACGGGGGGTGATTTAGGCTCCGATTTAGGGGCTCCTCCTCCACCACCACCAACTGAAGGTGGGGGTGAAATTACACCTGAATCAATAAATAAAGAAACCATGAATATTTTATTAGAAAATGAAGGTTTAATCGAACATGACGATTATATTGATTTATCGAAAGGAAGTAATTCGTTAGGTGAAATTGAAAGTCAATTGGATAAACTATTAAATGGTTGATATTTATAATAAAAAACTACAATGACAAATTTTGGAATATTAAAATCAAGAATTGAAAATACTTTACTAGAATCATATAAAAAAGGTACTTTCAAAACCGAATTGAAGAACTTTAAAAAATATATTTTAGAGAATAAAAACATATCTAAAATATTTTATTTATATGATGATTTATCATCTAATAAGGGTATGGATAGTGCGTTAGTTTCAGATTATATTAACGAATGTATTACAATTTATGAAAATTCAATTAATAAAATCAATCCATCTGAAATTAATAATATTAAAAATTGGATTGGTGGGGTAGTAGTTGAGAATCAATATAAAAATATCGATGATTTGTTTTCAACTAACGTTCTAATGATAGAATCTAGATTAGAGGGTAGACGAATGATTGCGGAAACATTAAAGAAAAAACCTGTAACTAAGTCAGACACACCTTTAATTCCAATTAGTTCTATGGTTAATTTAGCAAATAAAACAATTACTAATTATATTGATTCTTTAAATGAATCAGATAAAAAAGAACTACTTAAAGTTTTATCTGAAGACGATAGTAAATATAAAGAAGATTTTGATTCTTTAAAAGAAAGTGTTGTTAACAAGTTAAAAACTTTAAAATTAGATTCTGTTGATAGAAATACCAAAACTAAAATTGATGAAACTTTAGAAAAAGTAATTTCTGAAAAATATGATAAGTTAAGTTATTTTAAACTTAAGAGTTTAAATGAAAATATCTAATCATTATTTGATTTAAATTTTTTCTGAACGTATTTGGCCTTCATAATCTGTTGTCTTCTTAATACAGATTTTTTAACAAACTCTTTTCTTTTATTTAATTCCGAGCTCTGTCTTGTTTTAATAACTTTGCTTTTGTATACTTTCAAAGCTTTTTCAAGACTCATTTTTCCTTCTACTTTTACAATTATCATATATGTTTTTGGTTAGTTTTATTTTTTTGACTATAATAGTAAATATACCTATTATTCTATAAATAATAAACTTAGAAATTATGAATTTTAATGAAAAAGGGGAAAACCTCAAAAATCCAAGGACTGAATTGCGCAAAAGTTGTGTACGGTACAGTAGATTCAGTTAAACTAAAATCCATTTATTTGAATATTCAAACGTGGGTTGAACCAATTTATGAGTGTGAAAATTGGACACGGACAGTTCTCAATATGAGCAGAGCCATAAAACATGCGGTGTATGAATCCGTAGATAGAAAGTTATTTGAAGAAAAGTTTATCGTTGATTTAGACCTTAGGTCAAGTGGAATATCATTAGGAAAAAAATCATTTATGAACTTAGAAGTTAACTTTTATTTAATTGAGGATAATAAAGATTTTAAATCTAAAGATATTCGTGACAGTATTAAAAAAATATCAAACAATATTTTTAATGAAGTTTTTTATAATAACGAATATTTTAGATTTTACTTAACAAAAAAAAGTAAAACAGAGTTAGATGTCCCACAATTAGAAAATGTTTGATATTTATTTAAAAAACATTTGAGATGGATTTGAAAATTTTAAAACCCTATGAATCAGGAAAAGGTATTTTAGTAGAATATGATGCTGGATATATTTCACCAACGGATGAACACAATGCCAAGATAATTAAAGAGTCTAAAGACATGTTAGACCACTCAAAACCATTTGAGTTCTACGCGGTACTACAAAAATATAACACCCCAAATAGAAACGGAAGAATATATCCTGAGCGTATATTAAAAAGAGAGGCTGACAATTATAAAAAGATGATTCAAAAAGGAACTTCATTGTCTGAGTTAAACCACCCTGAATCATCATTAATTGACCTTGACAGAGTTTCACACATAATAACCGAAATATGGTGGGATGGACCTGTATTAATGGGTAAATTAAAATTATTAACTTCACCAGGTTTTCATGAAAGGGGAATTGTATCAACTAAAGGGGACATGGCGGCAAACTATTTAAGACAAGGTGTTACATTAGGTATATCGTCTAGAGGTGTTGGTTCACTTAAAAAAGTTGGTGAACAAAATGAAGTACAAGATGATTTTGAATTAATTTGTTTTGACTTAGTGTCTTCACCATCAACACCAGGGGCTTATTTATTTAGTCAACCTGAAGAAAGATTTAACTTTGAAGAAAATCTTGATGAAGAAAATAAAATGAAAATGCAAAGACAAACAGGTGGTGTAACATCTGACAAATCTATTGACTTAATGAAAAGATTATCCGATTATTTGGGTAAATAAAATTTAAATTATGGACGAAAAATATTTTGTAGCAAAAGTAACAACCGATATGATTGATGAAAATTCGGGTAAAGTTAAAAAATTAAGAGAAGAAAAATTAGTTAGGGGTTATAATCCTACTGATGTAGAGGCTAAAGTAACTAAAGTTTACGAAAACTACACTCAGGATTGGAGAATAACTGCAATTGTTGAAAGTAAAATCGATGAGGTGATAGAATAAATTTTTATACATTCAATAATTGAAAAGGGGGACTATATGTCCCCTTTTTTATTTTTTACAAAAATGTAAGTATTTATTAATAAATAAAAAACCTATTATCGAATGAGTAAAAATAAAACTTTTTTGATAATGGGTGATATTTATATATTAAAAATAAAAAGAAAAAATGGCAAAAGAAAAATCTTTAGTAGAGGAAGCAATCATCCAAATGAAAAATTTGGAAGAAGCGGTTGCTGAAAATGCAAAAGGAATACTTGCTTCAACAATGAAGGAAGAAATCAAAGAGCTAGTAAAAGAATCTCTGTCTGAACAAGATGATGACGAAGTAGAGGTTGACACAGATGTCGAAATGGAAGAACCTGAAATGGGTGACGAAGAGGAGACAGATAACGATGATATGGCAGACATGGATGACATGGATGACATGGATGACATGGAAGACGACGACGAAGAAACTATCGATTTAACTGACGTTGACGATGAAGATGAAATCTTAAGAGTTTTTCGTTTAATGGGACCTGATGATAACATTGTTGTTACAAAAGATGAAGCAGGAAACATTAACCTTAAAGATGAAGAAGATGAATATATGATTGTTGGTGAAGGTGAAGAAGATGATATGTTAGAGGGCGAATGGTCTGAAATGGATGATATGGGCATGAGTGATGCCAGCATCGAAGAAATCGTATCAAAAGTGTTTAACGACTACGAAGACGAAGGTGAAGACGGAGACGAAGAAGAATACGTGGATTACGAAGAAGAAGGCCTTTTTGAACAAGAAGGTGATGAAGACCCTGAACTTTATGAAGAAGATGGTGAAGATATGGGAGGTTATGCTGACCATATGGAAGAAGAAGACCAAATTGTTTATGAAATAGTTATGGACGAGGAAATGGGTGATGAAGACCCTGAACTTGAGGAAATGTGGGGTGGTAACAAACACGACTTTAAAAGACGTGGTGGTCACAAAATTGGTGATGTTGATGGTCACTATAAAGATTACGAAAGTGATGAACTTGAGGAAGAATACATGGAAGAAATGTATGATGACCTTGAGGAAGGTGACGAGTTTGACATTCAAGAACCAATGGAAGGTGATGAGTTCGACATCCAAGAACCAATGGCTGAATCCAAAATGACTATTAAACCTAAAGGTATGGGTATGGGTAATCCTGGCAAATTTAAGTATTCAAACAAACCAAACCAAGATGGTGGTTTTAAAACTGTTAAGAAAAAAGTTAACAAAACCATGGGCACTGGTAAGGCTAAATTTGAATATAAAGAAGGTGAAAACATGGACGGTAAAAACAAACCCGTTAAAAAAGTTGAAACCAAAGAAGCATCAAGAACTTTAGGTAATGGTAAGTATTTCAGAAAAGGTGGTTTACCAAAAAAAAGAGCACATTCTGAATTTAATGCTAATATCAAAGAAAATGATGTAAAAGAAATGAATGTTCTTAGATTAAAAAATGAAGAGTACAGAAAAGCTCTTAATGTATTCAGAAATAAATTGAATGAAGTAGCTGTGTTTAATTCTAACTTAGCTTACGCAACTCGTTTGTTTACTGAACACTCAACATCTAAGCAAGAAAAAATTAATATCTTGAGAAGATTTGATGGTGTAGAAACTCTAAAAGAATCTAAAAACTTATATAAAGTCATTAAAGATGAGCTTTCAGTTAAGACAAGTCAACCAATGAATGAGTCTATTGAACGTAAAATTGAAAACGTACAAGCTACAGGTTCTTCGGTTAACTTGATTGAGTCTAAAACTTATGAAAATCCTCAGTTCTTAAGAATGAAAGATTTAATGGCAAAAATTAAATAAAAATAAACTAAACAAAATTAATAAAAAACCAAAAAAATGGGAGCATTATTAGAATCAGGTCTTGTTGGTAACATCGGTCTTAAGCACCTTAAAGTTATCAAAGAAGATACAATTAACAAATGGGACAAATTAGGGTTCCTTGAAGGTCTTAAAGGCCACCTAAAAGAGAATGTTGCTCAGTTATATGAAAACCAAGCATCTTTCTTAATTAACGAAGCAACTTCTGACGGTTCTTCAGGTTCTTTCGAAACTGTTGTATTCCCAATCGTTAGACGTGTATTCTCTAAATTATTAGCAAACGATATCGTTTCTGTACAAGCAATGAACTTACCTATCGGTAAATTGTTCTACTTTGTACCTAAAATCCAAGGTTACTCTGGTGGTACTTACGTTGACGGAACATTCAACGACGGAGGTTCAGGTGACCATTATGGTCCTGTAGGTGGTCCTGGTAACTACCCAGGTAACCCAACTGCTGGTTATGACTCAGGTTCTGGTACGTACAACGCTACATACCCTAAAAACCTTTATGATTTATTCTACGAAGGTACTGAACCAGGTTTAGACCCTGCAGGTTTATTCGACTACTCAAAAGGTCGTTGGTCAGCTATCACAGCTAACACAACTATTCAGCAGTGGTACAATGGTAACTTACAAGATGCAATCATCTCAGGTGATTCTGCAGGTTCAGGTGTTATCGTATCTGGTAACACAAGAAAAGTTATCGTTAAAATGTGTGGATTTGCTGACACAGGTGCTGGTAGATTAATCGGACCTAACGGTAATGAAATGGATACTGAAGAGTTCTTATCAAGTTTAGTAATCTTTACAGGTTCAGGTTTATCTGTGGCTGAAGGTTCTCCTTGTACAGTTTCTTCTGGTCCATTATTGTTCAGAGTTGTAACTCAACAATATGGTCAAGGTATTGTTAACAATTTAACACCAACAACTTCAACTACTTGGGCATCTAGTGGTAACGGCGGTTCATTCAAGAATATCTGTGCGGCTGACGGATGTATCTACTTAGAAGTGGATTTATCTTGTCCTGTATGTGCTGATTGTGACGCAACATCTTTAGATGGTTACACTGGTACTACAATTGCAACAGCAACTAACGGAACCGCTTCTTTCAAAGCAGCATGGAGACGTTACGAAGAGTTAGAATTCGAAGACAAAATTGGTGAAGTTTCTTTCGACCTTGAGTCAGTTACAGTATCTGTAACAGAAAGAAAACTAAGAGCACAATGGTCTCCTGAATTAGCTCAAGACGTAGCTGCATTCCATAACATCGACGCTGAGGCTGAGTTAACAGCATTGTTATCTGAGCAAGTTGCAGCTGAGATTGACCGTGAAATTTTACGTGACTTACGTAAAGGAGCGGCTTGGAACCTACGTTGGGACTACAACGGATGGAGAAGAATCTCTGGAAATATGACTTACACTCAAAAAGACTGGAACCAAACATTGATTACAGCTATCAACCAATTGTCTGCACAAATCCACAAGTCAACACTTCGTGGTGGAGCTAACTGGATTGTTGTATCATCTGAGGTTTCTGCGATTTTTGATGACTTAGAATACTTCCACGTATCTAACGCTTCACCTGAGCAAGACCAATACAACATGGGTATTGAAAGAGTTGGTACATTAGCAGGTCGTTACCAAGTTTACCGTGACCCTTACTTCCCAGCTAACCAAGTGTTAATTGGACACAAAGGAACGTCA
>Ga0136656_1000085_pt1 | contig 26624 bp, 27 predicted proteins | sample CPBDNA_9_FD_94862 | JGI IMG/M metagenome (GOLD analysis project Ga0136656, IMG submission 94862) | Freshwater to marine salinity gradient microbial communities from Chesapeake Bay, USA - CPBay_Sum_15_0.8_DNA (version 2) | ecosystem: Environmental > Aquatic > Marine > Coastal | place: USA...
CTGATGATAGAGTCTATGTCTCTGGTTGCAGAGGCAGCTCCCCTCCTAATACTCATAAAGTTTGTGTAAATCTTGCTGGAGGACATAGAAATGGTATGGAATTAATTCTAACTGGAATTGATATTGAAGAAAAAGCAAAGTCTTTTGTAGATACATTATTTAATTCTCTTGGCGGAAAAGATCAATTTGATGAGGTTGTAATTGATTTACATCAAACACAAAAAAATAATCCGAATTCTAATGAAGAAGCAATGGCATCATTGAATATATCAGTTAAATCTATGGACCCAAACCTTGTTGGCAGACTTTTTACTGCAAAAATAGTTGAATTATCTTTATCAAATTATCCTGGATTCTTTGCTAGAAGTTCAGTTAAGCCTAATGGGCCTGTGATAGTTTATTGGCCAACATTGATTGATAGTAAATATGTAAAAGAAAAGGTTTACATCGATGGAAAGGTCATTGATATAACTCCAACAAACCAGCTTAATTTAGAAGAAATGTTTTATCAAAGACAGCCTGTAAAGATTTCTAAGGCGCCAAAAGCTGATTTAACCGAAAGATTGTTCGGTGAAATTTTTGGAACAAGATCTGGTGACAAAGGTGGCTGTGCTAATTTAGGTGTGTGGGCAAAAAATAATGAGTCATTTGCTTTTCTTCATGATTTTTTAACCATTGAAAAGTTAAAAGAGCTTATGCCTGACCTTGCTCAATTTGATATAGATAGATATGAACTACCCAATATTAAGTCATTAAATTTTTATATTCATGATATTCTCGAAGATGGTGTTTCATCAAACAACAGAATAGACAGTCAAGCAAAATCTCTAGGAGAATATTTAAGAGCAAAATTAATAAAAATACCCTCGTCTTTAATTCAGGAGAAAAATAATGGCCAATAATAAACTCACGCTTGATGGGTTAATTTTTGAAGCAACAAAAATTAATTTTCATAACAATATTTTGACAATTACACTAAATAGGCCTGAAAAAAAGAATGCTATAAATAATGTAATGATGAACGAAATTAATTATGCACTTGCATATGCGAAACAAGAAAGGTCTATAAGAGTTGTAGTAATTGATGCAAAAGGTGATATTTTTTGTGCTGGAGCAGACCTTAACAGAGCAGAATCAAATTCAAATGTTCCAAAATTAGATGATGTAAATGATATTAGTCTTGCTATAAGGCATTTATACAAACCAGTTATTTGTAAAATTCAGGGGTCTGTTTTAGCAGGTGCCTTATTAATGGTAACTAATGCCACTCATGCTATAGCAGTAGAAACTGCACAATTTTCAGCCCCTGAAATTAAAAGAGGCTTATGGCCATTTATGGTAATGGCAGGTCTATTTAGAGTAATGCCAAAGCGAGCTGGTCTTGATTTTATTATGAGAGGAGAAAGTATTTCTGCTGATGAAGCGTTAGATTGGGGCTTGATTAATAAAATAGTTTCTAAGGAAGAATTAGATGAGAATGTTGATAATCTTGCAAGTCAGCTAGCATCTCTAGCTCCAAATACTATGCAAATGGGATTAGAAGCATACGAAAAACAAGATGGGATGGTTTTTGATGAGGCATTGCCCTATTTACAGAAGCAAATTGCTGAATGCTTTAATAGTGAAGATGCCCAAGAAGGGATTAAAGCATTTTTAGAAAAAAGAGAGCCAAATTGGAAATAATGGAAAGATGATATAAATATGGACTTAAATTTTAGACCAGAATATAAAGATTTTAGAAAGGAAGTAGAAGCTTTCTGTAATAAGTGGAAAGGAGTTTATTTTAAAAATGCATCTAATAGTCCATTGCTAGATCTTACTTCCTCTGGTTCTAATGAGGGAAATAAAATAATAACAAGACAAAAATGGCAAAAAATACTAATTGAAAATGGGTATTTTGCTAGGTCTATTCCTAAAGAGTACGGTGGTTTTGGTGGTGAAAATGATGAAATAAAAAATAGAATTATTGCATCAGAGTTTGCTTATCATGGCATTCCATCACCAATGAGTGGACAAGGAATCGATATGCTAGTGCCAACTCTTCTTGAGCTTGGGACAGAAGAACAAAAACAAAAATATATTAAAAAAACTCTGCATGGGGAAATGATATGGTGCCAAGGTTATTCTGAGCCAAATGCTGGCAGTGATCTTGCTAGCCTACAAACAAAGGCTGAGCTAATAGATGGAAAATGGATAATTAACGGACAAAAAATATGGACTAGTACTGCCCAATATTCACAAATGATGTTTTGTCTTGTAAGAACAGAACCCGAAGCTAAGAAACATGCTGGAATTAGTTATTTACTAATACCAATGGGTACTCCAGGTATTGATGTAAGGCCATTGATTGATATGACTCTTAAAGCAGGCTTCAATGAGGTGTTTTTTACTGATGTAGCTATCCCAGAAGAAAATATTGTAGGGAAAAGAGGCGAAGGATGGGCTGTAGCAAATGCAACCCTCACACATGAAAGAGGATCTTTAACTAATCCAAATGCGACAATGGGTAGAGTCAATGCATTAATAGATAGGATGAAAGAGGATACTATTAATGGCATAAGATTGATTGATATTCCTGTTTACAGAGATAAATTGATAGCACTTCAAGCAAAAGTAACTGCCTTTCAATCTAATTCATTGCGGGTTTTATCAGCAAAGCTTAATCCAGGCCAAGATGTAAAAATGGCTGGAATGATACAAAAGTATTATGGGACTGAGCTTAGGCATGAATTAGAGGGTTTTGCTGTTGATGTTATGGGAGAGCTTGGCACTTTGTATGAAGATAGCCCTTACCTGAAAGATAAAGGCTCATGGCAATTTTTATATATGTATTATCTAGGACTGATAATTGGCGGTGGCACTAGTCAAATACAAAAAAATATAATCTCTGAAAGAGGACTTGGGATGCCAAGAGAACCAAAAATCTCCGGAGTCTAATATGTATTTTGGTCTATCTGAAGAACAACAATTTTTCAAAGATAATGTTAATAAGTTTTTGAATGATCATGCATCTCTAGATATTGTAAAAAAAATTATTGACAACAATGATTTGGACATCAAAAATGAAATTGCTAATGGCATATTAAATCTTGGAATAAATAGCTTACTGGTTCCAGAAAAGTATGGAGGCCTAGGTTTAGATCTTCTATTTGCTGCAGCAGTTTCACAAAGTTTGGGAGAAAATGTTGCGCCCTTCTCTTTTGCTGGATCCTACGTAATGGCACCAATAGCCCTATCTTTAGGAGGAAATGAAGACCAAAAAAATAAGTATCTTAATTCTATAGTGAATAATAAAATGAAATTTGCAGTAGGTTTTTCTGAATATATTGCAGCAAGAAATAATTTTGGATTCTTGTTTAAAAATAATACCGTTTCTGGAAAATCTATATTTGTACTAGATGTTGAAAATTCAACGCATCTATTGATAGCTGATGAGGCTGGTCAGATTGGGGTTATAAATATCAATGATAAAAATATAAAGCTTACAGAACTTACAACTGTAGATAAAACAAGAACATACTTTGAGATACAATTTGAAAAAGCATTAGTTGATATACTAGAAGAAACAAAAAGCAATATTAATGCTGTTACAAGATCTATTGATGCAGGAAGAATTGTTTTGGCAGCAGACTCACTTGGAGCTTCTGAAGCATTACTAACAAAAGCTGTTGAGTATTCTAAAGAGAGAAAACAATTTGGCAGAGCAATTGGATCCTTTCAAGCTATAAAACATATGTGTGCAGAGATGGCGGCAGATCTTGAACCATGTTACTCATTGGTATGGCATGCAGCCCATTGTTTTGATAATATTCCTGATGAATCAAGGTTGATGTCATGTCATGCCAAGTCACATGTCTCAGATGTTTCGAAAGTTATAGCTAAAAAAGCTACTGAAGTGCATGGAGGAATGGGTTTTACTGACCTTATGGGCATACATTATTGGTTTAAAAGGATTGGGGTAAATAGACAAAATCTAGGCTCTCCTGAAACTATTAGAGAAGAAGCAGCAAAAATACAAAATTTATAAAATAGTGATTAAACATAAACTCATTTGGTCTTTCATATGCCTTGCCTTGATTTCATGTGGCAATTCAACCTACGAACCTCAAGAATACATTTCAACCAATCTAAATGATGAAAGAATTGAGTTAAGTCAAGAAATTTTTAATAAGCTTAAAAAAGAACACTACTTAAAAAACTTCGTTAATGAAGATTTTAATAAAGAATATATAGAAGCCTTAATTAAAAGACTTGATGAAAATAAATTATATTTTCTAAAGCCAGAAATTGAGGAGTTTTATAAGAAAGCTAATGCATATGATGGTCCTAGTTTTGATATAGATTTATCATATTCGATTATAAATTTATATTTTAAGAGGTTGATTTTATTTTCAGAATTTCAAATTTCATTAATTGAAAAAGATTCGTTTAACTTGCAGCAAGACGACTACATAGATATTTATTATGAAGATAACGAATGGCCTAAAACGGACGAAAATCTAAAAAAAATATGGAGAGATGAGACAAAGAATGATTTCTTGGTAGCAATGATGTCCGATACTTTGTCTGAAGACCCAAAGGAAGGTCTATTAAAAAGATATACGAATAGAATTAGAAGAATTCAACAACAAAATGAAGAAGATATTTTTTCCATTGCAGTCAATTCCTTAGCAAATCAGTTTGATCCGCATTCCTCGTACCTGTCACCCAGATCAGCAGAAGATTTTAATATGAACATGAGCCTAAAACTTGAGGGTATTGGCGCCCTTTTAGGTGCAGAAGATGATTATACGAAAATAGTTAGCTTGGTAGCCGGAGGTCCTGCAGAAAAATCTGGAGCAATACTACCCGAAGATAGAATAACAAGAATAAGGCAAATAGATTCTGAAATTAATGAATATGTTGATGTCGTGGGTTGGCGCATAGATGAGGTTGTAGATTTAATTAGAGGTGAATCAGGTACCCAAGTTGAAATTGAGTTCATTTCATCTGATTCAGCTGAAAATACTAGAAAACTTGTAACTCTGACAAGAGAAGAAATTAAATTAGAAGATAGAGCAGCTAAATCAAAAATTTATGAGGCTGATGATGGAAATAAAATTGGCATTATTGATCTACCATCCTTTTATATTGACTTTAATGCTTATCAAAACAGAGATTCTGATTATAGAAGTAGCAGCAAAGATGTTAAAAAAATTCTTAATGACTTTAATAATGAGAATGTAGATGCTGTAATTTTAGATCTAAGAAATAACGGTGGTGGCGCTTTAATAGAAGCAAATAAAATAGTAGGTCTTTTTGTTGCCTCAGGACCAACGGTTCAAGTTAAGCATAAAACCGGATATATGCAACCATACGGTGACAATATAGCTAAGCAAGTATGGGAAAAACCAATTGCTATATTAGTAAATCGTTACTCAGCATCAGCATCAGAGATTGTGGCTGGCGCTATACAAGATTACAAACGAGGAATAGTTATTGGTCAACGAACATTTGGAAAAGGAACTGTTCAAAGTTTAGAAAGCCTTTCTAAGGGTCAAATCAAAATTACTGAGTCTAAATATTATAGAGTAGACGGATCAAGCACACAAAATAAAGGCGTGATACCAGATATAGAATTACTATCCACATGGGATATAGAATCTGTAGGTGAAAGTTCGTACCCTACTGCAATGGAGTGGGATACTGTAAGACCTTATAGACATAAGAAATTCAAGTTTGATGATAATCAAATTGAAAAAATAAATAATTTATACTCACAAAGGTTGAATGAAGATCCAAATCTAAAATATTTAGCTAAAGTTAGAGAAAGATACGATCAAAATAAAGATAAAAAATTATTAAGTCTAAATATAGATACAAGAAAATTAGAGAAAGAAGCAAGAAGAGCATGGCTGCTTGAGATTGAAAATGATAGAAGAAAAGTTCTAGGACTTTCTACATTTGAATCATATGAAAAACTTGAAGAAAATAATAAAAATGAAAATAAAGATAACGATGAAAAAATTGATCTTAACAAAGATTTTCTTCTTATAGAATCAACCAATATCGTCAATGATTACATTAATATGAATAAAAAAATTCTTTTAAGCGAAAGAGACTAAAATGAGAATAGTATCTTTTAACATCAATAGTATTAGAGCACGCCCTCATCAATTAATTCACCTCAGAGATACGCTTGATCCTGATGTCATTGGACTCCAAGAAACAAAAGTAAATGATCCCGATTTTCCCTTAGAAATAATTGAAGAGATTGGATACCATCCAGAGTATTGGGGTCAAAAAGGTCATTATGGTGTTGCTTTTTTAAGCAAAGAAAAACCAATTAAAACTGTTAAAGGGTTTAAAGATGATACTGAAGATGATCAAAAAAGATTTATTCAATGCACCTTTAGTTCAAAAAGCTCAGAAATAACAATTATGAATGGTTACTTTCCTCAAGGTGAAAATATACATCATGAAACAAAATTTCCTAAAAAGATTAAATACTATGACGATTTATATAAGCACATAAAAACTCTTAAAAAAACAAAAAGAAATCTAGTGGTTATGGGTGACTTTAATGTAGCGCCTGAAGATATAGATATAGGAATAGGTCCTGAAAGTGTTAAAAGATGGTTGCGTGATGGAAAAACTTCTTTCCAACCTCAAGAGAGAGAGATGTGGAATAGTATTAAAGATTTAGGTTTCGTTGATTCTTGGAGAACAAAGTTTCCTAAGGAATCATCAATATATTCTTGGTTTGATTACAGATCTAAGATGTTTGATGATGACCCCAAAAGAGGGCTTAGAATTGATCACATAATGGTTTCAAATGATTTAAGCGAATCAATCTCTGATGTTGGAATCGATTATGATTCAAGAGCCATGGAAAAGCCATCCGACCATTGTCCTGTTTGGGTGGATTTAAATATATAGATATATCTTTATGTCTGATAACTTCGAAATAAGGTCGCCCGCCACAAAAGAAGAGTGGAAAAGATATGATGATTTTAGATGGGAAGTTCTAAGAAAGCCATTAAAAATGTCGCACATACCTCTAAAGGATGATCTAGAAGATAAAAGTGTTCATCTGATGGGTGTTACTTCTAAAGGAGAAGTTGTTGCTTGCGGAAGGCTTCATTTAAATACCTCTTACGAAGCACAAATTAGATATATGGGAGTAAGTGAGGATTTGAGAAGATCAGGCATTGGCTCCAAAATGATTAAAAAACTAGAAGAAGAAGCTAGTAAACAAGGTGCGAGTCAAATCATGTTAAATGCAAGAGAAAATGCTGTTTCTTTTTATAAATCTCTTGGTTATTTTGAAGCTGGTCCATATGAGTCTGATATTCAAATTCCTCATACCAGAATGGAAAAAATAATATCTTAGCTATCTTTTATTTTTAAAAAAATCTTTTAAAAGTTTTGAACTCTCCTCTTTCATTAAGCCATATCTATATGAAACTTTATGATTAAAGCTAATTCTGTCGAGTAAATTGTCAATTGAAATAATGCTCCCAGTTTTTGGTTCTGGAGCAGCAAAAACAATTTCATCAATTCTTGCATCAACTATTGCTTTTATACACATGTGACAGGGTTCAAGAGAAATATAAATCTTTGATTTATTTAATCTATAATTTTTAACTTTTTTTGACGCGTCTATTATTGCTTCTATCTCAGCATGAGATGAAACATTCTGATTCTTAATTACTCTATTTCTTCCTTTGCCAATTATTTTATTTTGCTGGACTATTACGGCACCTACTGGCACCTCATTATTGGTAAAGGCTTTTTCTGCTTCTTGAATAGCCAAGCTCATAAATGAGCTATCATCATTAGTAAACATTTTAATTAATATAACTCTATTTTTGCTATATCTAGTTGTGCTTGAAAATCCTTGCCATAAGCAGCAAATGCTATCGTTCTAATTTTGGAAATATTCATTCTTTTGCGCATATAAAAATTTGATTTCTCAAAAGACGAAAACGGAATTTCTATTATTGACCAATCTTCTTTGGGTTGGAATATAGCAATGTATCTATCCCATGGAAACCTGCTTGAAGGAGTTCTTATCCACATATAATAATCATCACTTGTTCCTCTGACAGTAAATCTGATGCCTTGATAATCTTCTGCATTTACAGGAAAGTTAATAATAGATTGAATAAATCCACCATTATTTTTTGTACTCACATTTCCTTCTAATCGATAAAATTTATCAGTGCCGTCATCCATTTCATAAAAATTAACTTCAGATATCCCACCCATGACATTATCTGATATAGCGCTCCAATTTGCTCTTGTTTTGTCTAAGTCATCGATAATCGTAGAAGAAATATTCATGGTGAAAATTATTAGTAAATAAAGAAATAAATTTTGCATTAATCTAGATTAGTACTTTTTTCAGCAGGAAACCAGGGTAATTCATGAACTTGTGCGTTTAAATGGGCTTTAGGTGATTCTATGATTAGAGGAGTTCCAGGAACGGCGCTATTTACTTTGATAATTGCTAATCCTATATTTCTTTTTAATCTTGGAGAAAAGAAACACCTTGATAGTCTTCCTAATTTATTATTGTTTATATCAAAAACTGGCCAAAAATTCTCAGGGACTTTTTGAATAGGATTTCCGTCGATTTCAACTCCTACTAATTTTTCTGTTACTCCATCTTTTTTAATTTTTTTTAAGGCTTCTTTACCTATAAAATCTATGTCCTGATCAAGATCAACCAACCTATCTAAGCCTATCGTGAATGGGTTATGCTCTCTCCCAAAATCACTTTGATATGAGAGAAGCCCGCCTTCAATTGTTCTTATTGTATTTGGCGCTATAACTGCACCATTAAATTCTTTTGCAGCTTCATAGACTGTCTCAAATAATTCATCTCCAAATTTTCTATTCTGAAGATACAGTTCATAGCTTAATTCTCCACTCCAACCTGTTCTAGCTATAACCATTGGGATATTATTTAAAGATGTCTCTCTTGCTTTATAATAGCCAAGATCATCATGAATACCATTAAATAATTTTTGAATAAGTTTTCCAGCTTTAGGTCCGCTAATTTGTAGTGGCGATACATCAGGCTCATGGATCTCTATATCCATTCCAGAATTAATTGATATTCCCTGTAACCATGACAAGACATCGCCATCACCGGGTGATATCCAAAATTTATTTTCCTCTAATCTTAAGAGACATGCATCATTAACAATACCGCCATTCATATCTGTCAAGATAATATATTTACAATCGCCTATTGCACAATTTTCTAGATTTCTTGGGTTAACATACCGAACAAATTTATATGCGTCTGGACCAGAAATCTCAACTTGTCTTTCTGCTGCAAAGTCTCCAAAAGTAACATCATTTACAAGACTGTGGTATTCCTTTTCTGGACCAGAAAAACTAGTAGGTAAATACATCCTGTTATATATAGTAAATCCTGTAACGCCATATTTAATTGTTGAATCAAAGTATGGCGATTTTCTTATTCTAGAACCTATTCCAATAAGCAGAGGAAGTTTTGTTTCTTTCATGAGTTTTTCCCTTAAATAATAACATTTTAGTCTTAAAATATTCTATTAGTAAATCGATTATTTGAGCTATTTTTGATTTGATATATGATGATAGTTAAGGGGTTGCTATGGAAAAAAAGAGATTCTTTGATGATAGGTTGAAATACCTATCTTTTATTCAAAATACAAGTGAAAAGAGAGCTATTTCTGAGCAACTTGCGCCGCATATTGCCTCAATGCCAAAAAATAGAACTTTCCTAAGAATACTTGATGCTGGAACTGGAGATGGCACTGTAAAGTCTAATGTGATTAAAACCTTTCATAAATATCATCCATATACTTCATTACTAATTACTGGGAAAGAAATTAGCTATGAAGATCTCAAAAATACTCTAGAAAAAATGCCGGATAGGTTTGTTGAACATCCCAACCTATTGGTCACTATGACAAATGTAAAATTTGCTGAACTTGGTCATATAGAAAGTAGTAATAAGATTAAAGGTAAAAACGTTAAATCTTATACATTAGTATTAAAAGAAGATAATTCTTTTGACTTCAACGCTCAGATGAATAAGTTAAATAGCTTTATAAAAAAATATTGGGGTATTGAGATAGATAATAAATCAAGAACATCTTATGCAAACCCCTGCATCATTAGGATTTATAGAGAGGATCATAAAAGGTACATAGAACCTTTTATTGATAACGATTACAAGAATAATAATTACGACTTAATTATTGCATCGCAAGCTTATAGAGCCGCTTCAGAAGTAAGAACAAAAGTTAATAATGTAATTGCCCCTTTAATGAGGCTTCTTAATAAATCTGGAAAGTTACTTATTACTCATTCATGCGGAGGTGATACTGTAGAAAAGATTTTGAAAATAGCATGGAAAGATAAACAGCCCTTCCCAAATAAGGCTAAAGATATTATTGAGTTCTTAAAAAGTAATCCAGTTGGCGAAAACAATAAATATTCTTACTCAAAACCCAAGTCTTACACTTTTAATTTTAAAAGAAGCCCAGATCAAACTGTTTCTGAACTTTTTGGTCATGGAGTTGATGCAAAATGGGCGAATATTTTATATATAGGTCAAATACCCGATAAAGATATACAAGGGATTGAGAAATCAAATGTTGCTTATAAAAAAGTTCGGACTGCTATTAATAAAGAAGATAAAATGTTCTTTAAGAATGAAATATTTAGTATCAGAAAAATAAGATAATAATGAAAATTTTAATTATGGGTCTTCCTGGAAGTGGAAAAACTTATCTAGCAGAAAGATTGCAACAGCTTATTAACGCAGCTTGGTACAACGCTGATGTAGTAAGAAAAATGGCCAATGATTGGGATTTTTCTTCTGAAGGAAGAATTAGACAAAGTATGCGAATGAAAACTTTTGCTGATTTTGAAAAAAGTAATAACAGATATGTAATATGTGATTTTGTATGTCCAACTAGAACAACTCAAGAAAACTTTGATCCTGATATCACTATATGGATGAATACAATAAAAGAAGGTCGGTTTGAAGACACAAATAAAATGTTTGAAGAGCCATTAAATGTCGATTTTCTAATTACAGAAATGAATGACAATAATCATCATGATATTGCTAAGGAAATTTTAAAAAATGTTTGATTGGAAAAAACCAACCGTTCAAATGCTAGGAAGATGGCAGCCATGGCATGATGGCCATCAAGAACTCTTTAAGAGATGTATTGCTAAAACTGGACAAGTAATTATTCAAGTAAGAGATGTACAAGGAGCCTCTGGCGGAGACGGTCAAGAAGATAATCCTTTTAACTGGGAATCAGTTTGTGAAAATATTGAAAATGGATTAAAAAAAGATGGCTACAAGAGAGGTTTAGAATATGAAATCATGCTTGTTCCAAATATAACCAACATCACCTATGGTCGAGGTGTTGGCTATGTCTTTGAAGAAGAGGTATTTGATAAATCTATAACTGATATAAGCGCCACTAAAATAAGACAAAAATTAAGAGATGATGGAGTTTTAGATTAATTCTAAAACGTTTTCAGGCGGTCTTCCCAAAATAGCTTTATCCCCTTTTACAACAATTGGTCTTTCTATTAATTTGGGGTGCTGAATCATAAATTTTATAATTTCTTGATCAGAATAATTTGAATTCTTCAAATTATTATCTTTAAATTCTTGCTCGCCTTTTCTTAAAAGATCTCTTGGAGATAAGGACATTTTCCCTAAAATATCTACTAAAACAGATTCATCTATTGCAGTTTCAAGGTATAGGATAACCTCTACTTCACAATCATGCTCTTTAAGAATTTGTAAAGTTTGTCTGGATTTACTACACCTCGGATTATGAAATATTTTATATTTGCTCATTATTTTTAAATTGGGTTAGCATTTTCTGCATTTGTTCGTGAATAATCTGAACTGCCTGTAATGGTCTAATCATTACCTTGAATTCAGAGATTTTTCCTGACTCATTAAAGGTAATGATATCAACGCCATTTATATACTTTCCATCTATTTGAGTTTCAAATTCGAGCATTGCCTGATTACCTTCAAGAATTTCTTTAGTGTATTTAAAGCTTGATCCCTCAAGTGTTCCATCCTTGGCTTTATCACCACCAAATGTATTGCCTGCTGCCATTAGGTATAAAGTCGTAAGCTCTTTGCCATTTTGAGGTGAAAAAACTATCGGAGAATAAAAAATAACATCATCAGCTAGGAGCTCATCAAGGCCTCCGAGGAACTCTCCTTTTATATGATCATGCCATTTTTTGATATTCTCTTTTATCATCAATTCTCAACTTTAAATGTTAATCCAGCATTGTCTTGTAATCTTTTTATAAGTTTAGTTCCCATTGATGGTGCTGGCGTGTATATACCTCCAGCAAGGTCTTCGCACTCTTTTACTAGACATATTGCACTCTCAGTAATCATCTTTGAGGTTGAGCCATAACCAGGATCCATATCTCCTGCTACAGAAACATGGACACTTTCATCATTGATATCTCCGCAAAATAAAACATCATAATTTCCATTTTCTCTAGATTCTCTTGATGGACCATCACCAGGTTTTGGTGCATCGCTAAACGGATTTGCAGTTGCAATATATTTTGCAGCAGCCTCACCCTCTTCACCTGGTCCCATAACCCACATCTCGTTATAACAAAAATCCTCACCATAAAAATGGTTCATTAACGCATTAGATCTGTGTACATTTTTTGTATTTATAGGTGCCATGAAAAATGGTGCCAACCATGTATCTAATTTTTCATCATATTGTGGTTTGCTATCTGATGGTTGTTCAGGTCCAGTAAAGCCATTACTTAGTGCAAAAGGATTACCCAAAACTGCAATAAGTTCAGGCTTTGTCTTAAGAGCTGCCATTGTTGCTCCAAGTGATGCGGCAGTTCCTCCAGAAAATTCACCATTCATGCCTCTAACTCTTCCTCTGACATTTTGAGCAGGTTTACCAAACCTTTCAATAACCTCGTTTTGAAGAAATAGAACACCCAAATCAAAAGGAATACTATCAAAACCACATGAGAAAACTATTCTTGATCCAGATTCTTTTGCAACATCACCAAGATCATTAATTTTTTCATGCATCCATCCGGGCTCTCCACATAAATCAACATAGTCTGTTCCAGACTTTGCGCATTCAGCAACAATATCATTGCCATAAAGCTGATATGGACCAACAGTAGTTAATACACATTTTGTTTTAGAAACCATGTTTTTAATGCTTGAAATATCGTTGCTATCAACAACTAACAACCCAGTATTCTCAGGTACATTTTTTGACTCTGCAACAGACTCAAGCTTCTCAAGACTTCTTCCAGCAAGAGCCCATATAATTTCAGAATTATTGCTATATTTTTCTACTAAGTACTCAACAACCAACTTACCAGTAAAACCAGTAGCTCCGTAAACTACAAAATCATATTCTTTAGAGTCGTTCATGATTATCCCCTTTCATATTGTTAATAAAAATTAATCATCTATATTAATTCATTGCTATTTTTTGCACAATGAAGTTACGAGCATTTGAATATACACAATAAATACTGGGATGTAATATGGTTAAAAATAATTGGTAACTCCTATGAATCTTACATTAAAAATTTTATTAATAGTTATTGCTATAATAGTGGTGATAGCCATAGCTCTACCATCGATTTTAAATTTAGCAGGACTTCATCCTAAATTTGATGGAAATAGCTTTGACCTTAAAGGCAAAAAAGCATTAATTATTGCTACAAACCATGGAATTCTAAACAAGCCAGGTGAGACTGATGGGAAACCAACTGGTCTTTTTCTATCAGAACTATCAATACCCTATTACGATTTCAAAAAATCTAACATCGAAGTAGATATTGCAAGCATTAAAGGTGGAAAGATTCCTATGGAGCCTGTTCCATTTTTTATTGATACGCCTGAAGATAAAAGATTTAAAAAAGATACTGGGGCTATGAGTAAATTACAAAACTCAACACCGATTAAGGATATAGATTTTACAGAATACGATATTATTTTTATTTCTGGAGGCTGGGGCGGAGCTTATGATTTAGGTTTTTCAGAATTGCTGGGTGAAAAAATATCGGAAGCATATTATTCATCAAAAGCTATTATTGGCGGTGTTTGTCATGGGATTCTTGGTCTAATTAAAGCAAAAGATAAAGATGGAAATCTTCTTATTGCTGGCAGAAAAATGACTGGTGTTACTGATAAACAGTTAAAAGAGCTTGGAATTATGTTTACACCACAACATCCTGAAGAAGAATTAAGAAAAGCTGGAGCAATTTTTCAAAGTGAAACTGCTTTTAAAGACATCTTTGCTACACTGACTGTGGTTGATGATGAAAAAAGATTTGTGACTGGCCAAAATCAAAATTCTGGTCATGAAACTGCATATGCAATGATGGAAATACTAAATTCTCAATAAGGAGGTTTGCCAAATGAAAAAATTTTTAAAGTACTTAGTTATTTTGTTAGTTTTTACTATAGTTATAGTATTTATCCTTTTAAGACAACCTGCCTTTCAGGATAGGCTTTTAGAATCAGCAATAGAGAATATAGCTGCTTCCTCTTCATATTTACAAGAAGAAGATGCTTTGACTGCAGTAGTTTGTGGTTCAAGATCACCAATTAATGATCCTGCAAGAGCTGAAACATGCATACTTATTCAGGCTGGAAAGGATATCTATATATTTGATACTGGTGGCGGAAGTATTGCAAACCTAAACAATTGGAATACGCCTTGGGATAGAGTTAAGGCTATATTTTATAGTCACCTTCATTCTGATCATATTTTTGACATTGCTGATTTTCATCAAGCAACATGGATTAATGGTGGAAGGAAATCTAAGCAAAAAGTTTATGGGCCTGAGGGAGTTCAGATGCTTACAGATGGAATAGAGCTTGCTTACACAAAAGATTATTTTTTTAGAAATGAGCATCATGGAGATACTATTGCTCCATTGAATGTGGCTGGTTTTGATACTCACACTGTTGATTTAAATAATCCTGTATTGGTTGAGGATGGAAATCTAAAAATTACAGCATATGGTGTTTCGCATGATCCTGTTGATCCAGCGCTAGGATATAGAATTGATTACAAAGGTCGGTCTGTTAGTATAAGTGGGGACACGATTTATGATGAAAACCTGATAAATAATTCTCAAAATGTTGATGTTTTATTTCATGAATCTATGTCACTTGATCTTGTTAATTTAATTAATAGAAATGCTGAAAGGACTGGCAATAGAATGGCTGCAAAAGTAACAATAGATATTCAAGATTATCACACCCCTATTCCTGATATTGTTCGGGCTGCACAAAAAGCAAACGTGGGTCACTTAGTTTTTTATCATCATCTTCCAGCTCCAAGAAACCAATTAATGGAAAACATTATGTATAGAGGTGTTGATGAAATCATGGAAAATTGGACTGCTTCTCATGATGGCACTATGGTAGTATTACCTATAGATTCAGATGAGATAATAATTACATCTGTAGAATAGGTTTCATCTATATCAGGGGGATATGGTTATGTTAGCTTCTATAAAAGAATTTTTTAGAGTTATATCTGAACTTAGATATATCATTCCAATGGTTAGATATAAATGGCCTGAATTAGATTCTAATGCATCACTTGCTCATTCTTTTCAAGAAACTGTTGAAAAATATTGTGAAAAAGATTTCCTTTATTTTGAAGACGAAGTATGGACCTATTCAAAAACAAATGAGGCTGCAAACGTTCTGGCAAATAAGTTAGCAAATGAAGGTATAGAGCATGGAGATAGAGTTGTTCTTTTCATGGAAAATAGGCCTAGTTTTGTTATCTCACTTTTAGCAATTAATAAATTAGGGGCTATTGGTGTACTTATTAATACCAGTCTTACAGGAAAGCCTCTTATTCATTGTATAAATACATCTGATTCCAAGAAATGTATTTTTGGAGATGAATTATCTGAATCTTTGGAAGGTGTCTTATCTGAAATTAATATTACTAGATCATCTGATTTACTTTGGGTTGAAGATGCTATTCCAAATAACTGTCCTGAATGGGCTTCAAATATTACTGACAATCTTGATCAGTCTCAATCTACTAATCTTGAGCAAACAAATCAAGTAGTTGCTGGAGATACTGCTTTTTACATATTTACATCAGGTACAACCGGAGTTCCTAAGGCCGCATTATTTACTAACGTTAAAGTAATTGCTGGATCTACAAACATAACTATGGCCGGATACAGACTGACAAGTGAGGATTGTATGTATAACTGTCTTCCTTTATATCATTCCACTGGTCTAATACTTGGCCTTTGTGCCACTATTAAGGTTGGGGCTTCAACTTTTATCAAACGTAAATTTTCTGCATCATCTTTTTGGCCAGAGGTTCAAAAATTTAATACTACTGCATTCGTCTATGTTGGTGAGTTGTGTAGGTATCTAAGCTTTCAAGAGCCCTGTACAGAAGAAATTAATAATCCTTTATCAAAAATGGTTGGAAATGGTTTAAGACCAGATCTTTGGGATACCTTTAGAAATAGATTTAATGTTGAAAGAATTTGTGAAATATATGGTGCGAGTGAAGCTAATGGTATGTTTATGAATCTTCTAAATAAAGACCAAACAATAGGTATGACAAATGTTGATATTAAGTTATTTGAATATGACGTTGCTGAAGATAAATTAAAAGTAGATGAAAATGGAAGATATATAGAGGTTAAAGATGATTCTCCTGGTTTAGCATTAATAAAAATTGGTCCAAATGCTATATATAACGGTTATACAGATGCACAAGCTAGTGAAAAGAAAGTTAAAAGAGATGTCGAAGAAGAAGGAGATCGTTGGTTTGATACTGGCGACCTATTAAAGAAAATGGATGTTGGTTTTGCCCTAGGAAGGCAACATTATCAATTTGTTGACAGAGTTGGAGATACTTTCAGATGGAAATCTGAAAATGTATCTACCAATGAAGTTGGTGAAATAATTAATTCATTTGAGCAGGTCAATATGGCAAATGTTTATGGGGTTAAGGTGCCCCATAGCGAAGGTAGAGCTGGCATGGTGGCTTTTAATTGTGATCCCAATACATTTGATTGGAAAGCTTTCTCATCCTTTGTTGACGAGAAACTACCCCCCTACGCTAGACCTGTTTTTGTAAGAATTATTGAAGAGTTAGAAACAACAGGAACATTTAAATTAAAGAAAGGTGATCTTAGAGAAGAAGCTTATCATTTAGACAAAGTTAATAACGATTTGGTATTTGTTAGAGAGCCAAAAAGCGAATGTTATACAAGGCTAACTAGTGAAAACTATGAACAAATAAACAATGGAACAATAAGCTTCTAATTCATTTATTTTAAATCACTATCAATTAATACAGCTATCAGTAAGGCAGGCTCATCGCCATTGTTAACCCAAGCATGATTAGTACCCCTTTGAACTACGACATCATGGGGCTCTAGTCTTACTTCCTCTTCATCTAGAATTAAAGTGACATCACCTTTCAATAAAATAATGTAATCGATGGTATCTGTCTTGTGCATTGCTGGATGCTTTGATGTGTCAACCCTATGATGAGCTGCTCCTATTTTTTCAAATGCATCAGCTGCAATTTCTTGCATTATCTCCATTGGCACACCTTCTGGAGTTGGGTTTATTTGAAAATACCTAAATTTAGAGCCATTTATAGATGGAGATAAAACAATATCAGTATCTGCCCTATCAATTGAATCGGTCGTATCGATTAAATTTCCATCTGTATTCCATATCTCAAACAAACCTCCCACATCCTCGCCTATTGATCGCGCTGGAGGACCGTCGATAGTAATAATAGATTTTCCTTCGCTGTTATGGCCTGTAACTATTCTTCTCATTATGTTCTCCCCATTTCTTTGATTACATTTTTAATATCTTTGACTCTATCTTTATTCTCTAGTTCATTCCAATCAAGGTTAGCAGAATTCTGCAAGACTTTAATTTTGATTGAGGTCCGGACATCATTTTTTTCAAAAGCATTAACAACATCCATTGTTCCATCATAATCATTGCATACTAAAACCATATCACAGCCAGCTTCAATTGATTTAATGGCCTTTTCGCCCATGGAGTAATCGCCAGCACCTTTCATGGATAAATCATCACTAAAGACTATTCCTTTAAATGCTAATTTCTCTCTTAATATTTCTCTAATCCACACATCGGAGTAACTCACACAAATACTATCTATATTTGGAAAAGTTATATGCGCTGTCATTAATGCGCCTAAATTATCTTTTAGTTCTATAAAAGGTTTTAAATCTAACTCTAATAATTGGTTATATGATCTTGTATCAATAGGTTCAGATATATGACTATCCTCAAATACGCCCCCGTGCCCAGGAAAATGTTTACCAGTTGCCTGCATGCCTGCCTCATTCATTCCATTAATAAACTTTCTTGCTAATTGAATAATTAGATTAGGATCATTTGAGAATGCCCTATTTCCAATAATGCTGCTAGTTTCCCTATCTACATCTAATACTGGAGCAAAGCTGATATCTATGCCAGAGGCGGCTAACTCGCTTGCCATCAGCCAGCCTACCTCATGACAAAATTCTAACTTATTTTTTTCAAGAGTATAATCTCCAAGCTCTTGCATTGAAGGCAATGCAGTAAATTCATTTTTAAATCTTTGAACTCTACCGCCTTCTTGATCGACTGCAATAATAATATTCTGTTTTATAGATTTAATATCTGAACATAATGATTGTATTTGTTTTTGGGATTCAAAATTTTTAGAAAAAAGAATAATTCCACCAACATGCTTATTTAATATTAATTTTTTATTCTCATGGGTTAATGAAGTTCCTTCAAGACTAGTCATTAACCTACCAAAACTATTTAAAGAATTACTTTCTTGCATTTAATGTTTTCCAAATAATTTTTGTAATTTTTAGATTAAAGAAAATACTAGTAATTCTATATAAGAATCCAGGAATAATACGAGACTTTCCCTTTATAGAGGCCTTTTCAGTTTCAGTTACTACCTTGTCAGCGGAAACCCACATCCAATTTGGTATTTTTCTAGTTAAATGCTCCAAACCAGATCTTTGATGAATGTTTGTTCTAACATAGCCTGGTAAGCTTACTGTTACTGAAACATTTGTATTTTCCAATTCTTCATTTAAAGACCTTCCATAAGCATATATTCCTGATTTTATTGCTGCATAAATTGATGATTTTGGCATAGGAATTAAAGCTCCAATACTAGAGATTATTACAACTCTTCCTGAATTTTTTTCTTTCATTTTTGGTAAAAAATATTCAATAAGGCCAATAACACCTCCAAACATCAAGTAAGTTGCATCTTGAATATCTCTAGATGAATTTTTACCTACGCTTCCATTAATGCCTATTCCTGCATTAGCAATTAACAAGTCTGGTGTTGAGATTTCTTTCATTAAATTATGAAGTTCATCTGATGAACTAAGATTGCAAGAATGAACAGAACAATGATCATAATTTAGATCTTCTAATGCAGATAATGATCTTTCTTTATTTTGTGAAACTAAGTCTAGGTGCCAACCGTTATTTGCCAAATGTTTTGCATAAGCAAAACCAATTCCAGAAGAAAATCCAGTTAGTAATGCTTTTTTCATAATTATTTGTCTTGCCAGTCTGGAGACCTTTTATCAATGAAAGCACTTATGCCCTCTTTTGCATCATCTCTTAATAAGTTATTTTTCATAACCTCTGAGGTGTATTCATAGGCTTTTGACAAACTCATTTCAGCTTGTTCATAAAAAGCTTTTTTGCCAGTAGATATTGTTAAGGTCGGCTTGCTTGCTATCTTATGTGCTAATGCCATTACAGTTGAGGTTAATTCTTCAACCTCAACATAATCATTAATTAAACCAATTTCTTTAGCTTTATGCGAGTCAATCATATCTCCAGTTAAAAGCATTTCCATTGCATTCTTTTTATGCACATTTCTGGAAAGAGCAACCATTGGTGTAGAGCAAAAAAGTCCAATATTGACTCCAGGAGTTGCAAATTTAGAATCATTTGATGCTATTGCTAAATCGCAACTAGCAACTAATTGACAACCTGCAGCTGTAGCAACTCCGCTAACCTCAGCAATTACTGGTTTTGAGGAATTAACTATTGTTTGCATTAAAGCAGAGCAAGAATCAAAAAGTTCTTTAAAAAAACTATTTCCGTTATCTTTATCCTTTCTAGCTTCTTCTATTTCTTTTAGATCATGGCCAGCACTAAAAACATTCCCGTTTGCAGCAATAACTATTACTCTTATTGACTTGTTATCACAAGCAGATGAAATAGCATTCGTTAAGGCAGAAATCATTTTGCTTGAGAGTGCATTTTTACTTTTATGATCATTCATGACCAATCGCAAAATACTATTATTAGGTTCTTCTTTTGATATTAATGGAACTTCATTATTCATAACTAATCTATTAAAAGCTATTTTGTTTTACTAGTCCAATCTACTTAGCCAGTTCCTTTTTAGGGCACCTATCCATAATTACGTTCAACCCAGCATCCTCAGCAAGATTAGCTGCTTTTCGATGAATAATACCCTCTTGCATCCATAAAACTTTTGCGCCTATCAGAATAGCATCTTGCGTAATACCCATGACAGCATCATGAGCTCGAAAAATATCTACCATATCAACATTTTCTTCAATTGCTTCTAAGTTTGGTAGACACTCTAGTCCCAAAATAATTTTTCCAGACTCATTGGGATTGATTGGAAATACCTTATAACCATTTTCAATGAGACATTGCATCACCTTATAACTATCTCTTTCTTTTTTTGAGCTTGCTCCTACAACTGCAATTGATTTAACTTCATTTAGAACATTTTTTATGTAAGATTCAGAATAATCTATGCTCATTAAATTAATATAATTTTTCTTTCTACTTGTGCGGATTAACTAGATACTTTTCTCCAGTTGCTTGTTTCGCATAAGATTTAATAATTTCTGGTTGTAGCATTTGCTCAAATGAAATTTCTTGAGCATATGAGCTAGCAAAAGTAGTTTTAATTTCTTTAGCTACCCTCATTCTCATTTGTTGAAATTTCTCCATTCCAATTCTTCCAATCATTGGTGTTAATAACCAACCACCAAGACCCCATGACATGCCATAAGCCCTTTTTAGAATTGTTGGCGATTGATCCAATCCACCATAAATATAAACTTGTTTGTAGGTATCTGATCCATATCTGCTGTATTCTTTTGCAGTCTTATTAGCTGCGATTTCCATTGCAGAAAGTATCTGTCCTGGAAGCTCTCCACCATTTCCACCACCTGTTGCATCAAAGCCTAATGTCGCACCAGTTTCTACAAGAGCGGAAACAAGAGTATCCATAAAATTATCATCACTTGTGTTACAAACATGTTCAGCGCCAAGATTTTTTAATAGCTCTACATGTTCTGATTTTCTAACTATATTAACCAATGGTATTCCATCGTCTTTGCAAATTTTTACAAGCATTTGACCGAGGTTTGATGCAGCTGCTGTATGAACAAGTGCGGTATGATTTTCTATCTTCATGGTTTCTACAAAAGAAAGAGCTGTTAAAGGATTTACAAAACAAGATGCTGCCTCAGCAGGTGACGTGCCTTCATCCATTACCAAACAACTTGCAGCTGGTACGCATCTATATTGAGAATACATAGCACCACCTGCCAATCCAACTGTTTTACCAATTAATTCTTTTACATTCTCTCCAGCGTCTTCAATAATACCAGCACCCTCATTACCCGCCTGCATTGATTGATCCAGCCTTGGCTTCATAGATCCCATCAGGGCTGGATGTATTTTCATACTTGTCACCATTTCTTCTTCTGTGCCAGAAGTACTAATAGATGATAAATCAGCAGCAAAACTTAATAAAAGGCCAAGGTCAGATGGATTAATTGGAGCTGCTTCAACCCTTATTAATACTTCGTCAGCCGATGGTATTGGTTTTTCAGCTTTTGTAATTGAAAGTTCTATATTGCCTTCGCTAGTAACTTTAGAACGTATTTCTTTTGAATGACTTTCTGACATGTTCTCTCCTTATCTTTGAATTAAATTAATAAATCAGCTTGCCGCAGATAAAACTGAAATAATTATTTTTCAATTATAGTCGATATCTTGTCAATTAAGTCTTTAAGCTCTGGTTTGTTTTCTTTGATTTCTTCAACTGTTAATCCGTCAAGTTCATGAGGAAATACTAACCATTCATCAGTTTCATGAAGATAGAAGTCTGGCTTTCTATCAGTCTTATTTTTTGTCGGTTTGAAGTAAGGTGTTGCGATCTTTATTTCAGGGGTATTTTTTTTGCATGCTTTTTTTAGGTCATTGATAATTTGCTGAATAGACAGCCCCGTATCATGAACATCATCAACAATTAATAAAGAATCTTCAGATTCAAGTTGTCTTATCACGTAGTTCAAACCATAGACTGTAACATTCTGATTATGTTGATTTATTCCTGAATAATGTGAGGTTCTAATGGCTATATGATCTGAAGAAACACCCAAAACTTCTAAAAATTCTTGAACAGCTATACCTATTGGAGCTCCACCTCTCCATACACCAACAATATAGTTGGGGCGAAAACCGCTTTCGTATACTGTCCACGCAAGCTTAAATGAATCTTCTAGTAATTGGTCAGCTTGGATAAAAGTTTTTTTCATTTTCAAATGCTATACGAGTAAATGCTTGATAACAACAATTACTCGTATATAAACTTAATTTAGATTAGTAACTTTTTCTAAATCTAACAATAAATTGCCTAGGTGGTATCAATTCAACTCCAGTACCCGCAACTCCAAAAACATCTGTCATTGCTGAATTCATTCCATCTTTGTCTGTTGCATTTAAGATCATAAAATCAACCCCTGAACTATCACTTAGTTCTAAGCTAGTTGTAAAATTAAGAACTGTATATGAATCAACTTTGTCAACAAAAGGACTATTAAATACTCTTTGCTGAAAGTCATCTCTATGAATCAATTCAGCTGTAGCTCTTATAGGAGTTCCAGATTTTAATTCTCCATCATACTTTAATCCAAAGTTAGCAGTAAACTCAGGGCTTTTTGCTAATTGATTTCCTTTGATATTTTCTCTTAAAGCATATCTCTGAGGCTCTTCACCAAAGAAGTAAAGTTCTGACTTGATATTGTCTAAAGCTTCATAGTCTGAAGTAATTTCAGTATCTAGAGTAGAGATTCTGAGATCCATTGATAATGATTCAGATAGAATCCCAATTAATTCTAGCTCAACACCACTCATTTCAGATTCTGGTATATTTGCTACGCCACCTCTATATACATCCGGGTCTGTTGACTGGAATTGTAAGTTTTTATAATCATACATAAATGCTGAAACATTAGCTCTCATTCTTCCGTCCATTAAATCAGTTTTAAGTCCGAGTTCAAAAGCATCAATAATTTCACTCTTAAATAATGGATAAATTAATTGTGGAGCTGGTTGTGCACCAAAGTTCTGTTCATCATCTTCAGGAAAGCCAAAGGTTAAGTTGCTTCCACCAGGCTTAAAACCCTTAGTGTATGATGCATAAACCATGGTGTCGTCATCAACATCATATTCGACAGCGAATTTTCCTGTTTTTTCATCTATCTCATCTTCAATTAAGTATTTTTGAAGGCCAAAGAAATTTGTAACATCACTAGAGAAGGAATCTTCGGTATACCTCATACCAAAAATATATCTCATGTTATCTTGAGCGTTATAAGTAGCTTGTCCATAAATAGATAATGATTCTCTAGTTGGGTATGCTTCAGAAACAAAACCTAATTCAGCATTAAATGCTGCAAAACAAACTCCAGCAAAAGGATTCGTTGCACAAATTGGATCATGTACATATGGGGTAAATGCGCCATCCATTAAATCAACTTGCTTAATGTTATTTACATCTTTTACTTCATATATTGAGTTTGCGATTTCATGATCAAAATATAGTGCTCCCACTATCCAATCAATTTTATCGTTAAAGGGTTCATTTGAAATTAAGTTGATTTCAAGGGTTGTCGTATCAACCACTGAAGTTTCAGGCCTATACTCTGCTGCAATATAAGGTATTCCAGCCAAAGGACCAGATGCATGAACATCACCGAAGTTATGTCTATCGTTGTCTCTACTTACATAAATATCATCTTCTTGGGTGCTAGCAAGTATTTTTAAATCAGCAAAACCAAGTTCAACATTAAGAATTGCTGCAATGACTTCTGATGACAAATCATAATCAGAAGAAGAATCTTGAGCTAACCTTCTTGGATTTGGCGTTTTGTCATCTAAGCCTTTCATGGCTGCCCCATTATTATCAGCATCAAAAAACTGTCCAAATACTCTTAACGAAGTTGAATCAGAAATATCAAAATACCAGTCAGATCTAAAACTAACATGTTCTGCATCATCTAAATCTTGGCCATTTAATATATTTTTACTAAAGCCATTTCTATTTGTAGAAACAATAGACATTCTAGTTGCAACTTTTTCTGAAAGGGGTAAATTAACAGCGCCTCTAAACTTAGTTAAACCATAATTACCCAATGAAAGATCAGTTTTAATTTTTCTCTCATCAAAGGAAGGTTTCTGACTAATTACATTAATAGTTCCACCAGTTGAATTTTGTCCAAATAAAGTACCTTGAGGACCACGAAGAACTTCTATTCTTTCTAAATCAATAAAATCAGTTCTTAGTGAAAACTTTGAAGCTATAAAAATTCCATCCATATGCAGAGCAACTGATGGTGCTGCAATAGCGTTTTGGTTGGTTTCATCACCAACCCCTCTTATGGAGATAATTGTTTTATAACCTTCATTTTTAGCAACAGTAACACCCGGGGCTATGGCACTTAACCCTACAAAGTCTGTAATATTTTTTATTTCTAACTCTTCTTCAGTTAGCGCTGTGACCGACTGAGAGATATCCTGAAGACTTTCATCTCTTTTTTCAGCAGATACTATAACTTCTTCTATGGACATATTTTGTGCATTTGCATCAAAATTGAACATAAAAAGCATTGAAAGATAAATTACAGTATTAAGTTTTAAAAATTTCATTATTTAGTTATCCTCTTGTGCTTAAGTATAGGGTTAGTTAGTCAGCACATAGTTAGTGTTGTTAATATATTATTAATAAAAGCAATTTACATGCCAAAATATTGATACAAAATTAAAAGTAATATAAGTAATCCAGCATTATAAATTGTAGAATTAATAAGTAAATTGCAATCCAACAAAATCATGAAAAATTTTATAGAAAAAACCTTTGCTCTTCAGTCAAATAATACCTCCATTAAACAAGAGTTTATAGCTGGCTTTACTACTTTTATTACAATGGCTTACATTATTTTTGTAAACCCGCAAATGATGGCAGCAAGTGGAATGGATTATGGTGCAAGTTTTGTTGGCACATGCATTGCTGCTGCTATTGCATGTTTTGCAATGGGTCTTTATGCAAACTGGCCTGTTGGTTTGGCTCCAGGGATGGGGTTGAATGCTTTCTTTACTTATACAGTTGTTGGAGAAATGGGTTATTCCTGGGAAGTAGCTCTTGGAGCAGTCTTTTTAGCTGGAATATTATTTGTAATCATCAGTGTTACTCCCTTAAGACAGTGGATGCTTAATAGCATTCCAATGAATCTAAGAATTGCTATGGGGGCAGGTGTTGGCTTATTTGTGGGTTTTATTGGTTTAAAAACCGGTGGGATTATTGTTCAAAATGAAGCAACTTTTTTAAGTATGGGTAATTTTAATAACATTGAAACATTTCTTGCAGCCATGGGTTTTCTTTTGATCTTGATCTTAGCTATAAGAAAGGTAGCAGGTGCAATAATTATAGGAGTTTTAGCAATTACTATCTCAGGCTTGCTACTTGGTTTAATTAACTTTAATGGCTTTGTCTCTTCTCCACCTGATTTGATGCCAACATTAATGAAGTTAGATATTATTGGAGCTCTAGACGTTGCAATGATAAGTATTATTATTTCCTTTCTTTTTGTTAATCTGTTTGATACTGCAGGCACCCTGCTTGGTGTTGCATCTCGAGCAAACTTAATAGATGGCTCTGGAGAAATTAAAAATTTAGATAAGGCTCTAAAGGCAGACAGCACAGCAAGTGTTGCTGGATCATTTTTTGGCTGTTCACCAGTAACAAGTTATGTAGAAAGCTCAGCTGGTGTTGAAGCTGGTGGAAGAACAGGCCTTACAGCAATAACAGTTGGTGTATTTTTCTTAATAGCAATTTTTTTCTCACCTCTTGCATCTATGGTTCCAAGTTATGCAACAGCTGGTGCTCTTGTTTATGTTGCAATTTTAATGCTAGGTGGAATGGAGAAGCTCGATTGGTCAGATAATACTGAGCTTTTGCCAGCTCTAATTATGATTATTATGATTCCATTAACTTTTTCTATAGCTAACGGAATAGCTATAGGATTTATTTCATATGTTGTTCTTAAATTTGCAGCAGGAAAGAAATCAGATATAAGTCTTGGAGCTTGGTTTCTTTTTTTAATTTTCTTATTAAAATTTATTGTGCTGGATTAATTTAGAAAGAATCTACTCCCACTCAATAGTGGCTGGGGGTTTGCTTGAGATATCGTAA